>Ga0247844_1000330_pt1 | contig 102348 bp, 110 predicted proteins | sample LaCtaG_FD_192421 | JGI IMG/M metagenome (GOLD analysis project Ga0247844, IMG submission 192421) | Freshwater microbial communities from meromictic Lake La Cruz, Castile-La Mancha, Spain - LaCruzMarch201714.5m_1 | ecosystem: Environmental > Aquatic > Freshwater > Lake | place: Spain...
CAACTGGCCCCGGGCCGCAAGCGGTCCGGGGCCAGCACCAGCGTTTAAACACCCCACCTAGTGGCAGGGAACGGTGCTACTCTTCATTACCCTCAAAGCACGAACAAATAAAGATGCCCCCACCGGGCGTCGGGCGCGGGGTGCCGGAGGGGTTTAGGGTGCCGCCGATACCGGCCGCACCGGGGCGTACCCAACCAACACCGAGTGCGAGCCGATCAGTTGGCGCTGAACTAACTGGTGAATTAACGTCAATACTTGGCATTCACTGCTCCATTCTTCTCGTTGTGATCTACTACGTCGTTGAAAAGGTGTGAACTTCTTCGTTGAGTGGTGAGGTGTTGCAAATAAGTTTGAATTTTTCTTGTAACAACTCACCACTCAACGAAGCTGGCGGGGTTGCTACTCTTCAGTACCCTCAAAGCAACCAAAAGAGTACATACCGGCCCGGCCGTAGTCCGCCGGGGAGGGGTTTAGGGTGCCGCCGATACCGGCCACACCCGGACGTACCCAAGAAACACCAAGTGCGAGCCGATCAGTTGGCGCGGAACTAACAGGTGCGGAAACGTCAAATCTTGGCATTAAATACTCCTATAACTTTACGGGTCAATACCCAAACAGGCACCTGCTAACGGTACGTCAAACATCGTCCTTCGCCTAGGGTTCCATGCAACTTTCTGAAGCCATTCCCCAAACAACTGGCCCCCAACCGCAAGCGGTCAAGGGCCAGCAACAGGGTTTAAACACCCCACCTAGTAGTAGGCAACGGTGCTACTCTTCATTACCCTCAAAGCATATGGAACCACAGTAGGGCGGGTTGTTCCGAAAGTTAAGGGGTGCCGGTTGGGTGCCGCCGATACCGGCCACACCAGGCCGCACCCAACCAACACCGAGTGCGAGCCGATCAATTGGCGCGGAACTTACTGGGGTAGCAACATCAAAATTTGGCATTTAGTGCTCCATCCTTTCCGTTGAAAGCTATTTGGGTGTGAACTTCTTAGTTGAGTTGTGACTTGCTACTCTACATTACCCTCGAAGCACGTACAACAGGGAGACAGAGGATAGTGCCCGGAGTTGGCGCCGGAGGGGTTTAGGGTGCCGCCGATACCGGCCACACCGGGCCGCACCGAACTAACACCGAGTGCGAGCCGATCAGATGGCGCTGAACTAACTGGTGCATTAACGTCAAGAATTGGCATTTGTCCTCCTAGACTGCTAGCAATTAGTTGCCCGTCGGGCACTTTCTTACGGTACGTCAAATATCGCCATTCGCCTAGGGTTCCATGCAACTTTCTGGAGCCGTTCCCCAAACAACTGGCCCCGGGGCACAAGCTGTCCGGGGCCAGCACCAGCGTTCAAACACCCCACCTAGTGGTAGGGCAGATGGTTACTCTTCACTGCCCTCAAAGCACAAACTCATGAAACAGGTGGAGGGGTTTAGGGTGCCGCCAATACTGGCCACACCCGGGCGCACCCAACCAACACCGAGAGTGAGCCGATCAGTTGGCGCTGAAGTAATAGGCGAATTTATGTCAATGCTTGGCATTTACTGCTCCATTCTTCTCGTTGTGATCTACTACGTCGTTGAAAAGGTGTGAACTTCTTCGTTGAGTGGGGTTACTACTCTTCACTACCCTCAAAGCAGTAGCTCCCCGCTCCCTTGCCGAAGGGTGGGGTGGACGGGTTTAGGGAGTCGGCGATACTGCCCGCACCGGGCCGTACCCAACCAACACCGAGTGTGAGTCGATCAGTTGGCGCTGAACTAACTGGTGAATTAACGCCAATACTTGGCATTTACTGCTCCATTCTTCTCGTTGTGATCTACTACGTCGTTGAAAAGGTGTGAACTTCTTCGTTGAGTGGGGTTACTACTCTTCATTACCCTCAAAGCACAACCCAAGGAACCCGCAGGGTGTAAAAATCGAGGGGTTTAGGGTGCCGCCGATACCGGCAGCACCGGGCCGCACCCAACCAACACCGAGTGCGAGCCGATCCGTCGGCGCGGAACTTGCTGGGGTAGCAATATCGATATTTGGCATTTCAAGCTCCAATCTTCTCGTTGTGGTCTTTACCGGCGTGAAGTTCTTCGTTGAGTGGGGTTACTACTCTTCATTACCCTCAAAGCAGTAAAGCAGTTCCCACGCCACGAGATGGGTGCCGGATGAGGTGTTTAGGGTGCCGCCGATACCGGCCGCACCAGGCCGCACCCAACCAACACCAAGGGCCAACCGGTCGGTCGGCGCGGAACTTGCTGGGGCAGCAATATCAAAACTTGGCATTTAGTGCTCCACTCTTCGCGTTGTGATCTTTATAGGTGTGAACTTCTTCGTTGAATGGTTACTACTCTTCATTACCCTCAAAGCACGAACAAATAAAGATGCCCCCACCGGGCGTCGGGCGCGGGGTGCCGGAGGGGTTTAGGGTGCCGCCGATACCGGCAGCACCGGGCCGCACCCAACCCACCCCAAGGGCGAGCCGATCCGTCGGCGCTGAACTAACTGGCGAATACACATCAATGCTTGGCATCACATTCTCCAAATGACTTGGCGGATAGATAAGTCTGGCGTAAAGATAAGTCTGGCGGATAGATAAGTACTGCATCACCATTGGAACACAGGCTGGGTGTGAATACTTTCAAAAGTTAGCGGTTTCATCAGAATTCAGGGGCTAACCCTGCTCGAATCGTCACGTACCGGGCCTAAACCTGCTCGAACCGTCATTTCTGGGCCCATTTTTGACGGTTTCAGCAGGTTGAGGGATCCGGTACCTGAACTCGCTATTTGGTGCTCCCACGTACTCGCGTGGTTGTGACCTGCTTCGCGCCGTAGGGCATCTGGACTTACGACGTGCGCCCCTACGCCAGTGCGGAAAACTCCGACTGGAAGAACCTGCGCCATGCCCGAGCTACTAAGTCTGGGTGCTCCATCTGCGCGGCATGCCCGGATTCCGGGAGCACCATCACATGACCACGGCGAAAATGACGGGTGATGCGATGTGCAGCACTAGCGTCAACCAATGGATCCTTCTTGCCGTAGACAACCAAGGTTTCGCACTGAACACGCTCCGCTAGCTTCCATGGTCGATCCGGCCCGACGTCGACAAAGGTGCGAAGCAGGCCGCGCAGGGATCTTAGGAAAGCATCGCCCGCATAAGTCAGGTGATCGCGATTACGGGCCTCTTCGATCGCCTCATCTACGCGCTGGGCGGGTAACCGCCCCGGGTCGGCAAGGCAGGTGTCCATCGTGCCCTTGACGCGGGCACCGGCGTCTAGTTCCAGATATTTCGCGAGTAGCCGCTCACCAAGACCTGGTACCGCAATCACCGGAAGGTGCACATTCGACTTTGTTGGACGCATGGCCGGGAGCGCGGGTGAGATCAAGGTCAGCGAGCGGACTAAATCCGGGCGCCGAGCCGCGAGTTGCAATGCCACGGCACCACCGAGGGAGTTGCCGAAGAGGTGAACCGGTGCCTTGATTTCATTTTCGATGAATTCGATTACACACGCCGCGTGGCCGGCCGGGCTCATGTCGCCATTGCGCGGCGGCGGCGACTGGCCAAAGCCGCCTAGGTCAACGGCCCAACCATCGACATCGGCGCGAAGGTTGTCCATTAAGTCGGTCCAGTTAAGCGACGAGCCACCAAGGCCGTGGATATAAACCGCAGCCGGCGCACCTGGGATCAGGCTCGGAGCGTGACGCACCGACATCGAGCAGGACGGGAGCCAGGCTTCAGCCCGCGGCCACGGCGCGGTCAATTGGGACATCGGACCAGAATACCCCCATTATCAAAGGGCCGGTACCGAATGCCCAAGCCGGCCAAATCGAGGCAGACCTGAACCCAACACCGCAGGTTACCGGCGGGTAGGCTTTGGTGGTGACCATAACCGGGGCGAAAGCCAGTGGGCGCCTACCCAAGTCCGAACGTCGGGCGCAGGTTCTAGCGGCCGCCCAAGAGGTTTTCGTGGCAGCCGGGTACCACGCAGCCGGGATGGACGACATCGCCGAGCGCGCTGGGGTATCCAAGCCGGTGCTTTACCAGCACTTCTCGAGCAAATTGGATCTTTATCTTGCCCTGCTAGACGCCGGCATCGAGGAACTGCACGCCGCATATACCGCTGGCCTGCGCTCGACTTCCGACAATAAAGTCCGGGTGCAACGCACCGTGCAGGCCTACTTTGCCTTCGTCGAAGACCCACAAGGGGCTTTCCGGTTGGTATTTGAAAGTGATCTGATCAATGAGCCGGCGGTGCGCGAACGCGTTGACCGAGCTGACTTGGCGGTCGCGCAGGCGATTGCCCACGTCATCACCGAGGACACCGGGTTGAACCCGCAACAGGCGCTCCTGCTCGGTTCCGGAATGCTCGGGATGTCGCAGGTTGCCGCCCGTCGTTGGTTACGCCACGCGCGAACTGAAATCAGCCGCGAGGAAGCCGCTGAACTCATCGCCTCCCTTGGTTGGCGCGGCATTAGCGGCTTCCCGCTATCGCACCCACCGGAGGACTAAGCCACCTCACCTTGACACGATGAGCGCATAACACAACTATCAGCAGCACAGTTAAAGCACTTGCACCCTTGACAGGAGGACTGACCGTGGAGGTCAAGATCGGTGTCCAAGACACCGCACGCGAAATATCACTCGAGAGTGCACAGGAGCAAGCCGAGATCATCAAGGCGGTCGAAGCCGCCATTGCTAAAGGCGGCCTGCTCTCGCTGACCGATGAGCGCGGACGCACCGTCTTAGTGCCCGCCGAGAAGATCGCTTATGTCGAAGTCGGCGCCGAATCAACCCGTCGAGTTGGGTTCGGCAGCACCTCCTAGCGGCCGACAACCCAGTTGAGCTAAGCGGCAAGTCCGAGCGCGGCCATCCGCTTGGTGTGATTGTCGGTGAGCCGGGCGAGCATCCGCCCGATCTCCGCTAGGTCCGCGCCGGGGCGATCAACGCCACCGACCAACAAACTGGAGAGCGCATCGCGCTCAGCAGCGACTCGTTGCGCTTGCGATAGGGCCTCGCCAACAAGGCGCCGACCCCAAAGCGCCAACCGGCCACCGATTCGCGGATCAGCGGCTATCGCGGCACGGACCCGGCCGACCGCGAATTCCGACTGCCCCATTTCATCGCAGACACTTAGTACCAGCGCATTTGTTTCCGGGTCGAGGTACTTGGCTATCTCGACATAAAAGTCAAGGGCGATACCGTCACCCACATAAGCCTTGACCAAACCTTCGAGCCAGTCATTGGGCGCGGTATGGGCGTGGAATTCTTCAAGGGGCTGCCTAAATGGTGCGATCGCCGCCTCCGGCGACACCCCAAGCTCAACTAGGCGATTCCGCAAGGTTTCAAAGTGCCGATACTCCGTTGCCGCCATTGCCGCCAGGGCGGCCTTGTCATCAATGGTCGGCGCCATCGCCGCATCAGCGGCGATCCGTTCGAAAGCGGTGAGCGCACCGTAGGCCAACACCGCAAGCAGGTCGACGACCGCGGCCCGGTACTCCGGGTCGGTGTCCAAAGTCTGAAGAGACGGCTGATCCATGGTGGTCGAAGGCTAGCGAAAGGCCAGCGGGTAGACTCAAGGGAGTGACTACTTCCCCGGTCGACCCAACCTCGGCTCCCACCTTCGTAGAGCTCGGCACCGATCCACTGATTGCCGAAGCCCTTGCCGCTGACGGCATCGATCGCGCGTTCCCGATCCAGCAAATGTGCCTTCCCTTGGCCCTTGAGGGCAAGGACCTAATCGGCCAGGCCAAGACCGGCACCGGCAAGACCCTGGGTTTCGGCATCCCGCTACTTCAACGCATCGACCTCGAGGGTGACCGCAGCGTGCCGCAGGCACTCGTGGTGTGCCCCACCCGTGAACTCGGTCTACAGGTGGCAACGGACTTGGAGCGAGCCGGCCGTCTGAAGGGCATCAAAGTTCTGGCCATTTATGGTGGCCGGGCCTACGAGCCGCAAATTGAGGCGCTGCACAAAGGTGTCGACGTGGTGGTGGGCACACCCGGGCGACTAATTGACCTAGTAAATAGGCGCGACCTCATGCTCACCGGGATTCGCACCTTGGTGCTTGACGAAGCAGATGAAATGCTCGACATGGGTTTCTTGCCCGACGTCGAGCGCATAGTCTCTGAAATCCCCGCGAAACGGCAAACAATGCTGTTCTCCGCAACCATGCCCGGCCAAATCGTCAATCTCGCCCGCCGATACATGACCCAGCCGATCCACCTGCGCGCGAGTGAGCCTGGTGACGATAGCGCCATCGTCGACACCATCGAACAACATGTCTGGCGCGCGCATCCGATGGACAAAATCGAAATCCTCGCGCGCATCTTGCAGGCCGATAATCGCGGCCTGGTGATGATCTTCACCCGCACCAAGCGCAAGGCCCAGCGAATCTGCGATGACCTCACCGAGCGCGGATTCGCCGTCGGCACCGTGCATGGTGACCTCGGCCAGGGCGCGCGCGAACAGGCTTTACGCGCCTTCCGCAATGGCAAGGTCGATGTTCTCGTGGCCACCGATGTCGCAGCGCGTGGTATTGACGTTGACGGCGTGACCCACGTCATCAACTATGAATGCCCCGATGACGAGAAGACCTACCTGCACCGAATCGGTCGCACCGGCCGCGCCGGGGCGTCCGGAGTTGCTGTGACTTTGGTCGACTGGGAAGACATCGCGCGCTGGCAGATGATCGACCGCGCCCTGAAGCTGCCGTTCAAGGACCCAATCGAAACCTACTCATCAAGTGAGCACATCTACACCGGCCTTGGTATCGCGCCAGGCACCACCGGCCAGCTCCCCAAGGCCGGCCGCACCCGTGCGGGCTTGGCCGCCGAAGGGGTCGAAGACCTCGGCGAGACCGGCAAGAAAAAGCCGAAGCTCGATGACCGTAAGCCGGCCCACGCTAAGGGCAAACATGGGGATAAGCCCCGAACCGATAAGCCCCGAACCGATAAGCCCCGAACCGATAAGCCAAAGACAGATAAGCCAAAGCGCCCGCGGCAGCGCACCCGCGCCGGAAAACCTGCCGCCGAGGTTTAGTTCGCGGCGATATCGGGTATGCCATGACCGTGACACATAGTTGGACGCTCCCAGCGGATACCACCGCCGCGGCCGCCGCCCGGGGATGGGTGGCGTCCAGCCTCGCTACCTGGGGCGATGGCGCCGATGCCGTCTCGATTGCCTCCGAGTTGTGCACCAATGCGATTTTGCACGGTAGCCCGCCACAAAACCTCAAATTGGTTATCGATGACGACAACCTGCACTTAGAGGTGACGAATCGCAGGGGGGCCGGTGGCACCATCCCGAAGATGACAAACCAGCGGCCGGTGATTGCGGGCAGTGGGGGGCGTGGGCTGCAGTTGGTGGAGGCGCTCGCCGGTTCCTGGGGCACCGACATCGACCCCGAGCTAATTACCGTCTGGGCCGATATCCCCCGGTGACAATTGAATTCACCCCCGCCCTGCTAGTCGATTAGGCCCCATTCGGCCAAGGCTTCGAGCAGCCCGTCGCTAGTGTCTAGGTCGCCCAGATCCTCGAGCGCGAAAAAGCTCGCCTCATCCGCGTCATCATTCCCGACCGGGATTCGACTCTCGATGCACTTGCCAAGGAAATCTTTGACGACGTAGGTGCCGCCCCCCGGGGCCGCTCGGTGCACCGTGCCCACCTCGCGCACCACCGAGATGGTTAGGCCCGTCTCCTCAAAGACCTCGCGGATGATGGCGGCCTCGTGGCTTTCACCGGGCTCAACCCGACCACCGGGCAACGACCAGCGGCCAAGGGCCGGCTCGTGGCCCCGCTTGACTAACAACAATGCGCCGGCCTCATCGAAAACCACCGCACCGACGCACGGGATCAGGGTGCTCACGTGCGGATTTTGTATTCCTCGAGTAGGCGGCGAGCAATGATGATGCGTTGAATATCGGCGGTGCCTTCGCCAATCAGGAGCATCGGCGCCTCGCGATACAAGCGCTCGATCTCGTATTCCTTTGAGTAGCCGTAACCACCATGGATCCGGAAGGAGTCTTCGACCACCTCTTTGCAGTATTCGCTCGCGAGATATTTCGCCATGCCAGACTCAAGGTCATTGCGCTCGCCAGAGTCCTTTTTACGTGCAGCCATCACCATCATTTGATGCGCAGCTTCGACTTTGGTCGCCATATCGGCTAGTCGAAATGCCACCGCCTGATGTTCGACAATGGGCTTGCCGAAGGTAACCCGCTGCTGCGCGTACTCGATCCCGAGCTCGAACGCCCGAAGCGCCACCCCGCAGCCGCGAGCGGCAACGTTTACCCGGCCAACTTCAACACCATCCATCATTTGATAGAAGCCCTGCCCGGGCACCCCGCCGAGTAGATTGTCTTGCGAGATGCGGACGCCATCCATCACCATTTCGGTGGTGTCCACGCCCTTGTAACCCATCTTTTCGATCCTGCCCGGAATGGTCAGGCCAGGAATTACCTCACCAAACCCAGCCGGCTTCTCGATCAGGAACGTAGACATCTTCTTATAGACACTGGCGTCCGCTTCGACATCATCGGTGCGCACGAGTACCGCTACAAGGGTTGACGACCCGCCATTCGTCAGCCACATCTTCTGGCCGGTCAGCAAGTAGTCATCGCCGTCTTTGACCGCCTTGCTGGTAATCGCCGCCACATCAGAACCACACCCTGGCTCACTCATCGAGAATGCACCGCGCACCTCACCGGTTGCCATCCGCGGTAGGTAGTACTGCTTTTGCTGCTCGGTTCCGTGATGCATGAGCATGTATGCCACGATGAAGTGCGTATTGATGACGCCGCTGACACTCATCCAACCCCGGGCAATTTCTTCAACAACGAGGGCGTAGGTGAGGAGCGACTCCCCGAGACCGCCATACTCCTCGGGAATCATCAGGCCAAAGACCCCAAGGTCCTTCAATCCATCGACGATATCGGCCGGGTACTCGTCCTTATGCTCCAACTCCGTCGCATAAGGCAGGATCTCCTTGTCAACAAAATCCCGAATTGCGGCAATGATGTCGCCTTGAATCTCTGTCAGTCCTTCGGTCTCCGCCAGCTTCTTCATCGCAATCCTTTACTCCGGTGGGGTGAAAGTCTGAGTACGAGCCATTCCGGCGGCACGACCCTTGGCTGAAACTACGAGCGCCATTTTGCGCGAGGCTTCATCAATCATCTCGTCACCGAGCATCGCGGCGCCTTTTGCGCCACCGGCAGCAGAGGTGTAGTAGTCGTAGGCGTCCAGAATCATTTCGGCTTTGTCATAGTCATCTTGCCGCGGGGAGAAGATCTCATTGGCGGCGTCCAGTTGACCCGGGTGCAAAACCCATTTGCCATCGAAACCCAAAGCGGCCGCGCGTCCAGCGACCCGGCGGAAGCCATCGACATCCTTGATCTGCAGATAAGGGCCATCAATGGCCTGCTTGTCGAAGGCGCGAGCCGCCATCAAGATTCGCATCAAGATGTAGTGGTAGGCATCGCCAACGTCATAACCTGGTGGCTGCTCACCCACAACAAGTGACTTCATGTTGATGCTGGCCATGAAATCGGCCGGGCCGAAGATGATGGTCTCGACCCGCGGGCTGGCCTGCGCGATGGCATCAACGTTGATCAGGCCGAGCGCGTTCTCGATCTGCGCTTCAATGCCTATGCGGCCGACTTCAAGACCATTCGACTTTTCGATTTGGGTGAGTAACAGGTCAAGTGCCACGACCTGATCGGCTGTTTGCACCTTCGGCAACATGATGCAATCCAGGTTGGGGCCGGCACCTTCAACAACTTCTACCACGTCTTGATAAGTCCACTGGGTAGTCCAGTCATTTACCCGCACCGAGCGAACCTTGCCCTCGTAACCGCCTTCGTTTAACGCAGCAACTATGTTCTTGCGCGCTTCGGGCTTGGCAAGTGGCGCAACGGCGTCTTCGATATCCATGAAGATCTGGTCGGCTGCCAGCCCGCGGGCCTTGTCGAGCATTTTGGGGCTGCTGCCGGGCACTGCGAGGTTTGAGCGACGCGAGCGCAGCACTCTTGGACCGGACATTTATCCTCCTTGGGGCAAGGTGAGCGTACCGACCTGGCGCGGGGGCGCCTACTCGAAAACTAGATTGGCGGGCTTTCTGTGGGCTCTTTCACACTGCTGGACCTAATCACGAGTACCAGCCCGATGAACATCAAGGCCACCGCCGGAATGATGCCAAGTGGCGGGATCTGGCCCAGCCAGACAGCGGCCACCAAGGTCGAACCGGGCATTTCAAATAAAATCGCCAGGGAAACCACCGTCGCAGACGTAGTCGACAGCACTTTGTTTATGAGGGTGTGACCAAGTAGCTGTGCCCCCACGGTCAAGGCCAAGATCAACAGCCAATCTCGCAAACTAAAGCCCACCAGCGGCACCCGGAGCACTAAGCACATGACAATCAGCAGGGCGCCGGCACTTGCGTAAACACCAAAAGTCGTTACCGAAGTCGAAACACTCTGACGGGCCTGCCCGGCTACCGTCACATAGGCGGCGGCAAGCATGCCACCCAGCAGTGCCAACCCATCACCGATTAAGTGCTTCGGGTCGACGGTGAAATCGATGCCGGTCAAGACGAGGATGCCTATCAGGGCGACCGCGATGCCAAACCAGGCCTGCCCGGGGATGTGCACTCCGCGAAAGCGTGCCAAGAGGGCTGCCCAGATTGGCTGCGTTGCGACCAGCGCGGTGGACGAAGCGACCGTGGTGAACCGCAGGGACGGGATCCAAGCGGCAAAGTGTGCGCCCAATAGCAGGCCGGCGAACACCATGAGCTTGACCTCGCGCCGGGTCAATTGCCCAAAGGCTCCACGCTGGCGGAGCAGCACCCAAACCCCGGTGGCCCCCGAGCCCAGGAAGCAGCGCCAAAAAGCAATCGCCAGGGCCGGGGCCGCGATAACGGTGATAATCGGGCCCGAGGTTGAGATGAAAACTATGGCCACCCCCAGCCAGGCCAGGTCCCCAGCCGGGGGGCGGTGCAGGGTAGTTGACGGCTGCGGGGCTGCGGACACGTCAGCGACGGTAGCCTTCGGTCGTGACGACGAGCACCGCGACCCGGGTTTTCCTGGCCCGGTTGGCCGGCCTTGGGGTTTTTGACCCCAATGGTGACCAACTGGGCAAGGTTCGCGATGCCATCGTGGTTCTCCGCAGCGGCAATAACCCGCCCCGGCTCACCGGCCTAGTCGTCGAGGTACAACCACGCCGACGCATCTTTGTCCCGATGACCAAAGTCACCAATATCGACACCGGCCAGATCATCGTTACCGGCACCGTGAACCTGCGCCGTTTCGAACAGCGACCGGGCGAGACCCTAGTCACCGCCGAGATCCTCGACCGGACCGTTGAACTTATTACCGGCGGCGCGGCGGTTTCCGTACTCGACATGGCGGTTGAACAAAGCCGCACGCAGGACTGGCTGGTGTCGCAACTCTTCGTTCGTAGAGGCGGTCACGGATTTCGGCGGCGAGGTGATCGTTTCATCGTCGATTGGCCCGAGATTCGCGGGTTGTCGTTGCCACTAGCCGATCAGCCGGCCGAGCTCCTGCTGGCCAGCCTTGACTCCCTACCGGCGGCCGACATCGCAGCGGTGTTGCAGGACCTCACCCCAAAGCGGCGACTTGAACTTGTGCGCGAGCTAGATGACGAGCGACTTGCCGATGTCCTTGAAGAACTTCCCGAGGATGATCAGTTTGGGATTTTGCAGATGCTCGAAGCCGAACGCGCCGCTGACGTCCTCGAAGAGATGGACCCCGACGATGCGGCTGACCTGATCTCCGGCCTACCAAAGGATCAGGCCGAAGACCTACTCGAGCGCATGGAGCCAGATGAGGCCGAGGATATTCGGCGCCTGTTGACTTATGACGATTTCTCCGCCGGCGGCATGATGACAACTGAGCCAGTAGTTCTACCGGCCGATGCCACGGTTGCCGACGCCCTCGCCCACATAAGAAATGCCGATCTTTCACCGGCCCTTGCCTCGCAGGTCTACGTGACCCGCTCGCCAACCGAAACACCAACCGGTAGGTACTTGGGTACTTGCCATTTTCAGCGCTTGCTGCGCGAGCCACCGGCCACCATGGTTTCGTCCATTGTCGACACTTCACTGGTTCCCATCGGCCCACATGTCGGGCTCGCAGAGGTCGCACGCACATTCGCAGCCTATAACTTGGTCGCCCTTCCGGTTGTCGATGAGAACAACCGGCTCCTTGGTGCGGTAACAGTCGATGACGTAATTGACCACATGCTCCCCGGCGATTGGCGCGAACGCGAAAACCACGACGGTGATCAACATGGCTAGGCCAGCACCGCGTCGGCAGTCGCGCTTGGATCAACCCCTTGAGCGCGGCTTGCAACTTCGTGGTGCCTATGATCCAGAGCTTTTCGGCCGACTATCTGAGCGCGTTGCGCGGCGCATCGGGTCATGGGCTTTTATCGCGTGGATGACAGCGGTTGTCATTGGTTGGGTGTCCTGGAACTCCTTGGCCCCCGTCGACCTACGCATTGATCCGTTTCCATTCATTTTCTTAACCCTGCTGCTCTCACTCCAAGCGTCGTACGCGGCGCCACTGATTTTGCTGGCCCAATATCGGCAGGCCGACCGCGACCGCGTTCAATACCAAGAGGATCGGGCCCGAACCGAGCGTTTACTCGCGGATAGCGACTACCTAGCGCGGGAAATTGCAGCGCTTCGCCTAGCTATCGGCGAAGTCGCAACCCGCGACTACGTGCACGGCGAAATCCGTGATCTACTTGGAGATCTAACCGACAAACTCGATGACGCGAATGCGCGATCGGATGACCGTGCGTAGTCTGTCGGCATGAGCGTTGACCTAGCAGCAGTTCGCCTTGCCCTCGCCGACGTTAAAGACCCTGAGATAAACCGCCCGATAACTGAGATCGGGATGCTCAAGGACGTTGAATGTTCGAAGAAGGGTGTAGTCACCGTCACGGTTTGGCTGACCATAAAAGGCTGCCCGATGCGCGACACCATCACCGAGCGCGTGACCAATGCCGTGAAACCCGTCCCCGGGGTTACCGGCGTAAACGTGTTGCTCGACGTGATGGGCGACCAGCAACGTGCCGACCTAAAGAAACTGCTGCGCGGGCATGATGCACGCGAAATCCAATTCGCCCAGCCCGGATCACTAACGCGGGTCTATGCAATTGCATCTGGTAAAGGCGGTGTCGGCAAGTCATCGGTCACCGCTAATCTCGCCGTCGCCATGGCCGACATGGGGCTGGCCGTCGGTCTCGTAGACGCCGATATGTATGGGCACTCAATACCCCGAATGCTCGGCACCACGGCCGAACCGAACATGGTTGAGGGCATGATCATGCCGCCGATGGCATTTGGGGTTCGGCTTATCTCGATGCTTGCTTTCAAGCCGGGTGGGGTCACGCAGCCGGTCGCCTTTCGCGGACCAATGCTGCACCGCGCCCTCGAGCAATTCCTGTCAGATGTGTGGTGGGGTGATCTAGACGTCCTGCTGCTTGACCTGCCGCCGGGCACGGGCGATATCGCAATCTCCACCGCGCAGCTGCTGCCGGATGCTGAAATCGTCGTAGTCACCACCCCACAGCCGGCGGCCGCCGATGTAGCAGTCCGGGCCGGCACCCTCGCCGAACAGACCAAGCAGCGAGTTGCCGGCGTCATTGAAAACATGAGTGGTTTCCCGTGCCCGCACTGTGGCGAGCCACTTGACCTGTTTGGCATGGGCGGAGGGGCGTTGGTTGCTGAGCAACTTTCTGAAGTCTTCGGCAAGCCGGTGCCACTACTTGGCAAGATCCCATTCGATGTGGCACTTCGCGAGGGCGGTGACGCTGGTTCACCATTGGTGCTCAGCCAGCCGGAGGCGCCGGCAGCACTTGCTCTTCGCGAAATCGCCCGCACCCTGGGCACCAAGCCGCGGGGCTTGGCCCAGCTAAACCTGAGCCTTACGCCAACCGCGCGCTAGGTAGCGTCGGGATCAAAAACCGGTTTGGTCGCCGGGCTGGCGTCAGCTTCGGTTTTCGCCGGCTTTGCGTCCGCCGGCCCATCATCGGCGAACAAACTTGCCGCCAACTTGCGCGGGTGTAGATCCCCGATACTTCGCACTGACTCCATGGTCTCGCTCATGTCCAGGCCAGCCGAGTCGGCCAGATCACGCTTGGCCCCTGATGCCATCTCACGGAGTTGGCGGGCCAGGCGGCCGGCATCAGCGGCGGCCTTGGGCAGGCGCTCCGGGCCGAAGATCAACAGGCCCAGGACGGCCAAGATCATGATCTCGCCGATGCCAATATCGAACATAGCCGAACACTACCTTGCTAATTAGCTTCGGCGGTGCCCAATGTGATCGTTACCTCACGCGTAACGCCACCCCGACGGAATTCGAGCACCACCGGATCACCGGGCGCATATTCGCGAATGGCCACGACCAGCTCGGTGGAGTCGTTAATTACCCGATCCCCGAGCTTGACGATGATGTCACCCTTGACCAGCCCACCCTTTTCAGATGGCCCACCGGGATTTATCTCACCGATCTTGGCGCCGTCCTCGGTGAAGGTCAGATCGAGTGTCACGCCAATCACCGGAGTGCTTGCGGAACCCGTCGCGATGATTTCCTCGGCGATGCGCTTCGCGGAATTAACCGGGATAGCGAACCCAAGCCCGATACTGCCACCCTCGCCGCCACCGATCATCGTGGCGATTGCGGAGTTGACGCCGATAACGCGCCCGGTGGCATCGAGTAGCGGGCCACCTGAGTTTCCGGGGTTAATTGCAGCGTCCGTTTGAATTGCGTTGATATACGAAACATCACCCTGAGTGCCGGCGGTAACCGGACGATCAAGCGCACTGATGATGCCGTAAGTGACGGTGCCATCAAGTCCGAGCGGTGCGCCGATGGCAATCGCTGAATCCCCTACCGCTAGCGCATCCGAGTTACCAAGGGTTAATGGTCGAAGCGCTGACTCTTTGACCTTGATGACCGCTAGGTCATATGAATCGTTGGTGCCGACAATCGTGCCCTTTGCTTCGGTCCCGTCACTGAAAACCACGGTGATCTTTTTGTCATCATCAGAGAAATTGACAACATGGTTGTTGGTGAGAATGTAGCCGTCGGGCCGCAGAACAAATCCCGAACCGCTACCGGACTCCTCAGCGCCTTCGACGAGGATGGAAACCACCGACGGCAGCACCGCCGACACGATGCCGGCAATTGATTGGTCCGAGCGCGGTGAGGTATCGCCGCTGGATTGGGTGAGCGGCACCGCTGCGACAACCGGTGCGGCCGGCACGGCATTTTCGTCAACGGACTGTCCGATTAGATAACCGCTAAGTCCGGCAACGAGTCCAACTACCAGTGCCGTGATCCCGGCAACCAAGACGGTGGCGAAAAGCCCAAGTCCTCGGCGCGGCTCTGGGCGCACCGGCGCCGCTGGGGGCAGGCTCGGCTCGGGCTGGGCCGTTGGCACCGAAGGGGTCATCGGATCAATGCTCATGCTCGTTGGCTCCTCTTATCTGGGCTAAGGCTAGGCTGCGGGCAATCCCAGCGCAGCGGAGGTGCACCATTACCAGCAACCAGCCCGAATCACCGGGTAAACCGACCACCCCACCCAATACCGCATCTTGGGCCTATGCCGAGGGTTGGCTTGAGGACGACGAGCACATCCGGGCCGCCCGGCGCAAGGCGGTCGAACTTGACTGCACGCCGGTCACTCGGTCGACGGCGGCCGTCCTGCGACTACTCGCAACGGCGATCAACGCCCAAACCGTGGTCGAGGTCGGCACCGGCACCGGCGTCTCGGCCGCCGCACTCTTATCGGGAATGGCCCCGGACTCAATCTTGACCTCAATAGATATTGAAGCCGAGAACCAACGGGTAGCCCGCGACACCCTTACCGAGCTGGGCTACGACCACGCGCGGGCCCGTTTGATTGCCGGCCGCGCGCTGGACGTCCTGCCCCGACTTACCGATCAGGCCTACGACCTGGTTTTCGTCGACGGCGATAAGGCCGAATACCCGGCGATCTTGCAGCAGGCCCGGCGCCTGCTGCGCGTTGGCGGCATCTTGGCTTTCGACAATGTCTTATCGAACGGCCGGGTAGCCGACCCGGGCCAGCGCGATGCTGAAACCGCGGCACTGCGCGATGTGGCGCACGCACTACGCGATGACGAACACTGGGTGCCAGCCCTCATGACAATTGGTGACGGCCTGCTCGCTGCCGTGCTCCGCGGCGAGATGCAGTAGCCAAAAAAGTATCGAGGTGACCGGCCACTTGGACCGGCACCTCGATATTAAGTAGTTCTGGCTTTCTCCTAGACGAAAACCGCCAACAATTTGTCACCAAGTTCGCGGGCTTCGTCGGCCTTGAGTTCGACGACGAGTCGACCGCCGCCTTCGAGTGGGACGCGCATCACATAACTGCGCCCCTCCTTTGTTACCTCGAGGGGACCATCACCCGTCCGTGGCTTCATCGCGGCCATGTAGACCCCTTTCTCATTGGACCATTATCGCGGGTGCACACCCCGGCTCACCTAGCGGGGTTGACCTAGCGGGGTTGACCTAGCGGGGCAGGACCCCGCATTCAACAAGGCGCCCGAAGGCCACTAGCGAACGCCTTACCCCACTGAGGAAGGCCGGGCGGGCAAGTGGCCAGCCCAACCGCCCCAGGCGACCTAATGGCAGGTCTAGGTCCTCGCTCCAGATGAACCTAGAACGCCCACCCGGTAAAGCGACTACCTCCATGATGCCGGTGCCGCGGACCACCTTGCCCGTGTGTAATACGTCCACCCGATATGGCGCATCCCACCTGGTGATCGTCATCGTGTCTAAGAATCCAGCCGGCCCGAGGCCGGTAAACGCCGACAACTCCGACCCGACACTGGCGCCATCGCCTTTGGTGACCTCAACGTGGGTGCCAAGCATCCACCGGCCCTGCTCAGACCATTGGCTAAAGGCCGTAAACACCGCCGATACCGGGGCATTTATGACAACGTCGAGGGCGACGTGCACGGGCTTACTCATCAGCTTTTGCTGGACAACTTGGTGATCTGGGCTTGCAGCTCGTCAATGACCTGGTCGACTTCGTCCATTCGGTAACCGCGAACCACTACATCAAACTCCGGTTTACCAAGTTTCTTATTTGGACGTGCATCACGGATCGGTTCTGGTAGTTCACCGAGTCGGCCACTTGCCAATAAACCGATCAACGCAATGACGCCCACCGCCAGCAACACAAAGACAAATGTCATGACTACATCCCACCACGGGAACCGGGTTGGTGCACTGCGGTGGCCAATTCGGCCGCAATGAGATCAAGTGCCTGTTCCACCTCCGTGGTCCACCTCAACTCCGCAACAGCCGCCGCGCCGACGAAGCCCTGCTGCTCCCAGTGCCGCACTTGCTCGCGCAACAACGCGAAATCGCCCCACGGATCAAGACCCACCACCGGCTTGTCATGCATTCCCAGGCAGCGGGCGGTCCATACCTCCATCAACTCCTCCAGGGTGCCGATCCCCCCCGGCAGGGCTAAGAAAGCGTCGGCCCGGTCATCCATCAGCCCTTTGCGCGCGCGCATGTCGTCGGTGATTATCAATTCATCAGCGTCATGGTCGGCGACTTCCATCTGAACCAAAGCCCGCGGAATCACCCCGGTGGTGTGCCCACCCGCGGCCCGGACCGCGCGCGCCACCGCCCCCATCATCGATACCGAGCCACCCCCGGAGACCAACTGCCAACCGCGCGCCGCGATCCCTGCGCCCACCGCGGTTGCCAAATCCAAGTACCGGTCGGGGATATTCGAGCTTGAGGCGCAGTAGACACAGATCGTCGGCACGGAGCTAATTCTAGTCGCCAGGTTTTAGTACCTTGACTTTAGTTGAATGTTCAAATATATTAGTTGTAGGTTCAACTACCTATCCATTAATTAAGGAGTTCCATGAGCACCCTGTCTGCTGCCACCGGTACCTGGGTAATCGACCCTTCCCACACCACCATTGGGTTCTCCGTTCGACATGCAATGGTTGCCCGAGTCCGTGGAAGTTTCGGTACCTACTCCGGTTCATTCACCATCGACGGCGAGAATTTGTCAGAATCAACGGCCGAACTCACCATCTCGGCAGCCAGCATCAACACCAACTCGGCCGACCGCGATGCGCATCTGGCGTCACCGGATTTTCTCGATGTCGAGAATTTCCCGACTCTTACCTTTGTGTCAACCGGTGTATCCGCCAAGGGAGACGACATCCTGGTAACCGGCGATCTGACCATTCACGGGGTTACCAAGTCGGTTGAGGTCAAATATGAATTCATCGGCCTCAGCACCGACCCTTATGGCAACAACAAGATCGGCTTCGAAGGATCCGCGAAGATCAGCCGCAAGGAATTCGGCTTAGTCTGGAATGCAGCCCTCGAAACAGGCGGTGTGATGGTCGGCGATGACATCACCTTGACCCTTGATGTCGAAGCCAATAAGCAGTAACCCCGCTTGCTAGGTGAGCTAGGTGAGCTAGGTGAGCTAGGTGAGCCAGGCGCGCAGTCGCTCCTCGCAGGCTCGCAATTGCTCGACAGGGACATGCTCATCCGCGCTATGCGCTAGTGCTGGGTTCCCCGGTCCGAAGTTCAGGGCCGGGGTGCCCAGTGCGGTGAACCGAGCCACGTCGGTCCACCCGAACTTCGGTTGCGGGTCTTCGCCCACCACCGCCACGAAGTCAGCGGCAGCCGGTCGGTCTAGCCCGGGCCGAGCACCGGCCGCCTCGTCAACGATGACAACCTCGTAACCAGCGAATACCTCGCGCACATGCGCCTTAGCCTGATCAAGTGACCGATCCGGCGCAAAGCGATAGTTCACCGTCACAACGCAATTATCCGGTATCACATTGCCGGCGATACCAGCGTTTATGGCAACCGCATTGAGCCCCTCGCGATACTCCAGGCCATCGACGATCGGGCTACGAGGCTCATAGGCGCGGAGCACTTGAAGCACATCTGCCGCTGAGTGAATTGCGTTATCACCGAGCCATGAACGCGCGCTGTGCGCTCGGATCCCGCTGACAGTTACCTCGGCACGTAACGTGCCCTGGCAGCCAGCCTCGATTCCGGCATTGGATGGCTCCATCAAGATTGCGAGATCGGCTTCGAGAAGGTGCGGGTGCTCATCGGCCAATTTCTGCAGGCCATTGAATTCGCCCGCAACTTCCTCGCACTCATAAAACACGTAGGTGACATCGCGACTGGGTGCAGTTAGCGTTGCCGCCAACCGGAGCGCAACCGCAACCCCGCCTTTCATGTCGCAGGACCCAAGACCATAGAGCAGGTCTTTCGCAAAATGATGCGGGAGGTTGCCGGCCGACGGCACGGTGTCGAGATGGCCACCGATGAGCACCCGCTCAGAGTGGCCCAGGTGGGTCTGCGCCACGATGGTGTTGCCGACCCGCTGCACTGTTAAATGCGCGCGGCCAGCCAAGGCGGCGTGTACCAAATCTGCTAGTTGCTCCTCATGGTGTGACTGGCTCGGGATATCAATCAGGGCTGCTGCCAGCGCGACAACGTCCGTCGACAGGTCCAAGGTGATATCCGCGGTTGCCACATGGATACGGTAGTGCGATGAGTGCCCCTCTTGACCTACCCCCGGTCTTCGGGCCGGCATCAGCTATTGGCCTGGCCACCATCGCCGGTGAGGTCATGCTTGACGCTTGGTATCCGTCCCCCACCCTCGGCGCCATCCCCAAGGATGTGCCAGACATCAGCAGCGGAATCAATTCAACCGAGACCATCGGCGCCCAGGTACGCAGCATTGCAACGACCATTGCCGACCTGTCCGCACCCCCCATCGACACTGCTGACGCCTACCTTCGACTGCACCTGCTCTCGCACCGCCTCGTGCAGCCGCGCACCATCAACCTTGATGGGATCTTCGGGTTGCTGCCGATTGTCGCCTGGACAAACTCCGGGCCGGTGCCCCTTGATCGACTCACCGAGGTGCGCCTACGAGCCCGCTCAAAAGGCCATCACCTGACGGTCTACGGCGTCGACCGCTTCCCACGCATGGTCGACTACGTGGTGCCAAGCGGGGTGCGCATCGCCGACGCTGACCGCGTCCGCCTCGGTGCCCACCTAGCTTCGGGCACCGTGGTGATGCACGAAGGATTCGTTAACTTCAATGCTGGCACCTTGGGGACCTCAATGGTCGAAGGGCGGATCTCGGCCGGCGTGGTCGTCGATGACGGCTCTGACATCGGCGGGGGCGCCTCCATCATGGGCACTTTGTCCGGTGGCGGCAAGGAAGTCGTCAGTATCGGAAAAGGCTGCCTCATCGGCGCCAACGCCGGCGTTGGGCTTTCCCTCGGGGCCAATTGCGTGGTCGAGGCGGGACTTTATGTAACGGCAGGTTCCAAAGTCATGTTGCCAGACGGTGCCGTCGCGAAAGCCGGTGCCATCTCGGGGGCCGATAACCTGCTGTTTAGACGGAACTCGCAAAGCGGTGCGATCGAAGTAGTAATGCGCACCGGCACCTGGGGCGGGCTCAATGCCACCCTGCACGCAACCGACTGAAGTTTTGGCGGCTGCGACGATCTAAAACCTTGGTATGTGAAGTGGGTTAGCGGGTGCCCATCGGCGCGTAGTCGCGCAGGACTTCACCGGTGTAGACCTGGCGCGGGCGGCCTATCTTCGTGGCAGGATCCTCGATCATCTCGCGCCACTGCGCAATCCACCCGGGCAAGCGGCCCAGGGCGAACAGCACGGTGAACATCCGCGGCGGGAAGCCCATCGCCTTGTAAATCAAGCCGGTGTAGAAATCCACATTGGGGTAGAGCTTGTGCGAAATGAAGAAGTCATCGGCCAATGCCACTTCTTCGAGCCGCAACGCAATGTCAAGCAGCGGATCGCTGACATTCATCTCTTCGAAAACCTGGTAGGCCGTCTTCTTGACAATGGCCGCGCGCGGGTCGTAGCTCTTGTAGACGCGGTGGCCAAACCCCATGAGCTTGACACCATCCTTGCGATCTTTGACCTGGCGGATGAAGGTGTTCACGCCACCGCCCGAGGCGTGGATCTTCTCGAGCATCTCAAGTACCGCCTGGTTGGCGCCGCCATGCAGCGGCCCGAAGAGCGCATTGATGCCGGCCGATACCGACGCGAACATGTTTGCATGTGATGAGCCAACCAAACGCACCGTGGAGGTGGAGCAGTTCTGCTCATGATCTGCATGTAAAAGGAATAACTGATTGAGGGCACGGGAAACGATCGGGTTTACTTCGTACTCCTCCGCTGGCACCCCAAAAGTCATACGCAAGAAATTATCGATGAAACCAAGTGAGTTGTCGGGGTAGAGGAACGGCTGGCCAATGGACTTCTTGTAGGCGTAGGCCGCGATCGTCGGCATCTTCGCCAACAGCCTAATGGTTGAAATTTCAACCTGTCGCGGGTCAAATGGGTCAAGGGAGTCCTGGTAGAAAGTCGAAAGGGCCGAGATCGCCGACGACAGCACCGGCATCGGGTGCGCATCACGCGGGAAGCCGTCAAAGAACTGGCGCAACTCCTCGTGCAGCATGGTGTGCTTGCGGATCAGCGCCTTGAAGTCATCTAGTTCAAGTTGTGATGGTAGGTAGCCGTAGATAAGCAGGTACGAAGTCTCCAGGAAGCTGGATTGCTCGGCCAATTGCTCGATCGGGTAGCCGCGGTAGCGCAAGATACCGGCGTCACCGTCGATATAGGTGATCGACGATGAGCAGGAAGCGGTGTTAACGAACCCATGGTCAAGGGTGACGTTGCCGGTGGTGCCGAGCAGTGATCCGATGTTAAGCCCGCTCGCCCCAACAGTTGCTGGCACCTCGGCTAGCGGTAGTTCCCCACCTGAAAATTGCAGTACGGCGTCAGCCACTTTGTCCTCCTGCGCCGAAGACTACCTAGTCGCCAATGCGCTTAGCGAATTGGGCAACACCGGCATCGGGTGCGGTTAGTGCCACTCGCACGTGCTGCGCCCCGGCAACACCATAGAAGTCACCGGGGGTCACCAAAATACCGCGGTCAGCAAACCAACCGACACTTTGCCAACAGGGCTCGCCCCGAGTTGCCCAAAGATAAAGTCCCGCCTCACTATGGTCGATAACGAATCCGGCCTGAGTCAACGCAGCACGCATAATTTCGCGCCTTCGGGCATAGCGGCCCCGCTGCTCTAATACATGCGCGTCGTCGCCTAGGGCGGCCACCGCGGCCAACTGCACTGGTGCCGGCACCATCATTCCCAGGTGCTTGCGCACTGCTAATAGCTGCGAGATCACCGCTTGGTCACCGGCCGCAAAACCAAACCGGTACCCGGCCAAATTCGAGCGCTTAGACAAGGAGAACAAGCCCAAGACCCCGACGTGCTCTGGCCCAGATACCAGGGGATGCAATATTGAGACCGGGTCGACCTCCCAGCCCAATTCCAAATAGCACTCATCGCTGACCACCAACGCCGATACCGAACGCCCATAGGCCACGATTTCGGCAAGCCGGGTCGCCGACAGCACCGCGCCCGTCGGATTGCTCGGTGAGTTGATCCAGATGAGGGACGGTGCCTTGACCTCCTCGGGGCGATCGGTCGCGATGATCTTTGCCCCCACGAGGGCCGCGCCCACCGCATACGTCGGATAGGCGATTTTTGGGATCACCACCGTTGCTTCCTGGTCTAGGCCCAGCAAGGTGGGTAACCAACCCACGAACTCCTTGGAACCGATCACCGGCAGCACCGCTGCAGGTGCCACTTTTGCGCCTAACCGCCGGTTGATCCACCCGGCCGCGGCTTCCCGCACCGCAGGTGACCCGGCGGTGGTCGGGTAGCCCGGCGCATCTGCGCCCGCGGCCAGGGCCGCTTGCACCACCGCGGGTGTGTGGTCGACCGGGGTGCCAACAGATAAATCAACGGCCCCGTGCGGGTGCTGCGCGGCGCGGGCCGCATACGGGGCCAGGACATCCCACGGGAAATCCGGCAGCCGGTCGGCCGGTGAACTGGTCAGTGGTCTGGTCAGTGGTCTGGTCAGTGCTCGTGCACCTGTGGCGGCACGGTGAGGATCAGGGGCGCATCAAAATCTTGGGCGCCCAGTTTGGCAGCGCCACCGGGTGAGCCAAGCTCGACGAAGAACTCCGCATTCGCGGCGGTGTACTCCTTCCACTCCTCGGGAACATCATCTTCATAGAAAATGGCCTCGACGGGGCAGACCGGTTCGCAGGCACCACAGTCAACGCACTCATCGGGCTGGATATAGAGCATCCGGCCGCCTTCATAGATGCAGTCGACCGGGCACTCCTCGATACACGCCTTGTCTTTGAGATCCACGCATGGAAATGCGATGGTGTATGTCACCCGAGCCTCCGAGAGATGAATAAAACGGCCTGCGGTTCGTGCTGGACGCCCCTAACTTACACAACCCAAGGACCAATGCCGTGCGCCTCCCCTCGGGTCACCATAGGCTAAGTGGCGGAGGATACGTGCGCCTGTACGACACCATGCACCGCTCGGTGGTTCCGATCATCTCGGCCCAGCCCGGACTCCTGCGGGTCTATGCCTGTGGTCCCACCGTCTACCGCGATGCCCATGTGGGCAATATGCGCACTTTTTTGCTCACCGACCTGATTCGCCGCACCGCCGAATTCGGAAAAATCCAGGTTCGATTGGTTCAGAACATCACCGACGTCGGCCACATGGCCGACGACACCGGCCTTGGCGGTGTTGATGAGGGTCAGGGCGAAACCGAGGATCGGGTGCTGCAACAGGCGGCAACCGAAGGCAAAGGCGCCCTCGAGTTAGCCCGGCATTACGAGGCTAGCTTCCATCGCGATCTAGCTGCGCTCAATATCTATCCGGCCGACGAATACCCGCGGGCCAGTGAGTCAATTGACTTGATGATCGAATTAATCGGCAAACTAATCGCCAGCGGCCACGCCTACATCGGCACCGACGGTTCGGTGTACTTCGACGCCCGCGCCTTCGAAGGGTACGGCGAACTCAGCGGCAACCACCTTGATCAACTGCGACCCGGGCACCGGTTCGCTGGCGAGGTTGATCCAGCAAAACGCTTCCATGCCGACTGGGCGCTGTGGAAGAAGTCGGGCCCAACTCGCACCCAATTGGTTTGGCAGACGCCTTGGGGCACCGGCTTCCCCGGTTGGCACACGGAGTGCAGCGCCATGAGCCTGGACATCCTCGGGCCCGAAATTGACATCCACACCGGCGGCATTGATCTAAGGTTTCCGCACCATGAAGACGAGCGGGCCCAAAGCAATTCACTAACCGGGCATGAAGTCGTCCGCCACTGGGTGCACGCTGAACACCTCTTATTTGAAGGCCGCAAGATGAGTAAGTCCAGTGGCAATGTGGTGCTCGTTTCGGACGTGATTGCCCGCGGGCTCGACCCGCTTAGCTTGCGGCTCGCGTTCCTGCAGCATCGCTACCGGCAGCAAATGAACCTGACCTGGGAGGTTATCCAAGGCGCTGAAACCACTCTGACAAGGTGGCGCAACCGCGTTGCCCAGTGGGCAACGGCGCCTTCTGCGCCGGTTGACGCAGGTGCCGTTCAACTAGTTACCGAAGCATTTAACGAGGATCTCGATACGCCACTCGCCCTTCAGCAATTACGTGCGGTCGAGCGAAGCGAAACTCTAAGTGATGGCACCAAATTCGAGACCTTCGCCCATCTTGACCGACTTTTCGGATTGGACTTAGCCCGCGATGTCGGACGGCCACCCACGGCCCACTCACCGCAGGTGCAAGGCCTACTTGCCGACCGCGCAGTGGCGCGAACCAATAAGGATTGGGCGGCTAGCGACCGGCTGCGCGATGAACTCGCTGCGCTAGGTGTTGAGGTCGTCGATACCGCAGGTGGCCAACAAGCCAATTAGTTAGCCCAATCCACATGTGCTTTCAAGCGCTACGGCGCTGGCGCGACTTCGTCAGCCGATGGCGACGGCGAAGGTGAAACACTCGGGTTTGCCCCTGGCTTGCCGGGCTTGCTGGGTTTACCGGGATCTTTGCCGGGGTTCTTACCGCAAATTACCTTGGGTGAGGCGCGATAACTCGTGGTTATCGTCTCGCGGTTCACTTCGGCTCCGTCTTTGTAGAACACCCGATCAACGTCAATGATGAAGCCGTCCATGCCGGATTGACCGAGGCATTTCTTGGTTTTGTCGTAGATAGTTGGGTATGGCCGAATATCGTGCTTAGGCCCAAACTCCGCCTTGATTTCATCGTAGGTTGGGGTACCCCAGAAAGTCGCATTCATCGAGGTATTTGTCATTTTGGTAGTGATAAAAACCGCATGCGGGGTGTCGTTGGTGAACTCCATATCGAAACTCCCCCACGCCACCGTGGCCTCAAGGCCGGGTTGGTACCGGGAGATATAGATGGAGTGCGCTTGGGTGAAGGTGCGCTCCATGCCCGCGAAGAACGCCGCCGTCCACATTGTTGTTGTGGCCGCCGACACCCCGCCACCAAGCTCCTCCGCGAACACACCGCCCTCACCGATCACGAAGCCGACGGTGTAGCCATTAGCGATCGTTCTTTCTTTGATGGTGTCGTTCATGGAGAATGTCTCGCCGGGCATTAACAAAGTTCCATTTATGCGTCTAGCCGCCTCGCCAATATTTTGCACCCGGTAGGCAGCATAAGGAAACTGCTGCGTGAAACTTGAGATTTTTTGGGTGATGCCCAACTGCTCCGCTTGCTCGGTGGTGAGTCTCGGATCGCGCGTGCCCATCGAAACGGTAACGGTTCGGTTTGCTGGTTGGTTAACTAGAACCGATGCGACCTGCGCCGATAACTCGTCGTCGGCGATCCCGGAGCCAACCTGTGAGGGCACGACGACCGGGCGCTTATCTACTATTTCAAAGGTCGCATCGCGGCCCGGAGTTTCAACTGCCTCGAGTTCACCGGCAATGGACTCGTGCAACACTGCGCCGTCGAGCTCCGGCACAAATTGATCGCCCTCCCTCGTGAATGTCAATGCGTCCGCGATGGCTGCGGCCGGGATGGTTGCGGTGATGTTTCCGGCGTTAACATTGATCGGATTCTTAATTGCGGTGCGCGCGAACGCCTCGGCTTGCTTCGCACTCTCGGCAGACAGCACCGGCGCCACATCGACCAACTCCGCGGTAATCGGCTGTCGCTTCTGCATGAATGCGGCTTTCAGTGCATCGCCGGTCGCCGCAATGTCAAGTGCCACACCATCAACGCCAGGTGTCAGTACCGGTTTGCGCTGCGTCATAATCAAAGTGGGCTCAAGCGCGGGTTGATCGATGCCGGTCGCAACACCGGCCAGTTGTTCGTCCAAAGCATTTTGGTCGATCGAGGTGATCGGCTCTAGTTCACGCTGGGTCATGAAATCGCTAACCAGAGCGATCGGATTCCAGGTACGGCCGGTGGCCTGGGCGACCGTCGCCTCGGCATCAAATTTCAAGCCCGCCGCCTGCGGGTCAATGACAAAGAGCCGCTCACCGGTTCGAACCCTGAGGGGCTTGCGGGCCACCGCACCTATCGTCCCAGTTAGCTTGTCGATGGCCTCGGCTTCACTCAGACCGCTGATATCCACCCCGGACACGGTGGTACCCGAGCGAAAACCGTCGCCGGCCAAGGCGATGGCCCCCAGATAAAGAGCACCCAGGGCGACCGCGATGCCGAGGACGGCAACCAACGCCCGTCGCGAGGCTGGCCAAGGCGCGGCCTGACGCTCATGCTCAGCCACGCGGGCAACCCCTTACCGATTTTCGTTCGCAGTGCGAAGTAGATGTGACCTTGATGGTAAGCGACATTTGCGATAAATCAACGCAAGCGTGATTGCGATTCGATCACCGGGAAAGTTGCCACCGCCGCACCAAGTATGACCCCGCCTAGTAAGTAAACCCACTGCCGGGTTCCGCCAGCGAGCAAAAGATCACCCGATGGGGATGGAGTTGACATGACGATGGTGCCCAGCAGCCAACCCGTGAGTACCGACCAGGCCCCGAGCCGGCTGCGCAGCAGCCAAGCCCCACCGCGAATCAAGACCAAGAGGAGCAGCACGACCAGGGCCACCCCCCAGGGGACAACCAGCTGACCCCATGGCCAGGTGGTGACCAACCGGCTCGCCTGCACGAACGCACCGAGTAGGCCGGTGGCCAGCCCGATCACGAACAAGGCGGCAAGAAGGAGCAGCCGGGTCACGTAGAAATACCCGCAAAGAGGTCGGTCTCGGGCCGGGTCGTCGAGATCGGTCCCAGCGCCAAGCGGTAAAACTCGGTACCGAACGCCTCGGCGCCAACATTGTCGGCCAGGGCGAAGAACCCACCGCTGACATCAACCTGGGTACCGTGGGCTCGCAGCGCCGCCATTTTCGCCGGCAAGAACTCCGGGGCAACGATGGTCGTGGTTACCAAGTCGTCATCGCAGGCGAACGGGATGTCGTCCGGGTCCATCACTGCAAACTCCGACTCAGCGTGCTCACCACCGGCTGCCTTCATCGCTTCAATGCCCGCTCGAATGACACTTTTTGGGAAAGCTGTCCAGTAAACCTTCGTCACCTGCCAAGGTGGCCCGAGCTCCGGGCCGAACGTGGAACTGGCAGCGAGGGTGACCGCGTAGTGGGTTACGCGGTGCGCCTGGATGTGGTCTGGATGCCCGTAGCCGCCGAAGTCGTCATAAGTCACGACCACCTGCGGTCGCACCTGCCGGATGACCTGCACCAGTTCGGATGCGGCTACGAGCAAATCGGTGCGCCAGAAGCACTCGGGATTCGCATTACTGGCCGTGCCCACCATCCCCGAGTCACGAAACCGGCCCGGGCCGCCCAGTAGACGCCAATCCACCACGCCCAGTTCAGCCATCGCCGCACCAAGTTCGGTTAACCGGTGGGCACCTAGGGCGTCATCCTTATCGGCCGCTAAGTGCGCGAACTCGTCGAGCAAGATCTCGCCCTCCTCGCCGAGGGTGCAGGTGACCAAGGTGACTTCAGCCCCCTCGGCCACGTACTTGGCCATGGTCACCCCGGTGCCGATGGTTTCATCATCCGGGTGGGCGTGGACCAGCATTAGGCGTCTACTCATCCCCGAAGATTAGTGACCCATACCCAATGCGGCACGATGCGTAGGTGAACACACCCGAACCCTTCCCGCGACAAAAGGCCCGGACCCGCGGATTTCAATTGGGTCGCCCTCGGGGCCTAAAGGTCATTGGCGACCGGGTGCTGTTCATCCGAAGCAGCAGTGGGATTGACCCGGCGGGCAGTCTTTGGCAACTTGATCTGACGACGCAGCCGCCGACCGAGGTTTGTTTGGTTGATGCAGCAACGCTGCTGACAACCGGTGATCTCCCCGCTGCTGAGCGCGCCCGCCGCGAACGAATGCGCGAGGTGACCTCAGGTATCACCCATTTCACCGCCACCAAATCAGGCACGGCGCTCGCCTTCGCGATTTCCGGGATCCCTTATGTGAGTGTGCTCGACCCAGCAATTCGAACTCGAGAGCTGGCAGCACCCGGTTCGGTTACCGATCCACGCGTCAGCCCCGACGGCCAGCATGTTGCCTATGTGGTCGATGGCTCGCTCTGGATTATCGATGCACACGATCTAGATGCACAACCGCAATTGCTTTGCGAGTCAACTAGTGATACCGAAACTTGGGGGTTGGCTGATTTCATCGCTGCCGAGGAACTTGAAAGGTTACGCGGCTACTGGTGGCTGCCCGACGGGTCCGGGTTGATTGTTGAACGCTCGGATGACTCACCGGTTGAAGTCCGGTGGATAAGTGATCCAGCAAAGCCCACTAGCGAGCCGGTTGCCCATCGTTATCCTGCAGCCGGTGAACCCAACCCGATTGTTGAACTTTGGTTGGTTGCACTCGACGGTACCCGCACCCAACTGACCTGGGATCTCGTCAAATTCCCTTATTTAGCAACGGTTGCAGTCAATGAAGTTGGCAGCGTAGTAAGTGTGCTATCGCGAGATCAACGAACAGTAAGCATCAATCAGGTCGACCTGAAAGCCGGGGCCATGACCGAACGCGCCGTGCGAACGGATCCGGCATGGATTGATATTCATGGTGAACTGCCGTACCTCGACACCGATGGTGCACTAATTGAAATCATTGTCGATGCAGAATCTGATACCAACCGAATCACCCGTGATGGCGTATTCATCTCACCGGGTGGATTGCAGATTAATGCAATTGTCGACTCATCGGCCGGCGGTGTTCTCGCAGTCGCCTCCCCGGACCCGATGGAACAACATCTCTACCGAATTACCAACGACGGCGTAACTACGTCGCTCACCTCGGGAGCAAGCTGGAATAATGCCGTTGCTGACGGCGATACTTACGCATTGGCGAGCGCTAACTCAATTTCGCCACGGGTCGAGTTCACCGTTGTGCATTCCTCGGGAGTGCACTCCATTACTTCGCACGCGCAAACACCGAATGTGGCTATCAGGCCCAACTTCAGCACCGTTGGCGCCAGCAAATTGCGCACCTGCGTGTTCTGGCCAACCGGCCATGTCACGGGTTCGCGAAAGCTCCCGGTGATCATGTCCCCGTATGGCGGCCCGCATGCCCAGATGGTCACCCACATTGCCGGCGGCCACGCATCCGATCAATGGTTGGCTGACCAAGGGTTCGCGGTGGTGGTCGTCGATGGGCGCGGCACGCCGGGGCGTGGGCCCGCCTGGGAGCGCCTGATACAAGCTGACCTAGCCCTAGGCATCTTGGCCGATCAGGTCTCGGCCCTCGCGGCCCTCGGCGACGAACTTCCAGACCTTGACCGCACCCGAGTCGGAATAGTCGGCTGGTCCTTCGGCGGCTACCTTGCCGCCCTAGCCGTTCTCGAGCGCCCAGATATCTTCTGTTGCGCGGTAGCCGGGGCACCCGTCACCGAGTGGCGCCTCTACGACACCGCCTACACCGAGCGCTACCTTGGGGACCCAAACACCGCGCCGGAGGCCTACGACCAATCATCACTACTGACCAGGGCGCACAAACTTCAGCGCCCGTTGCTGCTCATCCACGGGCTGGCCGACGACAATGTGCTCGCGGCGCACACCTTGCAGTTCTCTAGCGCACTGCTAGCGGCCGGCCGAACGCACTCCGTGCTGCCGTTAAGCGGGGTAACCCACATGACACCCCAGGAGATCGTCGCCGAAAACTTACTGCGGGCCGAAGTCGATTTCTTTACCACTCATCTGCAGTGACTTCACCGCCAAATGCTCGGGCCCGGGTCAATCGGTGTGTCCGGTCCTACTCCGTAGTCCGTGCCGATCTCCCGGATCAGATCATTCGACCCAGCAGCCGCACCAGCTAGCGAACCGCCCGCCCGCGGTGTCAACCCCGGATCTGGCCCGAGGATCTCCTTGGTGCCCAAGAACTCCAAAATCGGGAAGTGGCACGCCACGTGGTGCCCAGTCGTGGGCTCGACAAGGGCTGGCTTCTCGGACGCGCAGATTTCCTGTGCCTGGAAACACCGGGTGTGAAAAACACATCCGGTCGGTGGAGCCGCCGGGCTCGGTAGATCCCCGGACAACATGATGTGCTCACGCTGTTTTTGGGCACGCGGGTCCGGTACCGGGATCGCCGAGAGGAGCGCATGGGTGTAAGGGTGAAGTGGCCGCGCGTAGAGATCTTCCCGCGTTGCAAGTTCCATCACCTGACCCAAATACATCACGGCCACTCGATTTGAGATCTGGCGAACAACCGCAAGATCGTGCGCTACAAAGAGGTACGCGATCCCAAACTCATCTTGCAGGTCGCGCAGCAGATTGATTACTTGCGCTTGGATCGACACATCAAGGGCCGAAACCGGCTCATCGCAGACGATGAACTTAGGTCGTAGTGCCACCGCTCGCGCAATACCGATGCGCTGGCGCTGTCCCCCCGAGAATTCAGCGGGGTACCGGTTGTAGTGCTCCGGATTCAGGCCGACGCGCTCCATGAGTTCTTGAACCGCGGCCTTGACTCCACCAGGAGGCTTGACTCCCTGCACTGCGAATGGTGCACTGATGATCGCGCCGACTGTGTGCCGCGGGTTCAGGGCGTTGTACGGATCTTGGAAGATCATTGCCGCCTTTCGGCGAACAGGCACCATCTCCTTGCTGGACAGGCCCGTTACGTCAACCCCGTCAAACTCAATGCGCCCACTTGTTGGCTCAATCAGCCGCAGGACACTGCGCCCAGTTGTTGACTTACCGCACCCACTCTCCCCGACTAAACCCAAAGTCTCACCTGGGTATACCTCGAAACTGACCCCATCTACGGCTTTTACCTGGCCGATGGTCTTTGGGAACAAACCTTTGGATCGCACCGGGAAGTAGGTCCGAAGGTCACTTACCCTTAATGCCGGCACCCCAGCCGCCGGCTCCACCGACTGGCTCATGAGCTCGACCTCCCCAGCGCCGCTAAGGCCACCTCGGCCGCCGCTTGGCGCTTGGCAGCCGGCAGGTGGCATCGCACTTCATGCCCGGGCCCGACACTTTCCAAGTCGGGCCGCTGGGTGCGGCACAAGTCGCCGACAACTTCATCTTGATAAACGCACCGTGGCTGAAATACGCAGCCGGTAGGTAATCGAAGTGGCGAGGGCGGATTACCCGGTATCGGGTCAAGTCGATCGCTACGCACCTGAGTCAGCCGCGGCACCGATGCCAAGAGTCCAAGAGTGTACGGCATCTGCGGGTGATAAAAGATGTCGTCGACGGCACCGTGCTCGACGACGCGCGCGCCATACATCACCGCAACTTCATCTGCTACATCCGCCACGATCCCTAGATCGTGGGTGATCAGAATGACCGCGGTGTCAAACTCGCGCTGTAGCTGCGAAATGAGTTCAATGATCTGCGCCTGCACCGTGACATCTAGCGCAGTAGTTGGCTCATCGGCTATCAACAAGGAGGGTGAGTTGATGAGCGCCATTGCGATCATTACCCGTTGCCGCATCCCACCAGAGAACTGGTGCGGATAATCATCGAACCGCTTTGCCGGTAACGGGATACCGACTTTGTGCAACATCTCAATTGCGCGGTCGCGGGCATCAGTCTTCGACACCTTCTGGTGTGCATTAATGGCTTCGGTTAATTGATCGCCGATCCGATAAAACGGGTGCAGGCTAGACATCGGATCCTGAAAAATCATCGACATTTTGTTGCCTCGCAACTTGCGCAAGTCTTCATCTGACATGGCCACTAAGTCTTCGCCGTCAAAAATCACCTGCCCGCTGACATCGGCATTGCGCTTGTTGATCAAGCCCATCACCGCTTGGGCTGTCACACTCTTGCCGGAGCCGGACTCACCCACGATAGCTAGAGTCTGCCCGCGCTCGATGGAAAAGCTAACACCATCCACCGCGCGAACGATGCCGTCTTCGGTTGGGAACTGGACCGATAGATCCGAAACCTCCAAGAAGGCGCGCCGCAAGTTCGAATATTCGGTCATGAGACCAACCTGACCCGAGGGTCGATTACGGCATAGAGCAAATCGACAATGAGATTGGCCACGATAATGAAGGTTGCTGTCACCAAGGTGATGCCAACGATCACCGGCAGATCGGCATCATTTACCGAGTTGACTGCGAGAGAACCGAGCCCTGGCAGGCTAAAAATGCTCTCGGTGATGATCGCCCCACCGAGTAGGCCCGCAAGGTCAAGCCCCGCTGCCGTAACAATCGGGGTCAAGCCGGCCCGCAAGGCGTGCTTTCGGATGACAATGCGCTCCGGCAGGCCTTTGGCCCGCGCCGTGCGGATGTAATCCTCGCCTAATACTTCGAGCATTTGATTGCGCGTTAATCGCATGTAGAAGGCGGCGTAGAGGATCGCTAACACGATCCACGGCAATAGCATGGTCTGAAAGAACTGAATGGGATTCTCAAACGGCGACACATAGGACGGATACGGCAAGAGTTGCAGCCGAATCACGATAAAGAAGATCGCCATCAACCCCAAGAAGAACGAGGGCAGGGAGTAGCCGGCCAGTGAGATGCCCATCACCGTTTTGTCCTGCCACCTACCCCGACGCAAGGCTGCGTAGACGCCAACCGAAATGCCGGCGGCCAACCAAAGGATGAATGCACCAAGTGCCAACCAGATGGTGGCCGGTAGGCGATCCTTGATCAGTACGAGGACTTCTTCACCGCGCTTGAAGGAGTAGCCAAGGCAGGGGGCGTTGCACACCACCGGGTCCGGTGAGTCGGCAGCGTAGATGCGGCCGACAAACAGCCCCTTCATGAACTCCCAATACTGCTGGATTACCGGTAAGTCCAACCCGAGTTTGTGTCGATTGGCCTCGAGCACCGCCGGGGTGCAGCCCTTACCGCAGGTCAGGCGTGCTGGATCTGCCGGCAGCAAGCTGAAAAGAATGAAAACCACAAGTGTTAGCAGTAGCAACAAAATGATCATGCTGATCACTCGTCGGACTACATAAGCACTCATCTTCGAATCGGCCTATCCGCTAGGGACGCGCAATCGCGTCGCAGGTGACTTGGCGGCAGTCGCGGAGGGCGGGTGCTGAGCACCCGCCCTCCGGCTTGATTACTGCTGAACCGCGTACATGTCGCCATACGGCCATGAGCCGTAGGCGGGCCACAGGTACACCGGGCCAATCTGCTTGCCAACGATGCGCTGCTCACGGCCAAACCTGGTTGGCACGACAACGACATCCTTCATCGCCAAGGTGTTCAGGTCTTGCCACATCTTGGCCTGCTTTGCGCGGTCTGGCTCGATCTTCGCCGCTTCGACAGCGGCGTTGAACTCCGCGTTGTCATACTGCGAGAGGTTGAAGCCACCCGTTGGTGTGAACAGTTCGGGGATGATGGTCGATGCGTTCGGCCAGTCAGGACCCCAACCTGCGTTGATTAATTCATGTGCTTGCTCCGGATCGAAGACCACGCCGTAGTACTGGCCTGGCTCAATCGGGTTCGGCTTGGCGGTGATGCCAGCCTTGCCGAGTGAATCGACAACAATCGCTGCTGCCTTGTCAGCAGTTGGCGACTGCGGGTAATCGAAGGTGATCGTCGGTGCGGCTTCACCGGATTCGGCGATCAGCTTCTTCGCCAGCTCCGGATCGCCGGCATCTGGGATCTTGCCCCCGAGCAGGCTGTCCCACATGCCGCTAGGCGCATAGTCGACACCCATATTGGGCTTGATCACGCCATCTGCATAGTCACCGGCAAAATCGCCACCGGCATTCTTGCGCAGTGCATCACGGTCAAGTGCCACCGCAATTGCCTGGCGGATCTTCAAGTTCGGCACCTTTTGCACGTTGATCGCGAGGTACCGCACATACGGATCCAGCTCACTGATAGCCCGACCCGCGAACTCCGGATTGGCTTCGGTGGCGCTCTTGTAGATCACTCCCAATTGCTCCGGCTCAACGCCGTTGGCGAGTGCGGTGGCGTCATTGCCCGAACTGGTGATGAGGCGCTGATCGATCACCTTGACATCAAGGCCGTAGTCAACTTCCCAGGTATCGGGATAGGCCTTGCGGTAATCATCGCTGGCGGGATCCCACTTGTCGTTACGAACCAGGACCATCTTTCCGCCCTTGCCGTTCTTATTCGACTCGATCTTGTATGGGCCGGAGGAGACCGGCGCATCACCGTACTTCTCACCGGTATCCGATGCCTTTGGTACTGGTGCGAAGGCGGTCAGGGTTACCGTGTAGTTGAAATCCGGAACCGGGCGGCTCAGATTGAACGTGATGGTCTTGCCATCGGCCGAGCAGGTAACCGCCTTATCGAACAGCTCCTGGCCCTCGCCGGTGTACGGGCCCTTATAGGCCGATGAACCATCCTCGAGGGTTGGGATGTCCAGCATCGAGATGGCGTAGGTCGGGCCGCCGGTGATGACATCGGTTGCAAAGGTACGCGAGGTGCCATAGGCAACGTCTGCACAGGTAACCGGGGAACCATCTTGGAAGGTAGCCCCATCACGGATGGTGAACTCCCAAGTCTTTCCACCGTTTGTCGCAGTTCCGGTGTCAGTTGCCAGGTCAGCAACGATCGACGTGCCTTCAGCCGCATCCGGGGAGAACTTGTACGCGGTGAGGGTCCGATAGATCGTGCCATTGAAGAAGGCCAGATCCTCACCCGTGTAGATGCGCTGCGGATCGATCTGATCGAACTGCTCCGCATTCGTTAGGTAATAAAGGGTGCCACCCTTGGTGGGTTCAGCACCGCCACTTGCATCAGTTGAACTACTGCCTCCACCGCAGGCGGCAAGTGCAAGTGCAGCGACTGCACCTACCGCAGCTAAGCGCAGGCTCTTATTGGCCTTGCCCATATTTCCTCCCAATAATTCGGGCTAAGTTTCCTTCGCCCATGACATCGCGTCCCCGTCGCCTTCCGGCAACGCGGTTACGGACCTTGTTAGCTGCCGAAAGCGTGAGCATGTGGCTCACACCCGTCCGGCACGGGGGTCTAAGGCATCGCGGACAGCGTCCCCGACGAGGTTAAACGTCACTACCAAGACAACCAGGACCGTGCCTGGGATAAACAGATAGGAGGGCACCACACTGAAGTAACTCACCGAATTACCTAACATGCCACCGAATGAAGTATCCGGTGGTAATACGCCGATTCCAAGAAATGACAGCGCCGCCTCGGTGCCTATGTAGGTTGGCAGGGTCAAAGTTGCGTAGACCAAAATCGGTGCCCACAGGTTAGGCAGGATTTCCTTAAATAAGATGCGGTAGCGGCTAGCCCCCATCGCGATTGAAGCTTCAACAAATTCACGCTCGCGCACACTCAATACTTGCCCACGAACAATGCGCGCCAGATAAGGCCAGCCAAAAATACTCAACACGATGATCAAGTACATGATGCGCGATGGGTTGCCATCAGGCACACCCAGATCGGTGAGGCGCTGTGTCAGGACCCCGGACAGCGCCAAAATGATTAACAGGAACGGGAAAGCAAGAATTAGATCCATGATCCGGCCGATGACGGCGTCGGTCTTGCCGCGCGCGTATCCAGAGACAATGCCTAGGACGGTGCCGAAGAAGACCGTGAGGATCGTCGCGGTGGTGGCAATCAGTAGCGAGATGCGCAGCCCATAGAGCAACTGCGCGAAAATATCGCGCCCTGTTCCCCATTCGACCCCGAGTGGGTGCTCGGTGCTGATACCGCCCCATGCGCCCACCGGGCCGCCGCCGCTATCGCTGATGGACTCCTTGTCGAATGAATATGGGTCAACGCCCAGCAGGTCGCAGATAAGGGGGGCAAAAATCGCAATCAAGTACAAAAAGATCAAGATGATCAAACAGACCATCGCCAACCGATCGCGGCGCAGGCGCGCCCACACAATCTGCCGAAGGGATCGACTGGCAACTTCGTCGGAGGCTAAGGCCGCAGGGCCGTCGATGACCCCCGTCTTACTCAACAGCCCACCCCCTTGACCCCACCGGACAGGTCAGGGTAACCCGCCCGCCACCCAATAATCCGCCTAACGGGACCTTCGTGACCTAGTTGTGTCACACCGAGGCTCCCTACGGCGCGGGTTTAATTCTGGGGTTTGGGTTTCCGGCCGGCCTTGGCCCGATCGGCAGCAAGGAGCTGCACCTTGCGGATCCGCACCGTAGCCGGAGTCACCTCGACGCATTCGTCCTCACGGCAGAACTCCAAGGCCTGCTCGAGGCTGAGCTGCTTGTGCGGGATGAGGGGCACCAAGATGTCGCCGGAGGATTGGCGCATATTGGTGAGCTTCTTCTCCTTAGTCGGATTGACGTCCATATCGTCTGATCGTGAGTTCTCCCCGACGATCATGCCCTCATAGACATCGGTGCCGGGGCCGACGAACATGGTGCCGCGCTCTTGCAGGTTGGCGAGGGCAAAGCCAGTTGTCGGGCCCGTGCGATCGGCCACTAGCGATCCGGTTGGCCGGGTACGAAGTTCACCGTGCCATGGCTCGTAGCGATCAAAGACGTGGTGCAGCAGGCCGGTGCCACGAGTCTCGGTGAGGAACTCGGTGCGAAAACCGATCAGGCCACGGGCCGGCACGATGTAGTCCATGCGGACCCAGCCGGTACCGTGATTGACCATCTGTTCCATGCGACCCTTACGCAGTGCCATCAATTGGGTAACCACACCGAGGTAGTCCTCGGGAATATCTACCGACAGGCGCTCCATCGGCTCATTGATTTTGCCGTCAATGATGCGCGTGACAACCTGGGGCTTGCCAACGGTGAGCTCGAAGTCCTCGCGCCGCATCATCTCAACGAGGATCGCGAGCTGCAACTCACCACGGCCCTGGATCTCCCACGTGTCGGGGCGCTCGGTCGGATTCATTCGGATTGAGACATTGCCGACGAGTTCTTGCTCCAGTCGAGCCTTGACCATACTGGCGGTGAGCTTTTTGCCGCTTCGACCGGCAAGCGGCGCGGTATTTATCCCGAAAGTCATCGAGATCGATGGCTCGTCGACGGTGATGACCGGTAGCGCCACCGGATTTTCGATATCCGCGAGGGTCTCACCGATAGTGATCTCCGGGATGCCGGCAACCGCGATGATGTCGCCCGGACCCGCGCTTTCAGCTGGCACGCGAGTAAGCGCCTTAGTAATCAACAGTTCAACAACCTTGACGCGCTCGACGGTGCCATCGGCCTTCATCCAGGCAACCTGCTGGCCCTTTTTAATGTGGCCCTGGTGCACCCGACAAAGTGCAAGGCGACCGAGGTACGGCGAGGCATCAAGGTTGGTGACGTGGGCTTGCAAAGGCTTGGCCTCGTCGTAGGTTGGTGCGGGCACCGCAGTTAATAAGGTGGTGAACAAAGGTTCGAGGTTTTCCTCCTCCGGCATACCGCCGTCGGTGGGTCGAGTAAGTGATGCGCGACCGGCCTTTGCGCTGGTGTAAACAATCGGAAAGTCAATTTGCTTCTCGTCGGCATCCAAATCCAAGAACAACTCGTAGGTCTCGTCGACCACCTCCCCGATGCGGGCATCGGGGCGGTCGACCTTGTTGATGACGAGCACCACGGGCAGGTTCTTCTGCAAGGCTTTACGCAGCACGAAGCGGGTCTGTGGCAGCGGGCCCTCGGATGCGTCAACGAGCAGCACTACGCCGTCAACCATCTCCAGGCCGCGTTCGACCTCGCCGCCGAAGTCCGCGTGGCCTGGGGTGTCGATGATGTTGAAGGTCACGCCACCGTCGGGAGCACCCGGGCCGGTGTAGTGGACGGAGGTGTTCTTCGCGAGAATCGTGATGCCCTTCTCGCGCTCCAGATCCATGGAGTCCATGACCCGGTCATTGACGTCCTGGTTCTCGCGAAAGGCGCCCGACTGCCACAGCATGGCGTCTACGAGAGTCGTTTTCCCGTGGTCTACGTGGGCGATAATGGCAACATTTCGAAGATCTTCGCGGTGGGTCACCACGGCAGCCTATGTGCTTTGGGGCCGATCAGTGAAAACGCTGACATTGGACAACGACGTGAACGCGCACGTTTTTGTCGTCAAAAACCCAATTTACGGTGATTTAACGACAAAAACGCGCGCACTCAGCCGCGATGGGTCCTTTGCTGCCCAACGGGCGAACTGCAGCAACGCCAAGATGATCGAGATCGCAAGCAGTAACAAAGCCTCGACGAGCTCATTACCTGATTGCTCATTTAATTCATGTCACAAGAACTCGGGGTGCCTTCTTGGGATAGGTCTTGGCATAGCCGGGGAGAATGTCGCTAAGCCCTTGGTTTTAGGGCGGAAGTATTTTACTCTTCTTCACAGGTGCCCGTTTGGGTATCGGCCCGTTAACGGATGGGAGCACCAAATGCCAAATATTGATATTGCTACCCCAGCAAGTTCAGCGCCAACCGATCGGCTCGCACTCGGTGTTGGTTGGGTGCGCCCGGGTGTGGCCGGTATCGGCGGCACCCTAAACCCCTCTTCAATTACGGGGTATTTGTCGGGGTTTTGTTTTGAGGGTAATGAAGAGTAGGGAGTAGCACCGTTCCCTACCATTAGGGGGTGTGTTTAAACCCTGTTGCTGGCCCCTGACCGATATTGGTTGGGGGCCAGTTTTTCACGGTAGTGAACTGGGCCGCCCCCAGTGGTTGCCTTGGCAGATTTCATCTGGACTGGCACGACGACTATGGGGCTGAGGCATGCCCCTCGATCCGCAACCAGTCCGCAATCCGTGAACAATCTGGGGGACTTGCAGGTATCTCTGGGCATCTAGTTTGTGAGGGAAACACTAGGCGGGCCAATAAAACCCCATCGCTTCAGACGTTGAAGCGAAACTCGACCACGTCACCATCGGCCATGACATATTCCTTGCCTTCGATGCGAACCTTGCCCTTGGCCTTGGCCTCGGCCATCGAGCCATTGGCGACTAGATCATCGAAGGACACAACCTCGGCTTTGATGAAGCCCTTCTGGAAGTCGGTGTGGATTACCCCGGCGGCCTCAGGCGCGGTTGCACCGATCGGAATGGTCCATGCACGGGCTTCCTTGGGGCCTGCGGTCAGGTAGGTCTGCAAACCCAATGTGGCGAACCCGACACGCGCGAGCGCATGTAACCCAGATTCGACCTGGCCGACCGACTGCAACAACTCAAGTGCTTCATCGTCGGGTAGTTCGACGAGTTCCGCCTCCAATTTCGCGTCAAGGAAGACAGCCTCAGCAGGGGCAACGAGTTCCCGCATGCGTTTTTGAAAATCCGCATCGGCGAGTTCTTGCTCATCGACATTGATCACATACAGGAACGGCTTAGCGGTAAGCAAGAACAATTCGCGCAGCGGCGAAGTGTCGATACCCGATGCGAAAATTGTCGTGCCGCCATCAAGTAGTGCACGCGCCTCTTGCGCGGCAGCCAAGTTGGCGGCTTTGGTTTTATCAGTTCGTGCCTCTTTCTCCAGCCTCGGGATCGCCTTGTCGAGTGTTTGGAGATCAGCCAAGATCAACTCAGTATTGATCGTCTCCATATCCTCTTCGGGCGATACTCGACCTTCGACGTGCACCACGTCATCGTCATGAAACGCTCGCAGCACCTGGCAGATCGCTTCTGACTCCCGGATATTTGCCAAGAACTTATTTCCAAGGCCCGCGCCCTCACTGGCCCCTTTCACGATTCCCGCGATGTCGACGAACGTCACGGCTGCTGGAAACTCACGTTCCGACCCGAAGATCTTGGCGAGGACACCAAGTCGCGGATCGGGTACGCCCACGACGCCCGTGTTCGGCTCAATGGTTGCGAACGGGTAGTTGGCAGCGAGCACATCATTCTTGGTGAGTGCATTAAATAGGGTGGATTTACCCACATTCGGGAGCCCTACGATGCCAATGGTTAAAGCCACAATCGGCCACCTTATGCGTTAGTGCGGTTAGTCGAACAAGTTGGGTTGGTCACGGCTCGCACCGCTCCAGCAATTTCCTCATTGCCGGCACCACCTCTTTATGGCATATTCGGGCCGTGGATCAGCCGACCGTGACGGATATGCTCGTGCCTCCCGCGCAGGACCTGTTCCACGACTGGCGAGATGGCGATACCTGGCTCGCCGGTGGCACTTTGATATTCAGTCAGCCGATGCCGCACCTGCGCCGCCTGCGCGATCTTTCAGACACCGGCTGGCAGAGCATTACCGTAAGTGAAGCCGGACTGGAGATTGCCGCCACCTGCGGTATCACCGAGTTACATGAATTCAAGCCACCCGAACACTGGCGCGCAGGGCCATTCCTTCGACAAAGTGTCGAGGAGTACCTCGCAAGCTTCAAAGTGTGGAATCGGCAGACTGTGGGTGGCAATATCTGCGCCTCCTTGCCCGCCGGGCCGATGGTGACGATGGGTGCGGCGCTAGAGGCCCAGTACAAGTTGCTCGCAATGGATGGGAGCGACCGAATTGTGCCGGCGATCAACTTCGTCACCGGAGACAACACGAACATCTTGCAACCGGGTGAGCTACTGAGATCCATCCACCTACCCATGGCCTCGCTTATGAGGAACTACACCCTCCGCAGGTTCTCACTGACAAAGCATGGGCGCTCGAGCATCTACCTCGTGGGAACTCACGATACGAAGTCAAGTGAAATTCTCATCACTGTGAGCGCTGCCACGATCCACCCGGTCCATCTACGTTTCACCGGTCTGCCCTCAAGCGAGCAAGTTCGCAAAGCGGTGGACCAACTGATTCCCGCAAAGCTCTACTTCGATGACCCAAACGGGACACCAGCCCACCGACGTCATCTGACGTATGTCTTTGCCGAGCAAATCCGAACCGAACTTTCGGCCTCCTAAGGACTATCAAACTATGGCTATCAGAGTTAATGGGCGAACCTTCGAAGCGGCACCGAACCCCGGTCAGTGCTTACGCACCTTTTTGCGCGAGTTGGGTCTCCATGGTGTCAAGAAGGGTTGTGACAGCGGCGACTGCGGTGCGTGCACGGTTTGGCTTGACGGTGAGCCAGTTCACAGTTGCCTGGTGTCAGCCGTGCAGGCCGAACGCCATGAGATCACCACCATCGAAGGTCTAGCCGACGGCGACAACCTGCATCCGATGCAGGAGCAGTTCCTTAAAGCCTGCGCATTCCAATGCGGCTTCTGCACGGCGGGCATGATCATGACTTGTGCAGGGATGAACGAAGAGCAACGAGCTGACCTGCCGGCGGCAATGCGCGGGTCACTTTGCCGGTGCACCGGCTATCGAGCAATTGAGGATGCACTTAACGCCGTCACGAACATAGACGAGGCGCCAGCCGCAGGAAAAGCGGTGGGGGCCAGTGTCGGCCCGGCCGACGGCAGGGGCATCGTCACCGGCACCGCCCAGTACACCCTCGACCACGACATCACCGGGTTACTTCACCTGAAGGTGGTGCGCTCACCACATGCACATGCGCGGGTGCTCTCCATCGACACCAGTGCCGCGAAGGCAGTACCGGGAGTTGTTGCCGTCTACACCTGGGAGGACGTACCCGACAAGCTCTACGACACCGCCGGCCACGAGAACCACCTGGTAGACCCCGACGACACCCGCATGCTCGACCAAGTTGCCCGGTTCATCGGGCAACGCATGGTGGCTGTTGTTGCAGAGAGCGTTGGCGCTGCCGAAGAGGGGTGCCGGCAGGTGGCTATCGAGTGGCAGGAGTTGCCGGCTGTCTTTGACCCCTCGGCGGCCATGCAACCGGGTGCACCCCTGCTACATGAAGGCTCAACACTCGATGGGCATTTGAAGCGCCCTGCAAGCAACATTCTCCTTGAGTTCAACAAGTCACGCGGTGACGTCGAGGCCGGATTCGCGCAGGCTCACATCGTCCATGAGGCAACGTATAACACGCCGCGGATGGCTCAGGCGCCCCTTGAAACCCATGGCAGTGTCACCTGGATCGATGAAACCGGCGTGCTTCAAGTCCGAACGAGCACGCAAACGCCATTCTTGGCCCAAGCCAAACTCTGTTATCTATTTGACCTGCATGCGAGCGAAATCCGCCTCTTTAGCAAGCGGGTCGGCGGTGGCTTCGGATCTAAGCAGGAGGTGTTTACCGAAGACCTGTGCCTACTTGCCACCCTTGACACCGGCCGGCCGGTGCAGTGGGAGTTTACCCGTGAAGAAGAGTTCTACGGAGCAGCACCAAGACACCCGATGCGGGTAATCGTCAAGCTTGGGGCCCTTGCCGACGGCACTTTGACCGCCATGAAGATGGACGTGACGTCAAACACCGGTGCTTACGGCAATCACGGTGGCGAAGTTCTCTATGCGAGCAGCAATTCAATGACGTGGTACCGGTGCAATAACAAGCAGTACGACGGCCGCGCCGTCTACACGAACAATGTGCCATCTGGGGCAATGCGCGGGTATGGCGCGGTTCAGACAACATTCGCAATTGAATGCGCAATTGATGAACTAGCCTCGGCACTGGGCATTGATTCCCTTGAAATGCGGCGCAGGAATGTCGTGGTGCCAGGCGACGATGTTGGAATCGAGCGCAGCCCCGGTGATGACGTATTGGGCGGCTACTGCCTAGACGAGTGCATGGAACTGGTAGAAACAGCGATGGCGCGCGGCAATGGAGTAGAGGCACCAAGTGGCGACGATTGGCGGGTCGGCTCCGGTTATGCAATTTCGATGTTCGAGTCCTCGCCACCCACCGAACATCGATCTGAAGCCAGTGTCACGCTCCTCGCGGACTCCACCTACCAGGTCAATGTCGGCACCTGCGAGTTTGGCAACGGGACTACTACCGCCCAAGCACAGTTCACCGCAACCGCCTTGAACACCACCGTCGATCGTGTCACCGTGGTGCACGGCGACACTGCCGCAAGTGGCTGGGACACCGGGGCTTTCGCCAGCGCTGGACTTAATGTCGCAGGCAAGGCCGTGGCGCTCGCCGCCCAAGCATTGCAGTTGAAAATCGTCAATTTCGCCTCCCGATACCTGGGAGTGGAACCAAATGACTGTGTATTGGGAGCAGACGAAGTTCGGTCCGGTAAAGCTTCCGTCAGCCTTGTTGAACTCTTCGCCGCAGCCGAAGACGCTGGTGTGACCTTGGCGCAGGCAAGACGAGCGTACGGATCACCGATTAGCAATGGATTCAATGTGCATGGCGTGCGGCTCGCGATTAATACAACCACCGGGGATATCGTGTTCTTGCAGGTGGCCCATGCGGTGGATGCCGGCACCGTTATCAACCCCATGGCCCTGCGTGGGCAGGTTGAAGGAGCCGTCGTCATGGGTATCGGCGGGGCAGTTACCGAATGGTTCCAAAATGGTCCACGTGGGGAGGTACTCAATCCCGGTCTACGCATGTACCGCATCCCAAACTTCGCGGACGCACCCAAGGTAGAGGTCTATGTGCCGGGCACGGCAGATAAATTCGGCCCATTTGGTGCCAAAGGCGCAGGCGAGCCGCCGATCGACCCGGTGGCACCGGCGATCGCCAATGCCATTGCCGATGCGACCGGCGTCCGGTTTCGAGACTTGCCATTTGCCCCACCACTAATTTTCGCCGCTCTCCAGCCAACGGCCGCTGCCCAGCCGTAGTGCCCGGCGAAAAGCAAGATTTTCCCCGCTTGGTCATTGCCATTAGGTGATATCGGTGTTCTACTTGGTGATAGTCGCAAGCAGCGGGTTAACTTAGTAAAGGAAATCAAATGTCGAAGAATGAAGTTGCCGCGCCAATTTGCTCGGCACCAAGTGACCGGTTGGCCCTAAGTGTTGGTTGGGTGCGCCCGGGTGCCGGCAGTATCGGTGGCACCACAATCCCCTCCCACAGCCCTGTTAGAAACTGTGGTGGCAATGGCGGAATGTACTGTTTTGAGGGCAACGAAGAGTAGTTAACCGATCGCAACCGTGTCGAAGGCGGTAACTGTCAGACCCTGCTGGGACCCTTGAGTCATGGATACATCACTTCCCGCACTGGCACTTGTCGTCATCGGTATCGGTTTGGTTTTGGCCCTGGGAATCGCGGTTGGCGCCGCCGCCGCCGGCAGGTCCGCTCGGCGCTCGGCGCCCGCCGATTGGGCGTCGGCCCTGATTCCGGTCACCGCCTCTTTGGGCGCTCTCGCCGATCAGGTCGCCCGGCAGCAGCAGGAAGCCACCACCGGCCAGGCCACCTTGCGCACGGAACTGACCACACAGCTGAGCCAGCACGTGCTATCACTGCAGCGCTCAACCGACGAGGTGCGGCGCGAGGCCTCGCGGCTCGCAGCGGTCCTTGGTCGCACCGGAGCCCGTGGGCGGTGGGGTGAGATGCAATTGCGACGTCTAGTCGAAGCCGCGGGGATGCTCGACCGGGTCGATTTTGATGAGCAGTCCACGCACCAAGGCGACGGCGGGGCACTTCGCCCCGACATGGTCATTCACCTAGCCGGTGATCGGTCCATCGTGGTCGATGCCAAGGTGCCACTGGCGGCGTTCCTAGAAGCCGAACAAGTAACCGATGATGCCGCCGTCAGGCACCTGCTCGGCCAGCACGCCACTGACGTTATCCGCCACATTGACTCACTAAATAGCAAGGACTACCGCCGACATGTGCCACAGAACGTCGAGTTCGTGGTGTTGTTCCTACCGTCGGAGTCCCTCCTGGAAGTCGCCTTGCAAATGCGCCCGGACCTGCTGGATTACGCATTCAGCCGCAATATCGTGCCGGCCACGCCGACCACGATGTTTGCGCTCATGCGCACCGTCGCGCTGACCTGGCGCCACGAACGCCTTGCCGCCAACGCCGAGGAAATCTCTCGGCTTGGGCGCGATCTGCATTCACGCATCGCCATTTTGGCCCAGCACTTCAGCAAGGTGGGTTCCGCACTGGACTCCGCAGTTGGGCACTACAACAAAGCGGTCGCCTCACTTGAGACGCGGGTCCTGGTCACGACTCGGGCATTTAACGAATGCGGTGTCACCGATGATGAGCTCCCAGAGGCCACCGCCATCACCGCGCAGGCGCGGGTCTTGACGGCGCGCGAATTCATCGGTGACCGGGCGACCACCAATCACCTAGCCAGTTGAGTACCGTACTTCCGTGAGCGAGGAAACAAACCCAGCCGAGGACGAGGCATACAGCTCCTTGTTCCGACCGCCGGATGATGTGCCACCGGCGAAGAATAGCCAGCCCGCTGACACCGGCCGGCTATTTCGCAGTAGCCGGGCCACCACGGGGGCCGATGCGATTGCCGCCGTCAGCTCAGACCGGGTGGGCAAGTTGCGCACCCTGCAGGTCATCGACGGCGAGGCTCGACCTGTTGCGCCGGCACCCCTTGCTGGCCTGCTGCCCCCAACGCCGCGTCGCACCGCACCTGCGGTAATTGCGATCACGCCAGATGCCGATTTACCAGCGCTAGTAGCAATTGATGAGCCGCGCGGGCGCAGAGCCCGACGTACCTTCACCAACTCCACCAACACCACCAACACCACACCTACCCGCGGGCTTCGGCCAATCGGCGTATACGCGATCGTTATCGGCAGCACGTTGCTCTTTGGGTGCATCGATATCTTCGTCGCCGGCGCCGGCCTTGGGCTGGTCACCGGGCTGGCACTGCTCATCTCAAGTGGCTACGCGGCATTAACCGTTCGAGCCGGCGATCTGGCTGTCGCCGTCATTGCACCACCCATTGCGTTCTTCTTAGCGGCGATCACGGTCGGTCAAATAGGTGTCACCAGCACGGGCGGTGCGCTCATCGGTCGAGCAGTTGCGGTGTTCTTCACCCTCGCCGATAACTGGGCCTGGGTAATTGGCTCAACACTGATCGCCTTGATCATCGTGATCGTGCGCGCGCAGCGCCGCTGATTGACTATTTGCCTTTGGCTTGCTCAGCGGCCTTCATATCCCGCCGCAACTCCGGCGGCAGCGCGAAAATTAACGTCTCCTCGGCCGTCTTAACTACTTCGACCGAACCGTAGCCACGCACTTGCAACCAAGCCAGTACCTCATCGACCAGCTGCTCCGGGACCGATGCCCCGCTGGTCACCCCTACCGTGGCAGTTTGGTTAAACCATTCCTCGCGCAATTCGGTTGCATTGTCTACCCGGTACGAGTTGCTGGCGCCAGCTTCAAGCGCGACTTCGACAAGGCGCACCGAATTCGAGGAGTTCGCAGACCCAACAACAATGACAACATCACATTGTTCCGCCATTGCTTTGACGGCTACTTGGCGATTTTGGGTTGCGTAGCAGATGTCATCACTTGGCGGGCTGAGTAGATTCGGGAACCTTGACTTCAAAACATCCACAGTCTGCATCGCTTCGTCTACCGACAAAGTGGTCTGCGAAAGCCAAATCAACTTCGATGGGTCGGACACCTCCACCGTGGCGGCTTCGGCCACATCTTGCACAACCGTAATGACTTCGGGGGCCTCCCCGGCGGTGCCGACAACCTCCTCGTGGTCAGCATGCCCGATCAGGAGGATCTGGAATCCTTCATTTGCGAATCGCTTTACTTCAGCGTGCACCTTGGTAACAAGCGGGCAGGTGGCGTCAATTGCTTTCAGATCCCGTTCAGCGGCTTGCATATGCACAATCGGTGCCACGCCGTGGGCCGAAAAAACCACGGTGGAGCCCTCCGGCACCTCATCTAGTTCGTCAACGAAGATGGCGCCGCGACTTTGCAAATCTTGGACGACATGCTTGTTATGAACGATCTCCTTGCGCACATAAACCGGGGCGCCATAGAGCTCAAGAGCCTTCTCGACGGTCACCACCGCGCGATCGACGCCAGCGCAGTAACCCCGTGGTTCAGCCAGCAGAACCTTCTTGGTCGGGTTGTCCACCCCTCCATCGTACGGCCGTCTGGTGGTCCCTGCTTAGGCTGCTGCTGGCAAAGGAGGTCAAATGGCACTGCAGACCACGCCAGAGGAACCGGCGGCAGTTCGCACTGTCTCGCGGGCGGTTGCCGAATGGGTTGGCCGTCTCGGGGCCGTCTGGATTGACGGCCAGGTGGCCGAATACCGGCCACGCCCTGGCGCGCGGCAGTTCTATCTGACGCTACGCGACCCAGATGTGGAGATGTCGATCACGATCGTGGCCGATGCGAAAGTGCTCGGTGCGGTCGAGCCACCGGTAGCCGCCGGGCAGCGCATCATCGTGTTTGCTCAGCCCGAGTACTACACCGGCAAAGGCAGCCTGCAGTTTCGAGCCAAGCAAATCCGTGCCGTCGGCATCGGTGACCTACTAGCCCAACTCGAACGCCTGCGCACGCTACTCGCCGCCGAAGGGCTCTTCGCGGCAGAGCGAAAGCGGCCCCTTCCATTTTTGCCGCGTAAAATTGGCTTGATCTGCGGTCGGGGCAGCGCCGCCATGCACGATGTCACCGTGAACGCTAACGACCGGTGGCCCGGTATCGAATTCGAGATTCGCGAAGTCGCGGTGCAGGGTGTGCAGTGCGTGCCCGAGGTAATCGGTGCGCTTGAGCAGTTGGCGGCAGATCCAGACGTTGATGTCATCATCATTACGCGTGGCGGTGGCAGCGTTGAGGATCTTCTACCTTTCAGTAATGAGAGTCTAGTTCGCGCCGTTAGTAACTGCTTGACACCAATTGTTAGCGCTATCGGTCACGAGCAGGACGCGCCACTATTGGATTTTGTCTCGGATCTACGCGCATCAACACCCACCGATGCGGCCAAGCGAGTGGTGCCTTCACTTGTCGAGCAGGAGTCCATCGTCCTCGCCCTGCGCAACCGAGCACGGGTCTCGGTGATGAACCAATTCGAACGCGAAGCCACCAAGATCCAGGATCATCGCAGAAGAATGACGACGGTTATCACCCATCTGGTCGAAAAGTCGGCAGCCCAGATCGCGCACCTAGCCGCGCAGGTTCGCGCACTGTCGCCGGCTGCGACTCTAGATCGTGGGTACGCGATAGTTCTCGCCGGTGATGGTGCGATCGTGCGCGACGAGTCACAGGTAAAAGACGATCAGATAGTTGATATTCGCTTAGCCAAGGGGCGTTTTGCCGCAACCCGAATGAAGGAGAAGGCGTGACCAGCAAGAAACCAGAAAGTGTCGAAAACCCGAGTTTCGAAGCCGCGCGCGATGAACTCTCGCTGATTGTTCAGCAACTCGAAGCCGGTGGTCTCACGCTCGAGGAGTCCTTGGCCCTTTGGGAGCGCGGTGAAGAACTTGCGGCCGTTTGCCAGGGCTGGCTCAACACCACCCGAGCCCGACTAGAGCAGGCAAAGGCCCCCGACTAGTTCGGCTTCAAGGACCGCACGACCTGCTCGAGTTCTTCTCGGGTCGCCGTACCGCTAACCACCGTGATGACCTCGTCACCAAGCAGCACTAATGAGATCCGCTCGGCAGTTTCATATAATTGCCACTGCGCACCGTCGATGCGTATTTGCTCAACCACAATACCGCCAGCAGTCTGCTCCGCGATGAACTCGCCGCTAGTTGCCGCCGACTGGCTGACCTGTAAGTACTGGTTGCCCGGGGTCACGTACCCAAGGTGCAGCACGAGTGCACCACCAGATTTCGCAGTCTCCTGCCACCTCGCGCTCGTGACCTGATATCCGTCTAGACCCTCGGGCACCAATACCGGGAACGGGGCCAAGGCCCGAGCGGCTATCAACACCTGCGTTGGGTCAACGACTTTCACCGCATCAGGTTGCGGCCGGAGGGTAACGAGCATAATTACGCCGATCAGGGCCAGCACCAAACCCATGGACCACACCATGTCGGCAACGCTCTGGCGCATTCGGGCATTGGGTCGCCCGGTCGGCTGGGGTGTGGTCACCAGACAATGATGCTGCATCAACACTAAAGGCGCGATAGCGCCGCGGCCAGCGGCTAGACTCCCCCGATGGAGGCCAAGATGAGCGCTGCGAATACCTCTGTAGCCGGCGGCGAAGTACCTGACCGCAACCTGGCTCTGGAATTAGTTCGGGTCACCGAGACCGCGGCAATCGCGGCTGCGCGCTGGGTCGGCCGAGGTGACAAAAATGGTGCCGACGCGGCCGCCGTTAACGCCATGCGCTCGCTGATCGGCAGCGTGTCGATGAACGGCGTTGTCGTGATCGGTGAAGGCGAAAAAGATGATGCTCCCATGCTCTTCAACGGCGAGCGGGTGGGAGATGGCACCGGGCCAGAAGCCGACGTGGCCGTCGATCCCATCGATGGCACCACTCTTGCGGCAAAGGGGATGCCAAATGCGATCGCCGTCATTGCCGTCGCGGAGCGCTGGGCCATGTACGACCCGAGTGCGGTTTTCTATATGGAAAAACTCGTAGTCGGGCCCCAATGCGCAGATGTCATCGACATCACCGCACCAATCGCCTGGAACCTGGAGCAGATAGCTGCACGTAAGGGCGAAAGCATTGCTGACTTGACCGTTTGCATCCTTGATCGCCCCCGACACGAAGAACTTGTCGAGAACGTGCGTAAAGCTGGCGCCCGCATCAAATTCATTACCGACGGCGACGTAGCCGGGGCCATTATGGCCGCACGGCCAGGCACCGGCGTTGACTTGCTAGCCGGCATCGGGGGCACCCCCGAAGGCATCATTGCCGCCTGCGCGATGGCCTGCCTCGGAGGCACCATCCAGGCCCGCCTTTGGCCACGTGATGCGGAGGAACGACAAAAGGCTATTGCTGCCGGGCACGACCTAGACCGGGTACTGACAACTGATGATCTGGTTACCGGTGACAATATTTTCTTCTGCGCCACTGGCATCACTGACGGTGATCTCCTGCGCGGGGTCCACTTCGGCCCAGACGGCCCCACCACCCATTCAATCGTCATGCGTAGCAAGAGCGGGACCATCCGCGAACTGCAGTGTGAGCACCACCCCGCCCCAAGACATGCAGGTCTACGCTGAGGGCATGGACTTCCAGTACCAAGACCTCCTGCCCCTCGGCGATGACACCACCAAGTACCGGCTGATTACCACCGATGGTGTTTCCACCGTGTCAGCCGGCGGGCGCACCTTCCTCCAGGTCGAGCCGGCAGCCCTACGCCTTTTGGCCTTTGAAGCCATCAAAGACATCTCGCACCTGCTGCGCCCAGCTCACCTCGAGCAGCTTGCTTCGATTTTGACCGACCCAGAGGCCAGCCCCAATGACCGCTTTGTTGCACTGGACCTGCTCAAGAATGCGAATATCGCGGCCGGTGGCGTCTTGCCAATGTGCCAGGACACCGGCACCGCGATCGTCATGGGCAAACGCGGCAAACACGTCTGGACATCCGGTGCAGATGCCGAGCACCTATCGGCCGGTATCTTTGACGCCTATCAAAAACTCAACCTGCGTTACTCACAACTCGCGCCCATCACGATGTGGGAGGAGCGCAATACCGGAAACAACCTGCCGGCCCAGATTGAGATTTATGCCAATGACCATGCTGGTCATGAGGAGTCCTACGAATTCCTCTTTATGGCCAAAGGTGGTGGCAGTGCGAACAAGAGTTTTTTGTATCAGGAAACGGCAGCGCTCCTAAATCCCGAGTCATTCGCCACTTTCTTGGATGAAAAACTCCGCAGCATCGGCACCGCCGCCTGCCCGCCCTATCACTTAGCCGTTGTCGTCGGTGGCACCAGCGCCGAGTTTGCCGTCAAGACCGCAAAATACGCGAGCGCACGTTATTACGATTCCTTGCCAGTGCACGGCTCACCAACAGGGCATGGCTTTCGCGATCTGGCAATGGAGCAAGTGATTTGGAAGATGACCCAAGAGTTTGGTATCGGGGCGCAATTCGGCGGCAAGTACTTCTGCCACGATGTGCGAGTAATCCGGCTCCCCCGCCATGGCGCCTCGTGCCCCGTGGCAATTGCCGTTTCCTGCTCCGCTGATCGGCAGGCACTGGCAAAGATCACCCCCGAAGGTGTCTTCCTGGAAGCACTCGAGCGCGAACCAGCCCACTACTTACCGGAAATCGAAGAAGCCACACTTGAGCATGAAGTTGTGCGAATAAATCTTGATGTACCGATGGATGAGGTCCGAGCGCAATTACATGGGCTACCCGTAAAAACCCGGGTATCACTTACCGGATCCTTGATCGTCGCTCGTGACCTTGCCCATGCACGGATTAAGTCAATGCTGGACCGAGGCGAACCGCTGCCTGAGTATTTCCGAAACCACGTCGTCTACTACGCCGGTCCGGCCAAGACCCCCGCAGGCTACGCATCGGGTTCCTTCGGGCCAACCACCGCCGGTCGGATGGATGGTTACGTTGATCTATTCCAGAAAGCCGGTGGCTCATTCGTCATGCTCGCCAAGGGCAACAGAAGTAAAGCCGTCACCGAAGCCTGTAAGACCAACGGCGGTTTTTATCTTGGGTCAATTGGGGGGCCGGCTGCGCGCTTGGCGCAGGACAACATCACTAAAGTCGAAGTCCTTGACTTTCCCGAACTTGGGATGGAAGCCGTCTGGCGCATTGAAGTTGTCGACTTCCCGGCCTTCGTTGTCGTCGATGACTTGGGAAATGATTTCTTTGCTGAGACCATGCGCCCAATTTCCGCGCGGATTCCGGTTGGGCCGCCGAAGTAATTACCGGCGCTTCATGCAGTTTTTTCCGCCACCGCGCCAGTGGCTTTTGCCTTCGCCATGACGCCAGATGGTCCAAAAAGCCCGGTCCTGCCAATATCGGTTCCACTGCTGGGTTGGCTTCTTGCGCAAGGCGCTCACCAGCTTTACTCCTTCGGATCCAAACTCCTTGCGCACCTCGCGCTGCATCATCCATGAGGCACCCACCGCTAGCCGGCGGCTCATCTGGTACGCACCGCGATAGCGGCCGCCAGCGCTTACGGCCCGGTAATTCGCGCCGCTCTCACGCTTGGCTATGCACTTGCGGACTTTCTCGCGCCGTGGCATAAACCACTTACCTTGATAAAGGCTCACCAGCACCCCGCGACGATCACTTGACTTGAATTCCCCCTGGGCCAGGGCAAATTCAACCTGCTTGCGCTCGGGCGGCGCGGGAGCTACCTGGTCAGCGCCGGCCGGCCCCTCGGCCGCCACGGCCCCCGGCCCGGTAAGCAACAGCGTAAGGGCGGTGGCAACAGCAACAACTGTTGACCCGATCAGCTTGCCCTGCATTTTCACCCACCCCTCGGCGCTGACTTCATAGGCTCTACCGTGCCCGGTGCCGGCCGTTGTGTCACGTTAATTGCGGGTGGTAGTTCTCACTGCCAAATGGCACAAAATGGACATAGATCGATTTTCGTAACAGGATTACCCGAGAGCCCAGCACATTGAAGTGACGGGGATCACATGCTTGTCAACAACCTTGTCCATAGTTTCGTTGCGCTCTGAGCCTCAGATTTTTCGTTAACGGGCAAGCCGCGGTGGCTTAGATCTCAATGCTTTCCAGCATCTCGGTAACCAAAGCCGCAATCGGTGAGCGCTCTGATCGAGTCAAGGTGACATGGGCGAATAACGGGTGCCCCTTCAACTTCTCAACCACCGCTACTACGCCGTCGTGGCGGCCCACCCGCAGATTGTCGCGCTGAGCAACGTCGTGGGTGAGCACGACCCGGCTATCGCGGCCGATGCGCGACAGCACCGTCAACAGCACATTGCGTTCAAGGGATTGGGCTTCGTCAACGATGACGAACGCATCGTGCAGCGAGCGCCCCCGGATGTGGGTCAGGGGCAAGACTTCGAGCATCCCGCGGTCGACGATCTCTTCGACGACCTCTTGGGTCGTGACCGCACCCAACGTGTCGAAGACCGCCTGCCCCCACGGAGACATCTTCTCTTGCTCATTTCCCGGCAAGTAGCCAAGCTCTTGACCGCCGACAGCAAATAGCGGCCGGAACACGATCACCTTGCGATGCTGCCTGCGCTCAAGCACGGCCTCCAGGCCAGCACACAAAGCTAGTGCGCTCTTTCCGGTACCGGCGCGACCTCCAAGTGAGACGATCCCGATATCCGGGTCAAGAAGTAGGTCAAGAGCGATGCGCTGCTCCGCACTTCGCCCGTGCAGACCAAATGCCTCTCGATCACCACGCACCAAGCGCACTCGCTTATCGGCGGTTACCCTGCCCAGTGCACTACCGCGATCGGAGATCAGCACCAAGCCGGTGTGACAGGCAAGGTCGCGGGCAGCATCTAGATCAATAACGGCTTCGTCATAAAGTTGATCGATTTCCGCGGCCGCTACATCGATCTCGGCCATCCCGGTGAAACCGGTCTCAACGACCAACTCCGCGCGATACTCCTCTGCGGCCAGTCCGACGGCTGAGGCCTTGACGCGCATCGGGAGGTCCTTGCTGACAAGGACAACATCGCACCCCTCATTGGACAAACTGCGGGCCACCGCCAAAATGCGGGTGTCGTTATCGCCCAATTGGAACCCGGTCGGCAATACCGAGGTATCGATGTGGTTGAGCTCGACGCGCAAGGTGCCGCCTAGCTCACCGACCGGCATCGCGGCATCTAGGCGGCCATGGGTAATACGCAGATCGTCTAATAATCGCAGCGCATTGCGCGCGAAATACCCGAGCTCTGGATGACTGCGCTTGGCCTCGAGCTCGATAATTACAACAACAGGGATAACGACATCATGTTCATCAAAGCGCAGCATTGCCCGGGGATCTGAGAGTAAAACCGAAGTATCAAGGACGTAGGTGCGGCGGGCTGGGCTGGACTTTGAAGGGGTCACTTAGCCTCCTGTGCGGCCGCAGGCGGCCGGGCGCGGACGCGGGTCCGCGGCTGCAAACCCGCGACTCTGACGCTAAAGGGACAAAGGTGACATGGTGCGATGACACGCCGGTGACTAAACGCCGAACCGGCGCTGCCGATCGGCGTAGGCACGCAGAGCCCGCAGGAAGTCAACATGGCGAAAATCCGGCCAATAGGCCTCACAGAAGTAAAACTCCGAGTGCGCACTTTGCCACAGCAAGAAGCCGGACAGCCGCTGTTCACCTGATGTTCGAATTACTAAGTCAGGGTCGGGCTGACCTTTGGTATACAGGTGTTCGGTGATGTGCTCAACGTCAATAACCTGAGCAAGTTCGTCCAGACTCGTGCCCTGACTAGCTTGTTCCTGAAGTAACGAACGCACGGCGTCGACCACCTCACGTCGACCGCCATAGCCAACCGCGATATTGACAAGTGAACCGGAAACGTCGGCCGTGGCCTCCTCGGCCTCTTTAAGTAACCGAGCCGTGCAGTCCGGCAACAGATCAAGGGCGCCCACCGGGTGCAGCCGCCAACGGCCCTGGGCAACCAGCCCGGTCACAGTTTCTTCAATGATCCCTAGCAGTGCGCCAAGTTCAGGCTCCGGCCGATTCAGGTTATCGGTGGACAGCAGCCACAAGGTCACCACTTCCACGTCAACTTCATCGCACCAGCCGAGGAAATCAACTATCTTGGCGGCGCCGGCTCGATGGCCGGCCGAAGATGATGAGCCCTGGGCGGTTGCCCACCGGCGGTTTCCGTCGAGAATTACCCCGATATGCCGCGGACGATCAGCCGGCGGAATCTGCCCCAGGAGATTGCGCTCATAGACGCCGTATAGGAGATTTCTAAGACCCACATGGGCAGGTTACTCCGTTGCACCCGGTTAGTGCGGACTATCGCGCAGCCCGAAGCATCCGGATAACATAGAAAAATGCGTAAGCCAATAACTCGCCGGGTATCTAGTCCAGCAACGGCGCTTGCCGCCTTGGCCCTGACCGGCTTAATGGCAGTGGCGCCGGCGCTTGCGGCAACCGATGTGCACCCGATCATCGTGCCCGGTCAGGCAACCCAGATTCAGGGGGTGGACCAGCGGCTACCACCGCTTTCCGCCACCGGTTTCTACCAAGCCGGAGCTGGCTTCGCCGACGAAGTCCGCGCATACCGCGCATCCGGCCAATTCGTAAATGATCAGCGCGCCGTAGCGAAAAGCGCCGAGAAGTTCCTGCGCAAATGGCTTGTTCGAACCTGCGGCGATACCTCGCAGGAGGTGTGCAAGCCAGCGGTGGTCTTCGACGTCGACGACACCCTGCTGGATTGGTACGACCTCGAGAGTGCGGCGAACTTCGACATGCCGTATGCGCAATGGCTAACTTACGACGAGGAATGCGCGATGCCCGCTATCGCGCCAACGCGGGATTTATTCAACGCGGCAAAGAAGCTCGGAGCCACCGTGTTCATCATCACCGGCGGTAACGATGCGCAGCGCCCCGTCATAGTCGCGTGCTTGCGTGCACGTGGCATCACGGGTTGGCAAAAACTGGTGACTCGCTCCCCCGCCCAAGAGTCCTTGACCGCCCTCGTCTACAAATCAAACGCCCGTGCCGAAATCGAGAAGCAAGGCTGGCGAATCGGGTTCGCGATCGGCGATCAAATCAGTGACTCGGCCGGTGGGCATACCGCTCAGGGGTTCTTACTACCCAACCCGATGTATTTCATTCCTTAGAAAGACGTCAGCCGACGTGGCTAGAACTAGCACGGTTGCGCGGTGGGCGTTCATGGGGGTTGCCCCGTTGGTTCTAGACCGTCGATCATTTGTTGTTGCGTTTCGGCTCCCCGCGTGTTCCCCTTGGGTATTCGCTCAACCCCGTCTGACCGACTCGCACTTGGGGTGGGTTGGGCGCGTTCCGCCGTGGCCGGTATCGGCAAAACCCAAAAACCCTCTTACACCGCTTCGTGCTGGATCGCGTTTGCCTGCTTTGAGAATGACGAGTAATTAGCACTCGTCTAGATAAAGACCGGCCTAACTGCGGGGATCCCTTGAAGGACTGATGACTTCGCTAATGCGTATTGCTGGGCGCAACTAACATTTCCAATTCAACCGCGGATGTAGTCGGGCGCTGACAAACGAACCCGTGGCAGACGTACGCGGTCGCCAACTGGTCTACCGCCGGCCGATCGCGCAGCAGCGGCACACTGGATTCCTCTCCGGCCACCGCCAGCGCAGTTACCGCACCTGGTGACGCCGACATCAAGGCGATGTGATGCAAGTCGGCCGCGCGGGGATCTGCAGGCGTACCGATCACGGCTATCTCAATTGGTCCGGTGCGCAAAGCCGATGCCGCGGCCAAACCCCAGCCAGCGGCCCTTGGCGATCGCTTTGACAGCATCTTCGCAGCTCCAAGGGCCCGCTCCGCGATAACCCGGTATTCGCTGACCCCGGTAAGTGCCGAGAAAGTGATGCAGGCGTTCGCGGTGGCAAACCAGCCCGAGGGCTCGGCATTGTCAACAGCATCGCGTGGTCGGCGCACCAATGCGGGTGCGTCATCGGCTGTATCGAAGAACCCGCCTTCGCCATCGGCGAAATGCTGGATCGCGATATCAAGCAGCATGCCCGCGAGCACCAGCCATTCATCAGCCCCGGTCACTTGGTAGAGGGCCAAGAAGCCCTCAGCCACGTTGCCGTAGTCATCAAGTACACCATCGTTGGCACCGGCCCGACCGTCACGCGAAGTGCGGCAGAGCCGATCATCGTCATGGGCACCCAAATGCACCGCCAGGAGCAGGTCTGCCGCGGCTACGGCCGCCTCGATCCAGTCCGGCTCACCGAATAGTGCCCCTGCTTCTGCCAATGCCGCGATTGCGAGCCCGTTCCAGGACGCAACCACCTTGTCGTCGCGACCTGGTCGCACCCGCTGCGCCCGAGCCTCGAACAGGGCGGACCTAATTTGCTCCCAACGCGGCAGATCCGACGGCTCGTCGCGCAATTGCAGGGTCGACAGCCCGTGCTCGAAGGTTCCGGAAGTCGTTACCGCAAGTAGGTCAGCCGCCCAGACGCCATCATCTGCGCCAAGCACCTCAACCAGTTGTGCAGGCGACCACGCATAGAACAAGCCCTCAACACCTTCGCTATCGGCATCGAGTGCGGAGGCGAATGCGCCTTCTGGGGTTCGCATTTCCCGGAGCAAGAATTCGGCCGTTTGCCGCACCACCCGCTCGGCAAGAGCTGAGCCGGTTAGTCGCCACCAGTGGGCATAGACGCGCAGCAATAGCGCATTGTCATAAAGCATCTTCTCAAAATGTGGCACCACCCAGTCGGCGTCGACCGAGTAACGAGCGAACCCGCCACCTAGTTGATCGAAGAGTCCGCCACGTGCCATCGCGTTGAGGGTGCGCTCCGCCATTGCGAGCGCGAATGCATCGTCGGTGCGCGCCGACTCACGCAGTAAGAACTCAAGCAGCATCGACGGCGGGAACTTAGGTGCACCGCCAAACCCGCCCTGCGCTGCATCAAAGTCTTGCTCTGCAGCCGCCACCGCCGCACGAAGGTCGCCCGCATCAGGAGGCCCACCTTCTGGTATCAGAGTGGTCCGTTCATTAATTGCGGTGATGATGCGCTGACCTGCCGCCAGAACCTCATCACGGCGCTGAGTCCACGAATCAGTGATCGCCGTCAGCAGTTGCGGAAATGATGGCATGCCGTGGCGCGGCGTCGGCGGAAAGTAAGTACCCGCATAGAAGGGGCGCGCATCATGATCCAAGATCACCGTCATCGGCCAGCCGCCATGGCCGGTCATCGCAACGGTTACGTCCATGTACACCGAATCAATGTCGGGACGCTCCTCGCGATCAACCTTTATTGAAACAAAGTTCGCATTCAAGTACTCCGCGATTCCTTGATCCTCGAAGGATTCATGGGCCATGACATGACACCAGTGGCAGGCTGAATAGCCGATTGATAAGAAGATTGGCACATCACGGCGCCGCGCTTCGTCGAACGCCTCGGCAGACCACTCCCACCAATCCACGGGATTGTCGGCATGCTGCAGGAGATAAGGTGACGTCGAGTTCGCCAGGCGATTGGGCACTCCCCATCTTCTCGCATCAGGCGCCCGAGCACTCCTTGGCACCGGCCGCGATCTGGGCGAGGTGCCCTTACTCCCATTTAAGCCCGCAGGGCTTGTGCCAACTCGTCAAAAGCATCGACCATCAACGTCATATCCGCGGCCGTGTGCGCAAGGGAGACCAGCCACTGCTCATCGAGCCCGGGCGGGGTCAGGATGCCTCGGTTAACGCCCCAGAGCCAACTGAGTTCGGCGGCACCGAAATCGGTGCGCTTGTAATCGCGGTAGGTGCGGACCGGTGTGGTCGACCAGGTGATCGCGCCCTTTACCCCAAAGCCCACGGTGTGTGCGGGTAGTTCGTGGCGCACGATTAGGTCATCTACGGCGCGCAGCGCACCCTCATTCACGGACTCCGCGGCAGCAAGTGCCTCCTCGGTGCAAATCTCGTCAACCGCAGCTGCGGCCGCCATCACCAAAGGATTTCCGTTATACGTACCAAAGTGCGGCATGCGGCCATCGGTAACGGCGGCCATCACCTCAGCGCGCCCACCAAATGCAGCCAGCGGCAGGCCGCCGCCAATGCTCTTGGCAAGACAAACCAGATCCGGGGTCACTCCCAGGCGTTGGGATGCACCGCCGTAACCAGCGGTCAGCCCGGTCTTAACTTCGTCAAAAACAAGGAGCACACCGTGCGCATCACATGCTGCCCGCACTCCTGCTAGGTACCCGGCATCTGGAAGAACGATCGAAATGTTCTCCAAAACCGGCTCCATGACCACCGCGGCGATCTCGTCGCTATGAGCGCTCAGGATCTCCTCGAGGCGCTCGAGATTGTTATATGGAACAACGTGCACGGTGCCGGCCTCAACGTCAAACGGGACAACCGGGGTCGGGAAGCCTTCGGGACCGGCTACTGCTACATCGGGTTTGACGGAAACGGCCAGTGCGTCATAACCGCCGTGGTACCCACCCTCGATTTTCACGATCGCGTGGCGATGGGTGTAGGCACGCGCAGTGCGCACCGCATACATCGTGGCCTCGGTGCCCGAATTAGTAAAGCGAATGAGGTCGAGCCCGAACCGGCGCTGGAATCTTTCAGCGACCTGCGTTGCCGAGGGCGATGGAGTTACGAAAAGTGTGCCCGTTTCAAGCGCGGTAGTAACAGCGGCGACCACGACCGGATTGAGATGGCCAACCAACATCGCACCAAACCCCATTGAAAGGTCAAGGAGTGGGCGACCATCGACATCTTGTAGCCAGGCACCCTTGGCCGATTCGATCGAAATCGGGTACGGATCCCAATGCTGAAAAGACGAGGGCACACCCAACGGCAATGATCCTGCCGCACGCGCAAACTGCGCGGCGGAGCCGCTGGTAGTGGCGGCGAATCGCTCCCACTCTTGATCTAGGAGCGCTTGCACCCGGGCTGGGTCGATTGGCACTGACGATTGCGGCACATTGCGCCAGGTCGCCGGGTCATTCGGCGGCAGTTCGCTTACGGTCGCGTCGATCGTTTTAGCTGACATCTGACAGTGCTCCCCGGTAGGCCCAAAACTCGGCAATAACTAGATGGTAGCGGCGCCAAGCGCCCAAGTCACTATTGGCTCTATGGACCAAGGACTATCGTTACCGCATGCGCCGCATCATTGAACTTTCTCGCTACGTCGTAGCGGTACCTGCCATCGGCACGATTATCGGATCCTTCGTCCTAATGGTCCTGGGGGTCTGGGAAGTCGGGGTATCCATCGTAAATCTCGTCAATAACTCGGTAAGTGTCAAAGGATCGGTGGTGGGTATCTTGACCGCCGTAGACACCCTGCTCCTGGCAACAGTGCTACTAGTTATCGGATACGGGCTTTACGAACTTTTCGTCGACAGTTCGGTGAAACTGCCCGACTGGCTAGAGGTTCGCTCACTCGATGACCTCAAGAACAAGCTAATCGGCGTGGTCGTCGCGATCATCGCGGTGGTTTTCCTCGGCTATCTGGTTGACGTCAATGATCCCAGCGAGATCCTTTACATCGGAGCCGGCGCAGGTGCCCTCGTGCTCGGCCTCGCCGCCTTCACATTTGCAACACGCAAGGGATGACAACCCCGCGCTGGTTCACCGATACCGATGAAGGCCACTCCCAGTGGTATATCGATCGGTTCAGGGGGCTCGCGGCCGACGGGACCGATCTTGGCGGTGAAGCGCGCCTCATCGACGCGATGGTGCCGCGCGGATCACGCATCCTTGATGCCGGGTGCGGACCCGGCCGAGTCGGCGCCGTTTTGCAAGCCTGCGGACACGATGTAGTCGGCGTTGACGTTGACCCTGAGCTAATTTCCGCGGCAGAACAAGACCATCCCGGTCCAACCTGGCTAGTAGCTGACCTCAGTGACCTCAACCTCGCCGCACAGGGCCAAGGTGAACCCTTCGATGCCGCGGTCATCGCCGGCAATGTGCTCGCTTTTGTCGCCCCCGGCACCGAACAGCAGGTACTCGCCCAGATCGCCCAGCACTTACGGCCAGACGCCTTTGCCGTTGCTGGCTTTCATACCGACCGATACGAGATGGACGCATTCGACAGGCACCTCTTGGGAGCCGGATTCACCCTCGAGCACCGGTTCGCCACCTGGGATTTACGTCCCTGGCGGGCCGATGCCGAGTTCGCGGTCAGCGTGCTCCGACTACCCCCCGCGTAAACCAAACCCAAATGGCGCGCGCGCACCCCCGGCGCGCGGGTAAGGTAACGCGATCGATAACGAAAGGGGGCGGTTAGGTGAAGTACTTTCTCCCACTGACCGACCCGATCTTGGAAATGGTCGATATCAGTGTCAAACTCAGCGGTCTCCAAATCCTCGACAATGTCAGTATCGGGGTGCCGCAAGGCACGGTCACGGGCCTGATCGGCCCGAATGGTGCGGGCAAGACCACGGTATTCAACGTAATTAGTGGGTTCGTCGCGGCCGACTCCGGCGCCATCAAAGTTGACGGGGTGCGGCAAAAGCATATTCACCCCCACCACCTCACCAAAATGGGCATCGCCCGCACCCTCCAAGGTGTCGGGCTCTTCCCGACCATGACCGCAATCGAAAATGTCATGATCGGTGGCTCCTCGCAGGTGCGCAGCGGCATTTTCGCGCAAGCCCTTGCGATGCCGTGGACAGATATTGAGCAGAACCGGCTTCGCGAGCAGGCCATGGCCATCCTCGGAGAGCTAAATATCGCTGACTCAGCAAACAGATTGCCAGGCGAGTTGCCATACCCGATTCAAAAGCGCGTGGCACTTGCCCGCGCCCTCATCAGCGATCCGCAAATACTCCTACTCGATGAACCCGCAGGTGGCATCAGCGCCGCTGACATCTCCGAGCTGGCCGACCTCATTCGCAGTTGGGTGCCCAAACGAACTGTGCTGCTAGTCGAGCACCACATGGAACTGGTCATGGAAGTGTGCGACCTCATTTGGGTCTTGGATGCCGGAAAAGTGATCGCGGCAGGGCGCCCAGATGAAGTGCGCCAGAACCCTGCCGTGCTGGCCGCCTATCTCGGCGAAGAAGGTGCCGCCTGATGCTCACCATCACCGAACTATCGGTCAACTACGGTGCGGTTCAAGCCCTTTCCAATGTTTCGATTGAAGTGCCAAAAGGCGAGGTAACCGCTGTCATCGGGGCCAATGGCGCCGGCAAGTCAACACTTATGCGCACTTTGTCCGGGCTGGTGAAGCCAGGTTCTGGCAGCGCAACGGTCGGTGGGGTCACCATCACCGGCCGCAAACCCGAGGACATCGTCCGCCTCGGCGTCGCGCTCGTACCCGAGGGTCGATCCACCATCCCCGAGCTAACCGTCGAAGAGAACCTGCGCCTCGGTGGCCTGTGGCGCGACAAAGCGGCCCGAAATGCCACCCAGGTGCAGGTATTTGATTTGTTTCCGGTGCTGGCCGAGCGTCGCAGCATGCGCGCCGACACCTTGAGCGGCGGTGAGCGCCAACAACTTGCGATCGGCCGGGCCCTGATGTCCGATCCCCGTGTGCTGCTTCTTGATGAGCCGTCCCTTGGCCTTGCGCCCCTTATCGTCACGCAGATACTCGAACTAGTGAGCCGCCTTGCCAGGGAGTCTGACTTGGCCGTCCTGCTGGTTGAGCAAAATGCCGTGACCGCATTGCGGGTTGCCACTACCGGGGTAGTCCTTAACCTCGGAAAAGTTGTCATGGTCGGCAGTGGCTCCGAAATCGCGTCCGATGAGCAACTTCGACATGCCTACCTGGGCTACTAGGAGGTAACGCAATGACGACTTTCTTCGACTACCTCCTCGGCGGGCTGGGATCCGGCGCGATCATCGCCTTGATGGCGCTGGCCTTGGTGCTCATCTGGCGATCAACGCGCGTAGTGAACTTCGCGCAAGTTGGCCAAGCGATGTTCACCACGTTCATTGCGCTGTCCATCCAGACCTGGACTGGGTCTTGGTATATAGCACTTATCGGTGCACTTGCCGCCGGCGCACTTCTCGGTGTGATCATTCAATACTTAGTGCTTCGGCCGGTGAAGCGTAACGACACTTCCGGGGCGATCATCGCCACCTTTGGCGTACTTATTGCATTGCAGGCAGCGGCCGGCATGATCTGGCCGGGTGGTAGCCAGGCCTTTCCGCAGCCATTCAATAACTCCGGGATCGAGTTCGCCGGCCGGGTTTGGCCGATCTCGGTTTATGACTTTGTGGTAATCGGCATCACCGCTCTCCTTGTCCTTGGACTCACTTTGCTTTTCACCAAGACTTCACTTGGCCTATCGATGCGCGCGGCCGCATTCAACCCGGAGGTGGCGAAACTTTCCGGGGTCAGGGTCTCGCGTGTCCTGACTTTCGGTTGGGCACTCGCTGGTTCAGTTGGCGCCGTCGCCGGGATTCTGGTGGCGCCCGTCTCGACGATTTCACCGAATAGTTTTGACATCCTGCTGGTCTACGCCTTCACCGTCGCTGTCATCGGCGGCCTCGACTCCTTGATCGGCGCAATCTCCATTGGTGTTTTCACCGGCTTGATCATCTCCTTGGTATCCGGATACAGCGACTCTGGGAATGCACCTGTGGTGGCGTTGTTGTTGCTGGCCCTTAATTTGATCCTCAAACCTGAAGGCATCTTCAGCCATCACAAAGCGCGATCGGTCTAGGGGGCGCCATGGTGAATCTGCTACGCCTGCCTGGCGCCCGGCTCATTAGCCACCTCGTCATCGTGTTGGTTATTTGGGCAGCTTTGCTGCGCATCAATGACTCCGTTGACCCATTGATGAGCTACTACCTGGCACTTGCGGCGATGTACGCGACCGCAATGTTCGGCATGGTGATCCTTGTTGGCCTATCCGGTCAGGTGTCATTGGGTAACGGCGCGCTGATGGCCATCGGCGGTTATGTATTCGCACTCACCAGCTTGAACTGGCAGACCGTCCCGATTTTTGGTTGGCAATGGAATCCAATTTGGTCAATGATCTTTGCCGGCTTCGGCGGAATTGCCATCGGCCTGATCATCGGCTGGATCGGCGCTCGACTCCGCGGCCCATATCTGGCCGGTCTAACCCTTGGGATCGCCGTAGGACTGCCAGCGGTTGCCACTCGGTTCCCTGAGTTATTCGGCGGTGAAACCGGATTAATGCTCACCGTGCCCTACCCCGAGGGTGGCTATGCCCCCGCTATTGCTGATGTACCACTTGATGAAAGCGCACCAACTGCTGAAGCCGTGCCCCTGGAGCAAGAGCCGCTGGATGAGGTGCCACTAGAACAGGCGCCACTAGAACAAGCCCCACTTGACGGTGAAGGCGCCGGCGGTGACATGTTGACCGCCGAGAACTTCCCCAGCGCCGGGGCCGAAGACCTGCTGACCGCCGAGAACTTCCCCAGCGCCGCGGCGACGCCAACAGATACCGCACTGCCAACAGATACCGCACTGCCAACAGATACCGACCCGATTGCCGCCGCCGATGCCCTCCTCAATAGCACCTTTGTGCTGGAGCGCTGGCAGGCCACCTTGGCCGTCACGGCGGCTTGCATCATCGGATTTTTGGCCCTGAATTTAGTTCGCGGGCGCCAAGGCCGAGTCTGGCGGGCGGTTAGAGATGACCCGGTTGCCGCGTCGGTTTCGGGAGTTTCCCCCGCCGGTTCCAAAATCTCCGCGTTCGTCATTAGCAGTTTTTTTGCCGCGATCGCCGGAGCCGTGTTCGCCCAGATCCTCAGTTATGTCGGGCCCGGGGCCTTTGGCCTGGGGCTATCCCTATCGCTGCTGGTAGGCGTGGTGCTCGGCGGCCGAGCCTCCCTAGGCGGCGCAATTATCGGCGGAATCCTGCTCGTCGTGCTCCCTGAGCTGGTCTTCAAAATTGCCGGCGAACGTGGCTGGCCGGCCAATATCACCGACAACGCCCCGAACCTGGTCTACGGGCTCTTAGTGGTGCTGGTGGTGCTGATCGCCCCCGGCGGGATCCTGGGCAGTTTGCAGGCCGGCATTTCCCGCTTGATCGCAAAGTCCCGCTCTTACGGCTAATTGCCCGATTTATCTACTTAATCGTAATTCCCATTAGGACAACCGGGCGGGCGGCCAGTACCTTTTCCTCATACCACCTGAACCAAGAGTTAATGACCAGTAGCGTTAAGGAATACAGCAGGTGTCTTACCACGGGCAGGTGCGATACCCGTCCGCGGCCAAACCTCTCCCCTGGTGCAGGGGGGAAAGTTCAACGGGAGGAAATTCGTGAGAACCACCTACGCGGCCCGAGTGGTCGCCGCTGGTGCAGTGGCAGCCCTCGCGCTAGCCGCAGCCGCTCCAGCTCAAGCAGCAAGGATTCCGACAGCCGATCCAGGTGTCTCTAAGACGGAGATCGTGATCGGCACCACCACCCCGCTTACGGGGCCTGCCTCGCCCGGCTACATGTATGTAGCGCCGGCAGCGAAGGCGTATTTCGACTACGTCAATTCCAATGGCGGAATCAACGGGCGCAAGATTAATTACGTCTACCTCGATGATCAGTACAACCCTGCCCTTACCAAGAAGCAGACAAATCAACTGATCCTCAGCAACAAGATCTTCGCCATGTTCGGCGCACTAGGCACCCCTTCGCACTCTGCGGTGGTTGCTGACCTGAACCGTCGCGGCATCCCGGACGTATTCGTCAACACCGGATCATCGAACTTCGATAATGCGAAGAAGTACCCGATGACTTTCCCGTTCTTCCCGTCATATGTGGTTGAAGCAAAGGTCATGGGCTACTACATGGCCAATGACGCCACGCTAAATGCCAAGAAGAAGTGCCTGTTCTACCAGGACGGTGAATTCGGCGATAACGCCCAAGTCGGCTTCGCCGCTGCGGGCACCACCTTCGCCACTACGACTTCTTATTACTCAGGCCAGCAGGTTGCGCCATTTACATCGCAGATCGCGAAGTTGAAGGCAGCCGGCTGTGAGTTGGTTGTCTTCTTCGGCGTCACATCGGCTACCGCACAGATGCTCGGCACCGCCGCCAAGTCAGCGTTTGCACCGACTTGGATGATCACGTCGGTCGGCTCTGACCCGTCGGTCGTGGGTGCGGCACTTGGCGCAGCTGGCAACACGTTACTCAAGGGTGTCTACACCCCGAGCTTCTTGGTGCCGATCCAAGACACCACCAACGCATATGTCAGCCAGATGAAGGTGATCGCGGACAAGAACTCCTTGCCGTGGAACTTCTACACCTACTACGGCCTGAACACCGCGTACGTCTTGGCACAGGCCATCAAGGCCGCCGGCCCGGACTTGACCCGCGCGAGCTTGATCAATGCACTGCAGACGAAGGCCAGCACCTTTAGGTCAGCTGCCATTGCACCGATGATCATCAGCGCAAAGTCACATCAGGGCCTAAACGGCTACTACATGGGCCAGTACAACGCAACGGGCCAAGTAGAGCGCCTGACCAGTTACATCATGACGGCCACGAGCGCGACTTCTGGCACCGCCAAGAAGACCACGTTCAAGCCCGGCGCCCCTACTTCCAAGTTGCTTCCGTAGATGAGGACACAAATGAAAACCAAAATGTCTCGCCGCCTCGTTGCGGTACTCGCAACGTCGGGGCTGCTGCTTGCAGCTGCCCCGGCACTAGCGCCGGCCCAAGCAGCCGACGCTTGCGCCTTGGGTGCAACCTGTGAGGGCAGCCTCACCGGTTCACTTGGTGCATCAACGTACAAAATTGTGATGCCAACGACGTTCAACGGCACCGTGCTGTTGTTCTCGCATGGCTATCGCGTCGCAACCCCGGTGCCTGCCGCGTTGGCAACACCACTTGGCTTTGCCGCGAACCCGGCATATGTCAAGACTTCGGTGCCAGCGTTCGCAGCAGCATTCGGAAGTGACGTGGCTTATGTGGGCGGCGGCGGTGCTGATGTTGCCGACAATGCACTAGCAATACCGGGGCTGCTCGCCCAGGGCTACGCCCTCGCGGGTACCGGCTACGCCAAGCAGGGATGGGCAACGGCTGAAGGTGTCGAAGCTGGTGAGAACCTGCTGAAGCACATCAATGGCGGTGCCATCAAGGGCGTGAAGAAGACCATGGTTTGGGGTGAATCCCTCGGTGGGCTCATCGCACAAACCATTGCCGAGCGCAACCCCGGCAAAATCGCCGGTTCACTGCCGACCTGCGCACCACTTGCCGGTCCCGAGCAAGCATTCTCGGGCGCGATGACCGTCATGTACACCTGGAAGACCCTGATAGCTCCGACCCTTCGGGTCGCCAACTACCAGAGTTACACCCAGGCGCTGTCCGACCTCGGCACGGTGCTAACCACCCTCGGCGGCGTAGCCGCGGGCACGGTTACCACTTCCGCGGTTGGCTACCCGGTAGCACAGGCAAACCTGCTCGCCGGGTTGATGGCCGGGCTACCGACCAAGTCCACGGTGTACGACGGCCAAACGGTTAACCCGGCCTTTGCCACCTTGGGCACCCTTGCGGCAATCGGCGGTGGTTACTCCCCGGCATCAGCCGGTGCGAACACCGCTGCGGCCATGCTGCAGAACGTGGGTGGGGCTGCCGCACTTGGCATCCTCGGCCGGTACGAGCTTGAGCAACGCGCTCGCACCATCGCCAGCATTCCCGCTACGGAGACGGCCAACTACAACGACAATGTCAATGTGTCGTACACCAACCTGCTCTCTTCGGAGCAGCGCGGTGAGTTCGGCGACACCTTGAATGCGTCAACGGTGATGCCGAACCTGCTAAATGCCATGCTCGCAAAGCTGGATGCTTCAAAGGGTGATGCAACAGCACGCTTTGGTGCAAATGCGGCGGCGGTCAAGGCAGTTCGCGCCTTGCCAGCTGCCAAGGGTGTGTACTCCGTGCCCACCTTGCTGATCACGACTACCTACGATCCCATCGTGGCTGCCGGTAACACCGGTGAGTTCTACGCGAAGCTCGCAAAGAGCGGCGCCAAGAGCAAGCTGCTGAAGATCGCGCAGTACTACACCGTGCCATCACCTGATGGCTACACCAAGTTCGCAGCAGGCGGTAAGTCAGCTGATGCGGCGGCCTCGGCAGCGGCAAACACCTCTGGTGTCGGTCACTGCTCCTTCTTCGGATTGGAGGCGGGTGCGCAAATCACCAACGCGGTAAAAACCTTAAATGCGATGGTGAATGCAAAGACCACCTCGGCTCTTAAGAAGGCCAAGGCAATCGAGTACGCAACCGCCGGAGTCAACAACGACGGCCTGTACGAACCGGATGCCTTGAAGCGTCCGAACGCCAAGTAGCAGGAAAGTAGTAAAGCGGGGCGGGTGCAAAAGCACCCGCCCCGCTTTTTAGGTTCATTTCCTTGATATTCTCCGAATTTATGCGTTAAAATTCTTTTTTATGACGCAAATGCGGGTTTCCGAGGCCGCCGAACTCCTCGGTGTCAGCGACGACACGGTGCGCCGCTGGATCGACACCGGTCGGCTCGCCGCCCAGAGCACCGGGCCCGGGCCCATGACGGTCGACGCAGCCGCCGTAGCCACCCTGATGGCGCAGGCGGCCCCCCCGGTGCCGGCGCCGGTTTCCACCTCGGCCCGAAATCGTTTCAGTGGCATAGTCACCAGGGTCGAGCGCGATGGCGTCATGGCCCTGGTCGAGATCCAGGCTGGCCCGCACCGCGTAATTTCGCTCATGAGTCGGGAGGCGGCCGATGAGCTTGAGCTGGCACCCGGGGTGCGTGCAGCAGCAATGATCAAAGCCACCAATGTGATTGTCGAACGCGAGGAGGCTTCTTGAGGATTCCCCGCCTACTCGCCGCCGCAGTTGTGAGTGTGGCGGTGACTCTTGCCGGGTCGCCCCTCGCCAATGCGGCGGCTCCGGCGGCGTTCATCGAACCCAGCGGCACCATCACCATTTCGGCCGCATCGTCATTGACCGATGTACTCCCCGTAATCGCGGCAGCATTCACGAAACGGTTTCCGAAAGTCACGGTGAAATTCAATTTCGCAGGGAGCTCCACTCTCGTAGAGCAATTGAATGCTGGCGCACCGGTTGATGTGCTGGCCACCGCATCGGAGCTGGTCATGGCCAAGGCCGTCGGTGCAGGATCCGTAACCGCGCCAATTCCCTTTGCCAAGAACACCATGGCAATTGCCATGCCCACCGGCAACCCGGCGAACATCTCCGCACTGACGGATCTGGCAAAACCCGGAGTCTTTGTTGCCGTCTGCGATGTCGCAGTGCCGTGCGGTGCAGCCGCACGTGATCTATTCAAGAACACCAATATCACCGTGACACCGGTAACACGCGAACTCGACGTGCGAATGGTGTTAGGCAAGGTGATTGCCGATGAAGTAGATGCCGGGATCGTCTATGTCACTGACGTGAAGTGGGCCGGATCCAATATCACCTCGGTGACCATTCCAGGTGCGCTCAATGTGATCACCAGTTACCCGGTCGCGACGGCAAAAGCCACGAGCAATCCGGTTGCAGCGAAGGCCTTCGTGCAATACCTGCGCTACTCATTTAGCGCACAGGGGATTCTTAGAGCTTATGGGTTCATGAAACCGTGACGCCACGTCGACCGACCGCCCCGCGGCCGCTTTTTCTCCTGATTCCCGGTCTCATCGCAATCGCCTTCCTCGTAATACCCATGATCGGGCTCCTCGCCGAAGCCCCGTGGGGCTCATTCGGCGCCATCCTCACCTCGCAGGTTGCGTTAGAAGCGCTACGCATCTCCATGGTGACTTCGATCGCAGCCACCGTGATCGCCATTTTCATTGGCACCCCGCTGGCTTGGCTGCTCGCGCGGGAGATTTTGCCGGGCACCCGCATACTTCGCGCGATGGTGATCGTGCCGCTGCTGCTACCGCCGGTGGTCTCCGGAGTTATCCTCTTGACGGCTTTCGGCCGGCGCGGCCTGGTCGGGCAATGGCTTTCATCAGGATTAGGAATCCAACTGCCATTTACCACAGCCGGGGTGATCGTCGCTGAAACTTTTGTGGCAATGCCATTCCTGATCATCACGATGGAGGGCGCCTTTAGGTCCTTGGACGGCCGCTTCGAGGATGCCGCGTCGACTTTGGGGGCGTCGCAGTGGACCATTTTCCGGCGCATTACCTTGCCAATGGTGGGTCCGTCGCTGGTGGCCGGAGCGGTCCTTTGCTGGGCCCGGGCACTTGGTGAATTCGGCGCCACGATTACTTTCGCCGGTAACTTTCCCGGTGTTACCCAATCGATGCCCCTGGCGGTTTATCAAGCCCTTGAAACTGACCGCTCCACCGCTATCGCCTTGAGCCTGGTGATGCTAACCGTTTGCGTGGTTGTCCTTGTCGCACTGCGTGGGCGCTACCTCAGGCCGACTACATCATGACGGTGATCGCAAACTTCACCGCCCAGCGCGGGGAGTTCACCCTCGAATTCGATGCCACCTTCGAACCTGGCACGGTTATCGCAATACTCGGGCCAAATGGCGCCGGCAAGTCGACCCTGCTGCGGGCCATCGCCGGGCTAGTTGCCGCCTCGACCGGGTCGATCGAAATCGACGGGGTGGTGGTTGATGATTCACAAAAGACCTTCTTGCCCCCGCCAGCTCGATCGATCGGGTATGTGTTCCAGGACTATGCACTGTTTCCCCACCTCAAGGTGCTGGCCAATGTGGCGTTTGGACCCAGATCACGTGGGCTCGGCCGCAAGGCTGCAAGCCGTCTTGCCCTAGAGGTGCTGACCAAAATCGGAATCGCCGAACTCGCGGGTCGCCTGCCCAGCTCACTTTCCGGGGGTCAGGCACAGCGCGTTGCGCTTGCCCGAGCATTAGCGACCAGGCCGCAAGTACTGCTACTAGACGAGCCACTAGCCGCCCTCGATATCGAAACCCGAGCAAAGATTCGCCTCGAGCTCACCGAGCAGCTCTCAGCATTTTCCGGGTGCACCGTCCTTGTCACCCACGATCCACTGGACGCGATGATGTTGGCGGATCGGGTCATAGTGCTCGAGAACGGCGCGATCGTGCAAGATGCAACACCCGCGGAGATCGCCCGACGACCGGCAACCCCTTATGCCGCAGCACTTATCGGGGTCACCCTATTACGCGGCACGATCAGCAACGGAGAGCTAAAACTTGATCAGGGTGGCATCTTGCACACCGCTGACCTTGACGTTGCCGGCCCGGTACTTGCGGTCGTACGACCCGAATCGGTTTCGGTGCACCGAGAGCAGCCCGCGGGCAGTCCAAGAAATGTCTGGCCCGGCACCATAGTTAGTTTGCAAGCCGCACATGATCGGGTACGAGTGCAAGTTGACGGGTCGCCGTCCGTTGTTGCCGCAATAACCCCTGCCGCCGTGGCGGACCTGGGCCTTGCTCCCGGCAGCCAGGTTTGGCTGAGCGTCAAAGCCGTCGAGATCGACGTCTACCCCACCGTCAAACACTAGATTGCAGTGGTGGCCAAGCCCCTTGCCGAACTGGTGCACCCAACCTGGGTCCCGGCGCTTGCCGGTGAAGCTGACGCCTTCTTCGCCACCGGCGCCTTCTTGCGTGCCGAGAGCGCGGCCGGGCGCCCTTGGCTGCCCGCGGAGGATCACATACTGCGGGCCTTCACCCAGCCGCTACCTGACGTCCGGGTGCTCATTGTGGGCCAAGACCCCTACCCGACCCCCGGGCACGCGATCGGACTCGCGTTCGCGGTCGGACCAGAAATCCGGCCGTTGCCACGTAGTTTGCAAAATATCTTCACGGAGCTAACTGCGGACCTAAACTGCCCGGCGCCGATTAACGGCGACCTATCCGCGTGGGCGGCACAAGGAGTGCTGCTGCTCAATCGAGTGCTTACCGTGCAGGCCAATGTCGCCGGTAGCCATCGTGGGGTCGGCTGGGAGCAAGTGACAAACGCCGCAATCAACGCGCTGGTTCATCGCGTCGATCAACCACTTGTCGCGATTTTATGGGGCAAGGATGCGGGGGCCCTTATCCCAGCGCTCGTTGATGTGCCCATCATCGCCAGTGCGCATCCGAGCCCGTTATCGGCTCATCGCGGGTTCTTCGGATCCAAACCATTTAGTCGTGCTAACAAACTTCTCGGTGAACTCGGTGCCGCTCCGATCAACTGGTAACGCACCTAAGCGCCGAAATGCTCCTGACTTCGCTGGGTGCGCGCGTTTTAGTCGTGAAAAATCAATTTTTTGGCAATTACACGACGAAAACGCGCGCGCCCACGCAAAAGCGTCAGGTTTCCGGCACCTGACCCCAACGCATACCTAAGTCGCTGAACTCTGCCTGGATTAGTTGGGTGCGCGCGGGTTAAGCAGGATCCACCGGTTGGGCAGCGACCCTCGTCATTACGTCCTTGTGCACGAAGTACTCCGCCACGAAAGACATGAAGGGAACGGTGCCGGCGATCAGGATTCCGAGTGTGCGCAAGATGCTGTAACGCATGCGGAAGGCCAGATCCACACCAACGATGAGGTAGATGAAGTAAAGCCAGCCGTGGGCGGTCCAGAGCAACCGGTAGAGCCCGGGCTTCACATCGGTATTCGCATAGTCCATGAATCCGTAGCCGACAATGAGCCAGATGGTCAAAGCACCAAGCACAACTCCGGTGACCCAAGCCATGATGCGGTAACGAAGTGCGGCGCCTTTGATTTTGTTCATGGCAACAGGCTAACGTGACCGGAGTTCATGGGCGAGCGGCGGATCCGCACCCGCCCGCTGGCAGGTGATGCCTGCAACCTTGATACCAAAGGTTGCCGCCTCGACCACGGCAGCCAAGTCCGAAAGATCACCACGGCCCAGGCCACGACCCAGCCAATGTGCCAAGAAACCACCGCTAAATGCGTCACCAGCACCCACTGTGTCAACGACATCCACCTTCGGGACCTCGAGCACCACGGTTTCACTAGCCGTCACCACTTGGACGCAGTTGGCTCCATCGGTGAATAAGACCAGTGCTCCGCTTTCACGCTGTAGCTCCCGGGCCGCTGACTGCGCCTGGAGATTCGGCATCATAAATGACAGATCATCACCACTTACTTTCACGATATCCGCGCGAGCGAGGACCGCATCTAGTGTCTGCGTGAAAGTTTGCGATGATTTCATGACACTTGGCCGGCAATTAGGGTCAATCATCACCAGGCGATCTGCCGGTGATGCTTCAACGACAGCTTTCGTGGCATCGGCCAATGGCTGGAGCACCAGCCCAAGGGTGCCCACGTGCACGGCTCGGCAATCTGGCCCAACGGCGGCTAGGGCAGCAGCGGGGGTGACGGCCGCGGCCGAGGTGTTATCCATCACGAATCGATAAGTTGCGGCACCGTGCTGATCAAGTTCAGCGATCGCCAACGTGGTTGGTTCAGACACCTGGGTACCTAATGCGTAGTGCACACCGTCCTCAGCAAGCAGGCGCATCATTCGATTGCCGAATGCATCAGTTGAGATCCCGCCCAAAAAAGTTGCCGGCACCTCGAGGCGGGCAATCGTTCGAGCCGTATTCAACGGGGCGCCGCCAACGACGGAGGCAAGTACCGTGCCCTTCGCATCGACAATGATGTCGATCAGGGCTTCGCCGATGACATAAATCATGATGGCGCAACCGTAGTCGAATCTTCGGGATTCTTCGCACTCATTTCCTGCGCATCGCGCCATAACCAGCGGCCGTAGACCACGATTGCGAAGGCCGCGAAGATCAACCATTGAATGGCATAGAAAAAGTTCTGGATTGGAAAAGCCACATTGTCGGTTACCACTGTTGGCGGCACCGGGGTCGGCGCCGGGGTGAATGCCGGCTGCTGGGTTGCCAAGGTTACGTACCCGGGCCTAGTCTCCGGGCCCCACAACTTGCGCAACTCAACACTGGAGATCGCGACCACCGTCCCTGGCGCTGGCTTCGCCTCGAGATAGAAACCTTCATCAGGTTGCACCACACCGGCCACCACCACGCGGTCGTCCGGGGCGATTGCACCCGGCGCGCCAGCATCTGGGAGCCAGCCACGCAGCACCGCGATTAGCGAGCCATCAGTTAGTCGAAGCGGGGTCACCACCCAGACGCCGGGTTGATCATTAAATGACCGGTGCAAGACCATCACTTGACCAGCGCCCAGGTAATTACCTTCGGCCAGGACCGGTTGCCCGAGCAATTCATTGGCCAAAGTGCCACCGGGCTCGGAAACCTCTTCAACGGGTCGCGGCGCTGACTGCGCCGCCTGCTCGGCTTGAATGATGTCCTGGGTGCGCTCCCACTGCCAGCGACCTAGTACCACCGCGCAGGTGATGAAAATAATTGCGAGTCCAGCGAACCCAAGCCACCGCGGCGTGACGGCTGTGCGAAGCACCGCCCTAGGAGTTGGGCGGTTGCTCATCTGCACCTCGTTCGACAGCCTCTTTCGTCAATTCGCGATCCGCCGCCTGTTCTTTGTCATCGCGGCCCATCGGCAGGTCCGGGTTAATGCGCTTCATCTGCCGATTTAGTGAAAACCAAAGGAGGGCTAACGCAACTCCGAGGGCGAGGACGAATAGCCCGGCGATGGGCCCAGCACCGTCGATCAGCTTGCCGAGTTCGTTGGTCGGATCTGGATCCATTACCTGCCCCTTAGTCCGGCGAATAAATCATTTTCAGGAATCTCGATAGGTACCGTCGAGCGCGCCAACTGGAAATCCTCGGTCGGCCAGACCGCTTTTTGCATGTCCATCGGCACCGCGAACCAGCGCCCACGTGGATCGATCTGCGTGCGATGCGCCAGCAGTGCTTGGTCGCGCACCTCAAACCAGGCAGCGGCATCGACCCGGGTGGTGATGCGGTCAGCGTCTTCGGGGCGATCCTCCCAATTCTTCAGCCAGTCGTCATACGGTGACTCCAGATCCGCGTCGGTCATAGCCAAATGTAATGCGAGTACTCGCTGCTTGCTGAATTGCTGGTTGTAGTAAACCTTTGGTACCTGCCACGGTGCACCGCCCAGCCCCGGGTACGCATTCGGGTCCGCGGCCGCGTCAACGGCAGCCATGGTGACCTCGTGGGTGCGGATGTGATCTGGATGCGGGTAGCCACCCTTTTCGTCATAGGTGGTCACTACCAAGGGCTGGAATTCGCGGATTAGTGCGACCAGCGGCTCGGTCACAACATCTAGGGGTAGATCCGCGAAGCAGCCAGGTGGCAGTGGTGGTGGGGGGTCACCGCTGGGAAACCCCGAATCGGGGAAACCCAGCCAAACTTGACGGACCCCCAAAATCCCCGCGGCCCGTGCCATCTCCTCGCGCCGAACCTGGGTTAGTCCAAGCTCGGCCACCTCGGCCTTGGCCTCGTCATTTAGGACGTCGCCGAGCTCCCCGCCGGTGCAGGTGACCACCATGACTTCAACGCCCTCCGACACGTATTTGGCGGTGACGGCAGCACCCTTGCTCGATTCATCATCGGGGTGGGCATGGACCGCCATTAGGCGCAGGGCTCGGTGCACAAGCATTAGTGTGGCAGTCGTGCCTTCGCCATTTCGCCGGGACCAACTCTCTCCGCAGATGATCACCAGATACGGGCTAGACCGCCGGCCCTGGGGCACCATGATCGGGGCCGGCATTTTGGTCGTGGGCTTCGCGCTCGCCCTCGTTTTCGTCACCACCGGACTATCTCGCGACACCGTCACGGCCACTTTGGTCTCTTGGGATGACTCCGCACCTGACCATGTTTCAGTGTCCTTCGATGTGCAACGGCAAGGTACCGACACCGTCACCTGCGTAATTCGCGCCCAAGACAAATCCCGGGCCGATGTCGGCTACGCGGATATCTCAATTCCACCTGGCGCGTCCACTCTTCGAATCGACTACGAGCTGCGGACTTTGGCGCCCGCCTACGTGGTGGAGTTACTCGGATGCAGTGTTGGGTTGGCCGCAAATGTGCGGCAACCGCAATTTCCGCCCGGAGTCGTACCGCCAGACCAGCCTTGGGTCCCCGAATAGGTAACAATTCGCGTGCGCGGTTACCCCTTTTCCGAATAGACCGTTACCCTCTTCTTTCATGAGCGACGTAACCTGGCTAACCCAAGAGGCATATGACCGACTCCAGGGCGAACTCACCGAGCGCGAAGGCCCCGGCCGTGTCGAGATAACAAAGCGCATTGAACTCGCCCGGGAAGAAGGTGACCTCAAGGAGAACGGCGGCTACCACGCCGCTAAAGAGGAACAGGGCAAAAGTGAAGCCCGTATTCGGCAATTGCGACAACTCCTTGAGAGTGCGCAAATCGGGGTGCCCGATGCCGAAGTAGATGAAGTTGCTCAAGGCAAGGTCATCACCGTTCGTTTTCCGTCTGATGGCGAAGTCGAGGCCTTCTTGCTGGGCTCCCGCGAGGAAGCCGCCCATGCGTCAATTGAGGTCTACTCCCCGACGTCGCCACTTGGTTCAGCGGTACTCGGTAAGCGCATTGGTGAGAGCGCCACCTACCAACTCGCAAACGGCAAGGACATGTCGGTCGAAATCGTGAAGGTCGAACCCTATGTTCGTTAGCAGGCGATACTCATTAGCAGGCGATACTCATTAGCGAGCCGTCGCATTGCGGTACTTGCGCACCGCAAGTGGAGCGAAAATGGCAATGAGCACCGCGCACGAAAGTATTGTGTAGAGCGCGGCATGGTCAAGGGACCAGTAATTGGGTTGGATCCCGGTCGGATTCCCGAATAGCTCACGGGTCGCCAAAACCAGAGTGGAGATCGGGTTGTAGGCGGCAATCGGCTGCAGCCAATCCGGCATTGATGAGATCGGCACGAACGCGTTCGACAAGAAAGTAAGCGGGAACAGCCAGACCAAGCCGGCGGTATTCGCAGTCTCCGGGTTAGGCACACTCAGGCCGATCCAAGCGCCCACCCAAGCAACTGTGTAGGCGAAGAAAAGCAGTAACGCGTATGCCAATATCGCGCTCACTATGCCGTTATTTATCCGCCAGCCGACTAGTAACCCGGTGATGCTCAATACGGTCAGCACGAGGATCTGGCGGACGGCATCGGCGAAGGTGCGCCCCAGCAGCACCGCCGATGGTGACATCGGCAGGGCCCGAAAGCGATCGATGATGCCGCGGCTCATGTCCTCGGCGAGCCCAACGGTGCTGGCCGCCGCCGCGAAAGCAACCGTCTGGCCGAAAATACCCGGCATCAGGTACTGCCGATAGGCATTAGCCGCATCGGCTGAACTGGCACCGTCACCGGGGATAGGGATAGCGCCACCAAATACATACGCGAAGAGGAGGACGAAGATAACCGGCTGGACCAGTGAGAAGAAGAGCAGCTCAGGGACTCGCAGTGTCTGAATGAGATTTCGGCGCGCCACGACAAACCCATCGTGCAGGGCCCAGCCGTAAATTGGTCGGCGTAAGGCCACGGGGCGACCTACCGTAATTGCGCTCATCGCCTACGTGCTCCTCTTCGACGAGTTGGTTCCGGGCGTTGGGTTTCGTCTTCGGCAAGATGGCCGGTCAAGGACATGAAAACGTCGTCAAGGGTCGGCCTGCGCAACATGATGTCGGTGATTTCGATCTGCTCGAGATCAAGTGCCCGAATCGCGCCGACCAACACCATTGAACCGCCGCTGACAGGTGCGGAGATTTTGTTGTCCTCGATGATCGGCTGCCCGGAGACCACCGACCCTAATGCCAGAGCTGCACGCTCGGCCACAGCACTGTCATGAACGGTGACCTCGATTCGATCACCACCAATTTGATCCTTTAGTTGCTCCGCAGTGCCGTGGGCAATCACATGTCCGTGATCAATCACGACTATGTCTTGGGCCAACTGATCGGCTTCCTCTAAGTACTGGGTCGTCAACAGCACCGTGGTGCCCTCGGCGACGAGGTCATTGATCACCTGCCACATTCCCAGCCGAGAGCGCGGGTCGAGCCCGGTTGTCGGCTCATCAAGGAACAAGATCTCCGGTCGAGCAATCAGGCTCGCCGCAAGGTCAAGGCGACGACGCATGCCGCCTGAATAGGTGCGAGCCGGGCGGTCCGCGGCATCCTCAAGATCAAATGAGGCAAGTAGCTCCGCGGACCTAGCCTTTACGTAGGCCGGGGTCAGGTGAAATAGGTCGCCGAACATGCGCAAGTTTTCGCGGCCGGTCAAGTACTCATCAACGGCCGCATACTGACCGGTCAACCCGATCATGCGCCGCACCTGATTAGCCTGCTTGACCACATCGAACCCCGCTACCTCGGCATGGCCCGCCGTTGGCTTCAGCAGGGTGCTCAAAATGCGCACCATGGTGGTCTTGCCCGCGCCGTTGGGGCCTAGGAGCCCAACCACCTGGCCCTTTTGCACGACGAGGTCCATGCCATCTAGGGCTTTGACTTCACCGAAGGTACGGCTAATGCCCTCGGCGCGGACCGCAGGTTGATCTGACATGAGGCGCAGTCTATCGGTCGAGGATTTCGTACCCGGCTTCGATCAGCTGACCAAGTAGTGCATCGCGTTGCTCAGGGCCACGGGTTTCAACTTGCACCACGATATCGACTTCATCGACGGACAATCCGGGGTCGAATCTATTGTGCTCAACCTCGACGACATTCGCATTGGAGTTGCGGACGGTCTCCAGTAACCGTGCAAGAGACCCCGGCCGATCAAGTACGCGGACTCGAACCGTCAAAAAGCGGCCCGCAGCGGCCATCCCGAACCTGATAATGCGCATCAGGAGGAGCGAGTCAACATTGCCCCCACTGACTACCACCGCGATTGGTGGTTCAAAATCTGATGGCCGTGCCAAGACAGCCGCCGTTGCCGCGGCACCGGCCGGCTCCACTAGTAGCTTGGCTCGTTCGAGCAGCATCAATACGGCGCGGGCAATTTCGCCCTCAGATACGGTCACAATTTCGTCAACCAAATCAGCGACTATCGCAAATGGCACCGCGCCTGGCCGGCCAACCGCGATGCCATCGGCCATGGTGTTCATCGTCGTAAGTGCGATCGGGGTGCCTGCTTTTAGCGACGCCGGGTAGGCCGCACCCTGTTCGGCTTGCACGCCCACCACTCGGATATCTGGCCTGGTTGATTTGATAGCCAACGCCACACCAGCCAACAGGCCGCCACCACCCGTGCACACCACGACAGTCTTTACATCGGGCATCTTCGCGATGATCTCCAGGCCTAAAGTCCCCTGGCCTGCGACCACGTCTGCGTGGTCGAATGGATGAATTAGTACTGCGCCTGTGCGCTCACTGAATTCCCGTGCTGCATCTAGGGCCGTGTCAATCGTCGGGCCGGCGAAGTAGACGTCGGCGTCGTAGCCCTTGGTGGCCTCAACTTTTGGGATGGTGGCTCCATCCGGCATGAAGACCGTAACTTTGACTCCGAGTAGTTGCCCGGCAACTGCTACCCCCTGGGCGTGGTTACCGGCGCTTGCTGCAACAACACCGCGCTGCCGCTCGGCTTCAGATAATTGGGCGATCTGGTTGTAAGCACCGCGGATCTTGAAAGATCCAGCTCGCTGCAGATTCTCGGTCACGAGCATGACGGGTCCACCGACTAAATCAGCAAGCCACCTGGCCCCGGCCAAGGGCAGATCGCGAATAACACCGTCAAGGCGAACCGCCGCTAGCTCGACATCAGCCAAAGTCGGTCGCGGCACATCGGTCATGTGCTTGATCCTTCCACTGCCGGTTTACCGGGGAGTGACCGCTGGGCAGCAAGGCGCGCATTTGACGCCGCGTGCCGGCCGGCGGCCCCAGCAGACCCATTGTCCGTGCGCACCGCCCCCGAGTAGCCGCCCCAGGCACCGCGGGCTGCGGTATTGGCGCGATGAAAGTCACTTATCTCGGTGGCTTTCGCCCGCAGCACCAGATCACCTGCCTTGCGACCGGCCCGGCCCCTGCCGTGTTCTGCAAATACTTGATCGCGGGCTCCCGCGCGTGCTTCCTTAAGCCGCTCTTCTATCCGCGCGATGTAGGAGCGATAGAAACTTACCCTCGCGGTCTGGGCCGTGTGCGGCTTAGTCGAACGGGACCAGCGGCCGCCGGATTTACGGTGGGACAAATAGGACTCGGTGCGCCAAGTCCCAAGGTTTATCCACGCCTGTGCCGCGTAGGTCATCTGCACGGCTAACGAGGCAAAGAGTGCCTCAATCGCATCAAGATCACCCGGCATCCCGTATGCCATGACATAAGTTGAGTTACTTGCAATGTCAACGTGGGCGTCATTTGTGTGTGCCACCGCGATGAACAGCGAGATCAGGTGTTGATTGGCCCTCTTACCCTTTTCGCCAATGGTGACAGTACGAATTTCCGGGCTTTGGCGCATTTCAATCTTCGCGGTGTGCGCTCTGGCAAATGCCAGATCAACACTCGCCGCTGTTGCCAATGCTTGAGCCTTCATTAAATATGCATCAGCCTCCGCTGCATTGTCGGTGCGCTCGGCTTTCGCGAGAAGTGCACTTATTCGCTCAATCGACATACGAGCCCACGGTTACTCCCGCACCTTGAAATGCACTTTGTAGCACCAGCGCGGCCTCGAAGCCCAGTACTTCGCAGACCAACTGACACATGGTGGTCGTGAACCGGCCGCCGTGAAAGGCATGCGCACTAGTTGCGGGATCCGCTACAACAAACAGCAGGTGGTGGGCCAACTCATGCAGTAGCACCGCCTCACAGCAGGCCCACCCAGGTACGCCGGCGGTGCCCGAAAGTGGAACGGCGATGGTTCTATTCTCGAACTCGTAGTGCGCTTTGGCCTGCCCGGCTCGGGCGCGCACAAGCACCGACCCGGTATTTGGAAAACTCGCGACGATCCGGTCAAGGCCCAGTACGTCATCGCAATAGTTTTGCATCAACTCGACAGTTTCAAAATACTGCTGTTTCGGTAACGTCAGCCGGGAGCCGAAAAAATCGATTACCCCACCGCGATCTAGTGCCGCAGACCATTGGTTTTCAGCGGCATAGACCAAGGCACGTGATGTGTCGCGTTCAGCCACCGCGGTTCCCTGTCAAGACTGCGGCCAAGTCGGACGCTCTGACGGCCCAGGCCTGCTGAGCGCACCAGTGGCGATGCCCGCGAAGAGGGCCGCGCCAATCGCGCCCGGTTCATTAACGTCACAGGTGCGGTAATCACCAAGTCGCCGCTTCTTGACCTCAGCAACCATCGCATCATGGATCCAGCCACCACCCACCACCGCCGAAGTTCTTGGACCGATCACGCTCTCGACGAAATCCGTCATGGTGGCACTTTGTGCGAGGAGGTCTTCGACCGCAACCCGCCAAGCCAATGCCGGTGACGATTCGTCATCTATCCCGGAAAGCCGAAGGCCACGGTGCGAGGCTGGATCCAATTTCATTGCGGAAGTCAATCGATCAACACCAAGTGCTGCCCTGGCCAACTCCCTGGCTTGTTCGCGGGTCTTCACGCCGAGTAATGCGTGCACCCGCTCCATCGACAGGCCCGACAAAGTCGCTGCGAGTACACAGAAGTGATCTGGGATAACCGACCAAAGCACAGCGGCATCTTGATCAACAAGTAGTTCAATCTCATCGCGCGATAGCGGTGCCGGCGCAAATCGCATCAAGGCCTCAGCTGTACCCATCGAATTAAAGAACACGCCCGCTATTGCGGCACCGGAGGCGAAGGCAGCAGACTGATGATCCATCCCGGTTACGGTCAAAACCGCACCTAGATATGCATCGGGTAGGTAGTTGCGGACCGAACCACAATCGGTTCCGGCTATGACAAAGCGGCTCGGCAAAAGGTCGCCGGTCAAACGCAGGGTTTGCTCCCAGGGTTCGCAAGTAACCACATCGAATAGCCCCGTGCGTGAGGTTAAAGACAACTCACCTACCTGCTCACCGCCGAGGTAATGGACGATCCACTCGGCAACACACAAATGCCGAACGGCTTCGCTGGCCCCCGGAATATTTCGCTGTAGCCACAAGATCTTGGCCACCGATGGTTTTGAGTTCAGCCGCATCCCGACATGCCGATGAAACTCAGGTGGCGAAATATGCTGCTCAATTAGTTCTACTTCACCGCGTGGGTCGTGCCACGCCAAGGCCGGTGCGACTACCGCACCGGTCGCATCCAGCAAGATCCCGGTCTCAGCCATTCCGGTGACGCCGATGCCGGTGACCTTGGCCCCGGTCGGCCAGCTAGCCGACGTCGTCAGCAAGGTGAGCACCCCGGTGGCGGTCACCGCTAGGTCTATTGGGTCCGCGTCCGCCTCGGCGCCGACGTGGCGCCACGGGGTTGGCAGCGCTGCCTCGGCTACCTGCTGACCTGCCAGATCAACGGCCACCGCCTTGATCCTGGTGGTGCCCATGTCCAAGCCCACGAGCAACTGCGGTGCCATGGCTGCTCCCTTCGGGCTTTACCAACAGGTCGAAAACCCCTACGCCCCTGAGGATAGGCTCAAACCATGACAAACCATGAGTTTCGACTGCGCCGGCTCTTTAACCCAAAGTCCGGCCGCTGCCTGGATATTGCCGTTGACCACGGATTCTTCGGTGAGCGCGGCTTCTTGACCGGGATCGAGGATCTAGCCAGCGCGGTCCAGACTTTAGCCGCCGCCGAGCCCGATGCCATTCAATTGACGGTCGGCCAGGCCCACCTGTTACAGGGCCTGGGCGGGCGCCATCGCCCGGCCTTGGTCCTTCGCACCGATGTGGCAAATGTCTACGGCAACCCATTACCTGACTACATGTACAGCCTGATGATTCCCGAGCCCGCGCTGCGCGGTGTGCAACTTGATGCAGCCTGCGTAGTGGTCAATCTCTTTGACCTGCCGGGGCGGCCAGAGGTCCGCGAGGCGTGCTTGCAAAATGTGCTGCTCGCCCGTGCCGACTGCGATCGCTACGGCATGCCCCTCATGGTCGAGCCGCTGGCGATGAAGGAATCCGAGTCCGGTGCATACTCGGTCAATGGTGACGTCAACACAATTTTGCCGGTCGTACGGCAAGCCGTTGAACTCGGTGCCGACATCATCAAGGCTGACCCGACGGATGATCCGGAGGCGTATCGTGACGTCATTCAGACCGCAACCGGCGTGCCGGTGCTGGTGCGTGGTGGCGGCAAAGTCCCCGACCGCGAGCTACTAACCCGGACAGCGGCAATGTTGAAAGCCGGTGCCGCCGGCGTGGTGTACGGCCGCAATATCATCCAGCACCAAAATCCAGTCGGCATGACCCGGGCCATCATGGCGATGCTGCACGATGGCGCAGACGTAGCACAAGCCGAGCGATTTATCGCCAGTTCGTGACCGGAATGGAAACTGTCCGCATCGGCATCATCGGCGGTGGCCTGATGGGTCGCGAGTTGGCGGCCGTGTGTGGGCGCTGGCTGCATTTGGTAGATCATCCGGTCAAGCCTGAGGTCGTAGCCGTTGCCGACCTAAACGAGGGTGCCCGCAATTGGTTCAATCAGGTTTCAACCGTGACCACGCTCACGTCGAACTGGCATGATCTTATTGATGATCCAAATATTGATGTTCTCTACATTGCGGTGCCGCATAATCTGCACGAGGAGATTTACCTAGCCGCTGCCGCTGCAGGAAAGGACTTCCTGGGCGAAAAGCCCTTCGGGATCGACCTCGCCGCCGCCGCCGCAATAGTCGAAGCCATTGAGAGGTCATCGGCTTTCGTCCGAGTTTCAAGTGAGTTGCCTTTCTATCCAGGTGCCCAACGCTGCTTTGAAATTGCACAGTCAGGTGCCTTGGGTGAGTTAGTTGACGTGCGCAGTGGCTTTTCACATTCCTCCGACCTCGATCGCAACAAAGCGATCAACTGGAAGCGCCAACAGGCCACCTGCGGTGAGATTGGCGTGATGGGTGATCTCGGCATGCACGTAGCGCATGTGCCACTACGCCTCGGCTGGGTGCCAAGTGACGTTTACGCCCTGCTCGACAACATCGTTACCGAGCGCCCGTCACCTAATGGTCCGGCGAACTGCGATACCTGGGATAACGCGCTGCTTGCCATGCGGACACCCGGTGGGGCGGGCCGGGACTTCACGATGCTGTGGGAGACCAGGCGCATCGCCCCCGGCCAGATGAACACTTGGTATTTCGAAGCCCTCGGGATGGACGCCGGCGTGCGCTTTTCGACCCGCACGCCGGCGACATACCAACAATTCGCCTTGCGTGGGGGCAAGCAGATCTGGGAGGAGATTCAACCCGGCAATATCTCCGCCTGGCCCGTTATCTCCGCTGGCATCTTCGAATTCGGGTTCGCTGATGCCCTACTCCAGATGTGGGCCGCATATCTTGCCGAGCGCGCCGGTGCCCTCGGTGATCGATTCGGTACCGCCACCCCGCAAGAGGCCTTGGCTGCGCACCGAGTATTCGATGCGGCACTACGGTCAGCGCAGTCGCGCACGGCCATCGCACTGTGAGTAACCGGTTCACCGGCGCCGTCCGTCGCACCCCACTGCTTAAAGGACTCCCCCGCGAAGTCGCAGTACTGTCTGCGGTCGCATTTTGTGTTGCCCTTGGCTTTGGGATCTTGCTGCCGGCTTTACCCGTTTTCGCCAGGACCTTTGGTGTCTCCGCATTCGAGGCCAGTGCGGTGATCTCGGTGTTTGCGCTCGCCAGGTTCGTGACAGCACCAATTGCCGGCACCTTGGTGGACAAATTGGGTGAACGACTCGTGCTGGGCACCGGGCTTTTCATAGTTGCGGGTTCAAGTCTGGCTGCCGGATTTTCACAGAATTATCAGCAGTTGATCGTCCTGCGCGGTATTGGCGGACTGGGCTCATCCATGTTCACAGTCTCTGCCCTTGCCCTGCTGTTGCGAGTTGTCGACAACGCGCAGCGCGGCCGCGCATCAAGTGCCTATCAAGGCGGCTTTCTGCTTGGCGGAGTAGCCGGACCAGCGGTTGGTGGCTTGGTCGTTGCCTGGTCGATTCGAGCACCCTTCTTTGTTTATGCCGCAACCTTGATCGCCGCTGGCCTCGTCGCACTCATCTTCTTGGCGAAGTCGCGGCTACATGAACGCGAGGAAATCGTTTCGCACGGTGAGGCGGGGAAACTTGAGACATTGCGCGTCGCATTGCAAGATGGCGCGTACCGGGCAGTACTCGCGGTCAATCTGATCACCGGATTCTTGGTTCTTGGCCTGCGCTCTTCGGTGGTGCCACTTTTCGTCACCGAAGGATTACAAAAGGGTGCCTCTCTCACCGGCATTGGGTTCTTAGTTGCCGCAGGGGTACAGGCCGTGCTACTACTACCGGCCGGCCGCGTTTCTGACACCACCGGCCGCCGCAAGGCCCTGCTCTACGGCACCATCGGCACCACCATCGGCATGTTGGTACTAACGGCGGCCGATGTGACGGTCAACGGCTGGGGAACTACGGCGGTGGCCGGTACCGCCCTGTTCTTGGTCGCGATGGCAATTCAAGGTGCGGCGTCGGCCTTCTTAGGGTCCGCGCCCGCCGCCGTCGTCGGTGACATTGTGGGCGGCAAGCGCGGTGGCATTGTCGTTGCCACCTTCCAGATGATGTCTGATGTCGGCATCATCATCGGCCCGCTGGTAGCCGGACTACTCGTTGACCTCTTTGATTTCGACTGGGCTTTCGCCGCAGCCGCCGGCATGAGCCTAATCGCCGTGATCTTCGTCTGGCTCATGCCTGAGACTTTGAATCGTCAAGCAACTGCCGCCCGGTAGTTGACACCCGAATAGCTAGAGGGCTTGATCCAAGTCAGCTAGCAAGTCCGCAATTGACTCGATCCCGACCGACAACCTGATCAGGTCAGCAGGTACTTCAAGTGGAGTTCCCGCAGCAGATGCATGGGTCATGCGGCCCGGGTGCTCGATCAGCGACTCAACGCCACCCAGTGACTCACCCAGGGTGAAGATTTTGGTGTTGGCGCAAACCGCTAGTGCCGCAGCCTCGCCACCGGCAACCCGGAACGAGACCATGCCACCGAAATCACGCATCTGCCGTACCGCAACATCGTGACCAGGATGGTTTGGCAACCCTGGCCACATCACATCGATCACCTTCGGATGCGATATCAGTAGTTCAACTACCGCACGGGCATTTGCGCAGTGCCGATCCATTCGAACGCCCAGGGTCTTGATGCCACGCAGCACCAACCAGCTATCGAATGGTCCTGGCACCGAACCCATCGCATTTTGGTGGTAGCGCAGCTTTTCAATCAACCCTGGATCGGTCGCTACTAAACCTCCGCCTATTACATCGCTGTGGCCACCGAGATACTTGGTGGTGCTATGCACCACGATGTCGGCACCGAGAAGTAGCGGCTGTTGCAGATACGGTGACGCAAAAGTGTTATCGACCACGAGCAATGCGCCGGCATCATGCGTGACGTTCGCCAAGGCCTCGATGTCCGCCACATTAAGTAGTGGGTTTGTCGGAGTTTCGACCCACACGAGAACCGTCTTGCCAGGGATGATCGCGGCAGCGAGCGCTGCTGGATCAGTTACGGAAGCCGGCGTGTGCTCAACCCCCCACGGGCCGGCCACCCGAGCAAAGAGCCGGTACGTGCCGCCGTACGCGTCGTCAGGGATAACAGCATGGCTACCGGGACGAGCCAGCGTGCGAATTATGGTGTCTTCGGCGGCCAGGCCGGATGCAAATGCCAAACCCCGAGCACTTTCGATCCCCGGTGCCTCCAAGGCGGCCAGACACTCCTCAAGTGCAGTTCGCGTTGGATTACCGCTGCGCGAATACTCGTATCCGCCACGTAAGCCACCAACCCCGTCTTGAGCGTAGGTAGACACCTGATAAATCGGGGTGACCACTGCTCCGGTTAGGGCGTCAGGCTCCTGCCCCGCGTGGATCGCCCTAGTCTCAAATCCGCCAGAAGCGACATTGCCCGCGCCCATATTGCTCATACCTCGTACCCTACGCGTATGAGTATTTTTGGATCCAGTAAGTCCCGAATGGTCGACCCAGCAGATGCACTACCCGGCCACCGTGAACCCGTATTCACCGTTACCGATACCCATGCGGTTCTCGGGACTTCACTCACTGGCCCATGGGCCGCAGGTACCGAGCGCATCTACTTGGCTATGGGCTGCTTTTGGGGGGCCGAGGAAATCTATTGGCGCCTACCCGGGGTGCTATCCACCAGCGTTGGGTATCTGGGTGGGATCTCACCTAACCCGACTTATGAAGAAGTCTGCACCGGGCGCACCGGTCACACAGAAGCCATCTCGGTCACCTATGACCCAGCCGTGCTGAGCACCTACGAACTACTGAAAGTGTTTTGGGAGAGCCACGACCCCACTCAGGGCTATCAGCAAGGTAATGATGTTGGCACGCAGTACCGCAGCGCTATTTTCTATACGAATGACGAGCAGCGCGACTTAATCGAGCGCACCCGCGACGCGTATGCCAAAGTCATTTCAGATCGCGGTTACCCGGCGATAACAACACAAATTGGCCCCGCTTCAGAGCAGATCTATTTCTTGGCGGAGGACTACCACCAGCAGTACCTGTATAAGGTTCCGAACGGGTACCGCTGCCACGCCAACACGGGTTTAGCCCTGCCGGCAATTAGTTAGCTCGGATAAAATCCGTGGAGTCGGTCGCGTTGTAGGTGCCGTTGCATGGTGACGCATCACGTGCAGACTTCGACACGATTGCGCGCGCGGGCGTGAACCCTTTCGCCGTCCAAGATTTAGCAACCGCGGGTGACATATGCAGCAACGGTGAGTCCATATACCTACCGTCATATGTCCTAAATGCTAGATCAAAACTCGTGCCCTCCTGGTGCAGTTGATCAATCACCGCGGGGGCATTACTCGGTGGCCACGCGGTTATCACCTGGCCCGCTTTCACTTTTGCGCCATTCTTGACCTGAGGGTCACCGTGGAAGTAAACCATCGTCCATCCGGTAACCGGTGAGGTAACAGCCAATTGTTTGCCCAGCGGGAACTGCTCATCGGTTATTGAAACGGTGCCGGCAAATGGCGCGTAACCCTTGATCGAATCTGTTGCAGTCCAAGGAACATTAGTTTGGATGTAATGCTTCATTGACCTGTCGGTCTCGACCTGGCCTTTGGTATTACTGCCGCTGTAATCATGGCCCGAACATGAGCGAAATACACTGATTGAAGTGACGTTGGTCAGATTAATCGGATTAGCCTTGATCCATTTGCCGCTCATCGGAATATTGGAGACCTTCACGTTTGAACTTCCGGAGCCACCGGTGCCTGAACCGGTACCCGTTTCACTGCCGCCGCTGGTAAAGCACGCCTTCATCTTTTCTTTCAGCGCCACGTCATACGGGTTCACCAGGAACAGCTGATACTCGGCGGAGGTTAGTGCCTTTTTAATGCAAGCTTCCTGCGCGGGAGTGAGATTTGATCCACTTTCAGCAGCTTGCGCCGGTACGACACCAAGCATCAGCACTAGTGCGCTAATCCCCATCAGCATGTTTCTGGATTTAGGCATACAGCCAAAGTACAACCAATGGGTCAATATCGGAAGGTAATATGTGTCAGCGAAGAGGCCCCCGATCCTTAGACCTGCTGAAACCGTCAAATATTGGCCTCAAAGTGACGGTTCGAGCAGGTTGAAGCCCCCGCCGTGACATTTCGAGCAGGTTGAAACCCCTTGAGTGACGGCGGCCACGCGCCCGACCCTTTGACCTGCTGGAACCGTCAAAATTTGGCCAAGAATTGACGGTTCGAGCAGGTATATGGCCCGGCCGTGACGGTTCGAGCAGGTATATGGCCCGGCCGTGACGGTTTGAGCAGGTTGAAGCCCCTGCGGTGACGGTTCGAGCAGGTTGAAGCCCCTGCGGTGACGGTTCGAGCAGGTTGAAGCCCCTGCGGTTGATCGTTCGCGGCGGCTGGCACGGGTTCGCGGCGTCAGGCGGCAAGGTTCGTGCGGTGATAGGTCCGTACCTGCTGTCACCCGCCGCCGTGACATTTGTGTTCCGGGTGGAGCCCAAGCCTCAATTACTTGGCTAGGTAGGCCAAGACATCCTGACGAGTAATCACACCCGTGGGCTTGCCATCGTCGACCACAACCGCCGCATCCGCCGCCTCAAGGGCCTGGACCGCCACCTGGATCGCCTCGCCCGCCCCGATCATCGGGAGCGCCGCCGACATGTGCATTGCCACCGGATCAGCAAGTTGAGCCTTGCCGCTAAACAATGAATCGAGTAGGTCGCGTTCAACAACTGCTCCGACTACTTCGGCCGTCATGACGGGTGGCTCAGCGCGCACAACGGGCATCTGCGAGACGCCGAACTCGCGCAAAATGTCAATTGCGTCGCGCACAGTCTCGGTGGGATGGGTGTGCACGAACGGGGGTAGCGCCCCGGATTTGCCGAGCAACACATCACCAACTGTCCGGTCGGTATCGGCCTGCAGGAAGCCGTAAGCGCTCATCCAGTCATCATTGAATACCTTGGACAAATAACCGCGCCCACTGTCGGGTAGCAACACGACAACAACGTCGCCGGGATTCGCCCTCTTCGCTACATCCAGGGCAGCAACCACCGCCATGCCGCAGGAACCACCAACCAGCAAGCCTTCCTCGCGCGCCATTCGGCGCGTCATCTCGAAGGAGTCCTTATCCGAAACCGCGATGATCTCGTCGCAGACATTCGGGTCATATGCGGTCGGCCAGAAGTCCTCGCCGACACCTTCAACTAGGTATGGCCGGCCGGTACCACCTGAGTAGACCGACCCGACTGGGTCAGCGCCGATCACGCGCACGGCGCCACCACTTGCCTGCTTCAAATAGTTGCCGGTGCCCGAGATAGTGCCACCGGTGCCAACCCCGGCGATGAAGTGCGTGATGCGCCCTTCGGTCTGCGCCCAAAGTTCAGGGCCGGTTGTCTCAAAATGTGAGAGCGGGTTATTGGCGTTTGAGTATTGATCTGGCTTCCAGGCGCCGGGCACTTCGCGGGCAAGTCGATCGCTAACCGAGTAGTAGGAGCGAGGGTCGTCAGGGTCAACCGCTGTAGGGCAGACCACAACTTCGGCACCGTAGGCCTTCAGCACATTGCGCTTATCTTCGCTGACTTTGTCTGGGCAGACGAAAATACAGGTGTAGCCGCGCTGCTGGGCGACGATGGCTAGGCCCACCCCAGTGTTGCCGCTCGTCGGTTCGACAATTACGCCCCCAGGTTGCAAGGTGCCATCGCGTTCAGCCGCATCGATCATGCGCACCGCAATGCGATCCTTGACCGAACCACCGGGATTCAAGTACTCGACCTTGGCGAGTACCAGAACACCCTCCGGCACCCCGCCGGTCACCGAGCGCAGCCGCACCAGCGGCGTGTTTCCAATGAGGTCTACTACCGACTCCGCGTAATCCATGACTAGACCCTAGAAGGTCATAAACTTGTGCCGTGTCCGACCCCATTGTCGCCTTGGCTCCCGGCGTCTATCGAATTGGCACCCTGGGCAATTTCATCAATAGTTTCGTGTTTGCCGAGCCAGATGGCTCGATAACCCTCGTCGATTGCGGGCTCAAGTCGGCGCCGGCCACCATCGTCCGCGGGCTGGCTGCCATCGGAAAACACCCCGAAGACGTCAGGCGCATCGTGCTCACCCATGCCCACGATGACCACCTGGGTGGCGCCGCCGAAATGATCTCGACGGCTGGCCTTACCGGTGCCGCAATACATGAAGATGACGCGCCATTCGCTCGCACCGGGACGGTGCCGCCACGCGATGCGTCCACGACCGCGGGACGCCTGCTCGCCCGGCTGCCCGATCGCACCTATGCTCCGTTCGCCGTGAACGAGGTGCTCACCGACGGCCAGGTGCTAGACGTTGCCGGCGGCCTGCGGGTGGTGCATACCCCAGGTCATACTCCCGGCCACATTTCGCTGCTCCATGAATCATCCGGGGTACTTATTACGGGTGACTCGATCTTTAACATGGCCTCGCGCATGTCGTGGGCATTGTCGGCCTTTTGCACCTCTTATGAGCAAAGTAAGGCTACCGCCGCGCGGTTAGGCGATCTTGACTTCACCGTTGCGGCGTTTACCCATGGCCCAGAGATTCGCAATAAAGCACGCGAGCGAATCCGCTCGTTCCTCACCAAGCGTAGGGCACTGCCGTGAGTGACCCAAGCACTGCGGCATTCGTCATTGAGTTGGATCGAGTAGTAGATCGGTTACGCACCATGCCAGTTACCAAGTTGCCACATGCGGCGAAATTGACGCGCCCGGTGCTTGTTGAACTGGCAACCATGGCGGGGCAGTTGTTGACAGTCCCCAATATTGCCGAACGCGCGCTCGGTGACCAATGTGCGGTACTGGGCCAGGAGCTGATCGCCTCCGGCCAGCCCTGCACACCCGCTAGTGCGCTCCTTCGCGAACTGCGCCTGGCACTGCCCTAGCTTGTTTTGCGAGAAGAACACCGGCTATGCGATTCACAATCAGCACTACTCGGTACCAGCAGGATCACCTCAGGAGAGGATACGGAACCCGGTGAACGCAGAAGAAGCCTGCGCGGGCAGCCTGGCGCTGCGGCCCCTCTCATCACGTCACCCTGCCGCATGGCGGCGATCCATCAAGGCAACGGTGCCGCCCCAGCTGAGCTCTTGAACATTTGCAGCCGGGTTAGGGGAGGTGTTTGCCGGCTCTCAATTATGATTTCCGCTTGCAATAATCACTAGTTGAATCTCCGTTTCCAAATGGCAAAGTCTGCACCTTTGTGCGATCGCCCGCAGATAAATAATCACCCTCGTACCAACAGACAGAATATAGAGAGTACTTATTGTCAGCGTTCGATGAAAAAGTTAGTGGAAGAATCGGATTCTTGGCACGCAGATCCACAATTCCTAAATCAATGTAGGTGCCCATAGAGTCCGGAGAAGTTGGCGGAGGCATTCCAACTTCCGTCGCTATTACTTGACCTTTCTTGATATAAATCCCAGATAGGAAGGTCTCGCGCGAGTCATTTTCGGCGGCAGGTGGAATGGTGTTTAATACAGTCTTCATAAACTCTGATGGTGCCAGTAGGTGTCCTAGGCGAAGCATGACGCCACAGGGATTAACTATATTCACCGTAAATTGATTATTGCCTTCCACCAAATATTGCGCGGCGCCGATTATCTCACCGTTAAAGGGCGCTGTAATAGCCACACCTTTGACATAGTTCCCATATTCGGACCAGCGAAGTCCTCCGTGAGGCTTGTAACTCCCACCTCGTGATTGACCAGGTTGAACAATCGACAGAACTTTTGAAAAATCGAGTAGTTCACCTTCTGCAATCAAAGGTGAAGGGCACTTGGGAACATCGCCCTGGGACACCCAAGTCGAACTCTTATTGTCATACTGCCAATTAGCGACTGAACTATTAGGTGTTGGTTTTGCAACCTTAACCCCCCTACCCCAATAAATATTCTTACCACGTTGAATGCAGGTGTAAGTCTTGCCTTTGTATACTTGTTTTTCACCTACTTTGGTGCACTTTGTTCCTGGCGTAACGACAGCGCTGGATTCGGCTGCCACTCCTATAGTTATGCCAAGTGCAAGAACAAGGGCTAGCAGCATGCGTTTCATCTTCGCTCCCTGCGCTCAACTATTCAATCTTTGCAAAGAGGGTATCAGCGCCTACTCGCAAATGTCGAGTGCTGCTCCAGCTTCAGTACCTTGTCGCGTGCCGCCCCGGCTTGAGCCCAATCCCGCCCCGGGCAAGGAGGCCACGATCGCCAGGGGATCGGCTAACGTTTCGCCCACCGCACTGGTGTACTGGGTGCTTAGGCACGCTCGCTGGCGCCAGGTCGGTGGGGGTGCCAAAAACCATCACTGGCTACGGGCACATCGACCTTTTGATGCTAGGCGATTGCGCCCGTTTCAATATTGTTAGTCGTATCCGAGAACCTAATTGCGCGTGAAGATTGCAATGAGGCGCAAGAACTCAAGGTAGATCCAGACCAAGGTGACGAGCAGGCCAAATGCCATGCGCCAAGACTCGCGCTCCGGTGCCCCACCCTCGATCCCCTGCTTGATGGCTTCAAAGTCGAGCATCAAGAAGAACGCAGCGATGAGCACACCGGCAACACAGATGATCAACCCGATGCCGTCGATACCGTAGAAGCCCCAGCCCCCACCGACACCAAATAGTGCAGCGACGAAGGAGGCCAACCCGATCACCATGTAGGTGACCGCGGCCGCGATGAGAACACTCACGAACTTCTTGTTCACCTTAATGACACCGGTCAAGTACAGGACGAGCATCACCCCGAAGGTTGTCATCGTCGCAAGGACCGCCTGCACCACGATGCCCTGGTAGTTGGAAGATTCGGCAAATTGGTTATACCAATTGCTGATAGCACCGAGCATCAAGCCTTCAAAAACCGAGAAGACCAAGACAAGTGCTGGTGAGACTTTCTGCCGGAAAGCAATCACGAAGCCCAAAATGGTGGCGATGATGAGCGCCGGCAGCATAATTATCGGGAAGGCGTAGGTCAGATTCCAGCCGACCACCGCGAACACCACGACCACCGCGAACACCAGCAGGGTCTTCATGATCACATCTGTGATGGTCAGGCGCAGGCCCGAAGCCGCGGTCAGGTTGGCGAACTGCTCATTGGTGTCGATCGGTGGCACCACGGCGCCTACCGCACCAACAGCGCCAGTTGCGTACTGCGCGCCAGGGGCCGGGTCGGCCGTAAAGGTGTAGCCCCCCTTGTCGGCGGGCTTGGAGTACTTTGATAAAACCGGGTTATTTGAGTCCATGCCTATAAGATAACTCAAGGTTCGCAATTCGCAAACCATTGGTGCCCTCGATGGGATTTGAACCCATACTGTGCCGGGTTTAAGCCGGGTGTCTCTGCCAGTTGGACTACGAGGGCCGTGCCTTGACCTGCTGCGGCACCACCTTAGAACCTGCGGTGCGCCGGCTTGGTTCCTAAGGGGTGCATTCGGCTCTAAAGAAGGCAGTACTGCGCTCCCAGGCGGCACCCGCGTAGCTTGGCGAGTAGACCTCGGGGCGGTCGTCATTGAAAAAGGCATGCTCGGAGCCCGGGTAGTCGAAAACCGCTACCCGGCCACCGTGGCCGGTGATCTCAGCGGCGTATTCAGCGATCTTCGGAGCTGCCCAACCCTCATCGGATTGCGCTTTGTGAATCATGGCGGCCTTGCCGGCATAGTTCGCCCAATCCGGCGCAAAGTCGGGCCAGGGCATTGCCGGATAAAAGGCCGCAGCGCAGGCGATCTGCGCACTTACCGTAGGTGCTAGGAGGGCTAACCCACCGCCCATGCAAAAGCCCATGACCGCGATCTTGCTGGTCGTTACCTCTGGCCGGTCCACCAGATAGGCCGCCGCCCCCGCCAGGTCCGCTGCCGCGGCAGACACCTGCAAACCCATCATTAATTTCTGGGCTTCGTCCGGCTCGGTGGTTTCGACCCCGCGGTAGTGGTCTAACGCAAGTGCCACGAAACCGGCAGCGGCCAGCCGGCTGACAACTCCTTGGATGTGTGGAACCAACCCCCACCACTCCTGGATCACGATGACACCGGGGCCGGTACCTGAATCTGGGCCGGCATTTGGCTCTGGGAAAGCGATGACACCGCCTACTTGCTCACCGCGGATTTCAACCTCGACATTTCGCATGCTGCATTGTTGCCCATCAGGTGCACCCATGCCGGGCTGACCCGCACATGGGCCCGATCAATGGGCCGGCGGCGCCGTAGAACCGCGCAGAATGATCTCGGTCGGCACCTGCACCGAAGGCAGCACTGACCGATCGCCACTTCGGAGTTGGTCCAGCAGTGACTCCGCAGCGATACGTCCAAGATCCCTTACCGGCTGCGCAACAGTGGTCAGGTCGAGCAACTCGGCCATGTCGTGGCCATCGATCCCGGCGATTGATATCTCACGTCCTGGCTGCAAACCGTGGCTGCGAAGTGCGCGCATGGCACCAAATGCCATTTCGTCCGACATCGCAAACACCGCCGTCGGCGGGTCGGACTGGGTTAGAAGTTCAGCCATCGCCCGTTCACCACCAGCAATTGTGAAGTAGCCACGCGCTTGAAGTGTTGGGTCCACGGCAAGGCCGGCTTGCCCCATTGCTTCGATAAAACCGTGATATCGCGCGTGCGGCGCCGTGTAAAGCGTTCCGGGCGGTGCGCCGGTAATAACAGCAATTCGCCGATGCCCCAAATTAATGAGGTGCTGGGTTGCTGTGCGTGCTGCAGCCACGTCATCAATATGCACCCCTGCGACGCCAGCAATCGAAACCCCGATCAAGCTGGTCGGCAACCCAAGGCTGAGCACACTTTGGAGTTGCACATCTTCAGGCACCAGGGCGATTGTGATAACTCCGTCAACCCGGCGATTCAGGCGTGGGGCCACCGGCTCCCGCGGTGCGCTGCTGGCCTCGTCGCCAACACTCATCAGCAGTAAGTCCATGTCACCTTGCTGCAATGCGCCTTCAATACCCGAAAGCACGGTGGAGAAATACCAACCTGCCACCTGTGGGGTGACGACCCCGATACTCCCGGTGCGACCACTTGCCAATCTCGAGGCACTTGGTGAGATGACATAGTCCATTGACAACGCCACCTGCTTGACCCTCGCCCGGGTGTCGGCATCAACATTCGGGAGCCCGCGAAGGGCTCGGGACACCGTGGCGGTTGACACCCCGGCAGCCTCAGCTACATCGCGAATCGTGATCGTCATGAGCCCCCCTGCAATGCCAACGTGTAAACGATGCCATCCAAGATATCTGTTTCGGATACAACCACCACCGAAGTACCGGTTGCCCGCGCGATAGCCCGCAGCACCATGGCTCCGGCACCGATGACATCGACCCGGCCCGGGTGCATAAATGGCAAAGCTGAGCGCTCAGCTTTTGTCATAACTAGTAATCGTGCGGTTACGTCCTCAATCTGCTCGGTGGTGATCAGCGATCCATGCAATAGAACCGGGTCATACTCACGTAGATCAAAGGCCATGGCGGCCACGGTGGTTACCGAACCCGCCAACCCCACAACACTCGCGGCCCGCTCAATCGGCACCGCTGCCCGCACTAGGTCAAGTGCCTTAGCCAGATCTACTTCAACCGCCGCGATCTGCTCGGGAGTGGCTGGGTCGCCGTTTAGGTGGCGCTCGGCAAATCGGACACAACCGATGTCGACGCTGATGCTGTGTGTCGGACTTGCACCGCCTAAGACGAATTCCGTAGAACCGCCGCCGATATCGATGACGAGTGCCGGCGACTGGACTAAACCGGCCGGTAACCCCCGAACTGCCCCGGAAAATGACAGCGCTGCTTCTTCATCGCCGCTGATCACGTCCGGCTCGACCCCTAAGCGGGCCCGAACCCCATTGACGAACTCCTGGCGGTTTCGCGCATCGCGAGTGGCCGAAGTAGCAACAAATCGAACCCGTTCAATACTTGATTTAGCAATGAGTGCCGCGTATTCATCACAGGCGGCGAACGTGCGCTCAAGGGCCGCAACCGAAAACTCACCGGTCCGATCAACACCTTCACCCAACCGGACTATCTGCATTACTCGCTTTTGCTCATGCAATACCCCAGCATCATCAACATCGGCTATCAGCAACCGAATTGAATTTGTTCCGCAATCAATGGCCGCGAATGTCATACTCGTTCACCGCACGAATCCTGCGACCACCAAGGCGTCAACGCCGCCAGTACCTCATCGCCGAGTGGGTTAACCCCCGGCCCGACTGCCAGTGCGTGCGCCGCGAGCACATGTAGGCACTTAACCCGACTTGGCATCCCGCCCGCACTGATGCCGGCCAACTCAGCCACCTCAGCGATTGCCGTGCGATCGGCTAGATACTGCTCATGCGCGGTCGAGTACCCGGCGGCTAACTCGACATCATCGGTCAGGCGCTGCTCCATCTCACGCATCAAGCCACTCGCTTCCAGGGTGCCGATGGCACCGGCTAGCCGCGGGCAGGTGGCGTAGTAAAGAGTCGGAAATGGGGTGCCGTCGTCAAGGCGCGGCGTGGTTCGAACGACATCAGGTGCTCCGCACGGGCAACGATGCGCCACCTGCATCCCACCGCGTGGCATTCGACCTAATTGCACCTCGATTAGCTCAATATCTCGGCCTGATACCGGTTCCATCGGACGGTCGATCACTCGAAGAACCTATCTATCCCGGCAAGCAGCCAACGTGCGTAGTCGCGCTGCCCTGCGGGCGTTGACATCAAAGCCGCGTCCAATTTATTACGCATGTTTCCGACTTCGACAATTACCGTTGGCACGTCACTGAAGTTCAGTGTCGACTGCTCTCGGCTTATCCAACGCTGCCCAGAAATATATGTCGAGGGCGGGGCGCCGGCGGCCGACATTCCAGCGATCATGTCTGCGGTGAGCCTTCGGTCCGCCGCGACCACATCATCGGTCCAGCCCTTGATTTTCGCCGCCTGAATCACATAAAACCCACGACCGCCCGCCGGACCGCCATCGGCGTGGATGCTGATCATGGCATCGGCCCTTGCCGCATTGGCGATACCGGCGCGATCCCAAACGCACGGCCCCCATTGCTCACGTGAATTGGCGTCACGAGTGAGGACAACGGTGGCGCCCTGGGCCTGCAGCATTCGGCGAAGATTCTTTGCAATCCGCCAATTAAGTGTTGACTCCGGGAATCCTGCGTTCGTCGCAGTCCCGCTCGTATTGCAGGACTTCACGATGGCTCCGTTGAATTTGGTCTGCGCCAATTGCTTCGCGAATTTTGGATTGCTGTTACCCAATTGGTGACCGGGATCAAGAACAATGATCCTGCCAGCCAATGGCTGATCGGTGGCCCGCGCTGTGCCCGCGCCGATAAGAACCAGCCCCAAGGCGAAGGCGGAGATCCAGATTACCTTCACAAGATGAGGAGCATCCGTTGGTTGCCTAGGGTATTGGGCTTTACCCGCTCTAGGTCGAGAAACTCAGCCACGCCCTCGTCATAAGACTGCAGCAGTTGCTCGAAGACCGCGTGCTCAACCGGCGCACCTTCGATCTCGCGGAAACCATGACGGCCGAAGAATTCGGTCTCGAAAGTCAGGCAAAAAACCCTTTTGATACCAAGGCTCCGGGCCCGCTCTATTTGCGCGGCCAAGATCTTTGAGCCGACACCGCTGCGGCGAAAGTCCGGATGCACCGCAAGGGTGCGAACCTCGGCGAGGTCTTCCCACATTACGTGTAAGGCGCCGCAGCCAACTACCTCATCACCTTGGACGGCGACCAGGAACTCTTGTACATCTTCATACAACGTGACCGTCGCCTTGGAGAGCAGCCGGCCATTGGGGGCATAAGAGTCCACCATTGCACGGATGGCCCTAACATCACCAGTCTTAGCGGGGCGGATCTGCACGCTAACCCTTCACCTTTCCGGCTTCACAAGCGGGAACAAAATGGTCTCGCGAATACCTAGGCCGGTTAATGTCATTAGCAAGCGGTCGATACCCAGCCCCACACCACCGGTTGGGGGCATCCCATGTTCCAGGGCCCGCAGGAAATCCTCGTCAAGTGGCATGGCCTCAGCATCACCGCGGGCGCCAAGGGCCGCCTGCTCGGTGAGCCGCTGGCGTTGGACTACCGGGTCAACGAGTTCTGAGTATCCGGTGGCCTGTTCGTAGCCGTTGATGTAGAGATCCCACTTCTCCACCTTGCCGACATCTGTGCGGTGATCGCGCACCAAGGGCGAGGTGTCAACCGGGAAGTCCATCACGAAGGTGGGGCGGCCACCAAAACTCTGGGTGACGTAGTGCTCAAAGAGCTCTTCTACGAGTTTTCCGGATACCGCGGTCGGTGCAACCTGGATGCCAGCTGAATCGCAAAGACTGCGCAATTTGTCATGTGGTGTCATGGGCGTTACCTCAAAACCCAGAGCGTTAGAAACCGACTCATACAAGGAGATTTCCGGCCACACCCCGGAAAGATCATGAACAGATCCATCCGGATGGGTTATCTGCTCGCTGTCGAACACCGCCCGAGCGGCTGCTTGAATGAGTTCTCGCGTGATAGTCGCCATCACCCGGTAGTCGGCGTAGGCTTCATAGAATTCAAGCATCGCGAACTCAGGTGAATGCGTTGAGTCTGCCCCTTCATTGCGAAAGTTCCGGTTGATCTCATAGACCCGCTCCAGTCCGCCGACTACCGCGCGCTTTAGAAACAACTCCGGTGCGATGCGTAAGAACAATTGCAAGTCAAATGCATTTGAAATTGTGACAAAGGGTCTTGCAGTCGCGCCACCATGCATGGTCTGCAACATTGGGGTTTCAATCTCCAGGTAACCGCGGGCATCTAGTGACTTGCGGATGGACGCAACGGTGGTCACCCGGGTCCGGGCAATCTCACGGGCTTGCGGGCGCACGATTAGATCGACGTAGCGCTGCCGCACTCGAGACTCTTCGGTTAGCGGCTTATGTGCTACCGGTAACGGACGAAGAGCCTTAGCCGCCATCAGCCAAGTGTCTGCCAGAACCGATAGCTCACCACGCTTGGAGGTAATTACCTCACCATGGATGTAGACATGGTCGCCGATGTCAACTAAATCTTTCCAGAGTTCTAGCGCGTCTTCGCCGACCCCAGCGAGTGCGACCATTGCTTGAATTTCGGCACCATCTCCTGCTCTCAGCGTCGCAAAGCACAGTTTTCCGGTATTGCGCTGGAAGATGACCCGGCCTGCGATACCCACCAACGCACCGGTTTGATGATCAATTGGCAGATCCGGGTACGAGGTTCGGACTGCTGAAATAGTGGTCGTGATCGGCACCTGCACCGGATACGCTTCCAGCCCCGCGCCGGCCAGCCGATCGCGCTTAGCACGCCTAATCCGCATTTGTTCAGGCAGATCGACCTCTGGGGCGTGGTCTTGATCAGCTGATTCCGTGGTCATAGGGCCCAAGGCTATCGGGCCGGTTGGCCAAGAAGGCAAAGCGCCGTGTCGACAGCGCGGCACCATCTACTCGAGCGAACCGCAGCGATCGGGATGCGCCGCGAGATGAACTCCGATTGCCTTGGATCCAAGGCAGTTAACCAAGCCACCTGCTTTTTACAGAGTTCCAGTGACTCTAGTTCGCTTGGATAGTGACTCTGTTCGACGTCAAGCTGCCGTCTTCGCTGGCGAAGTAAACGGAGACCCTCTTGCCGGTCTTGCGTTGCCACGAGAAGGAGCCGTCGGCATCGATCTCAGGACGAGCGGACCCTTGCGTAAAGGAGGTTTCGCCCGGGAACCGGATATACGGCACGACCGTCTCACCCTTCTTGAAGCCCGTGGTGGTGCCGTTGACGATGCTGCCGGACTTGCCGCTCACCGTCGTGCGTTCACCTGTGATCGTGATTGATTTTGTCACACATTGAAGGGGATCCCTTTCAACAAAAATAAGTCTGGCGACTTGGTTAGCAAAAGACCCACTAACAACCTGAGGGGTGTAGTTGGGATCAAGTTTGAAGTTCACCTGCACCCGCCCCGAATCATCGGTCGTTAACTTTTGTGTGGTCGATGATACACCGGGAAATGATATTTCCACGTCAATTATTTGGCCCGCCGCTGCAACTCCATTATTAGTCGCAGTGAAGGTCACCAATTGCGAGACTCCTGCACAAATGCGCACAAAATGGTTCGGACCCAGCGAAGAATCGTTGTTAATAAACGAAACCGTCTGCACTGTAGTCTGCACTGTGAGATCAAACCGGTCAGGTTCCCATTTCGCGTACAGGGTTTGCGAGGTTCCCGTAAAACTTGCAGGAAGTGCCGCACCCTTGACGAGTGTCAGGGGACCTGCACCCGTCAGTGACCAGCCGGTGAGAGTGTGACCTGGCGGGGTGCATGGCGCCTGTGCGGCTGCGGCACTTGACGCTGGGACAACAGTCGGTGTGGTCTGCCGCTCGGCAGCCGTCGTCAAATTCGTTCCATTAGATGATAGGCACTGCGTCTCGAGACCAACATTGGCGTCATAGACAATCTCGATGCCGTTGGGACGCCACACCGCGAACAACGTGAAGCCCTCGTCACCAATCGGGACAGTTGATCCCGGCTGCCACTCAACCGATCCTGTCGCGGATCGTGCCCAACCAGCAAGCGAAAAGTTCGTGCGCGTGCAGGTATCGGCAGTAGGTGCAGTGAAAGTGCCATTCGCGGTTTTCTGCCCCTGATACTTGATGTACTGCGTTGGCCCCGTGCAGGTACCACCATTCGCATTGATCGACGCGGTCGGAAACACAATCGCGGGATCGGTGACTGCTCCGCCCTCGCTTGACGAAGCTTGCAGTGTGATCTGTCCAATGGGGCCAGCGAACGCACCTCCAGCTAGGAGCGAAATGGTGCCCAGTTTGGTTATGGTGAACGTTGACCCAGGTGAGGGCAATGCTTGACACGGTGATGAGAACACACATGCTCCCGACAACGAGGTCACTTCGCCTGTATCGCCAGCACCTACCGAGTAACTGACGTCCACAGTGGCATCAGAAGCGGCATCAACAACAATGAATGTGTCTCCCACTTCGCCTGTGAGGGAAGCTGGGGAGGCGGCGTAGGAGCCACCAGAGCCTGTAACTGTGATGGTCCCGATGTTCGATGAAGCTTGTGCGGGGGAGGCACCGATGGTTCCCGCTCCTAGAGCGACAGCTGCGGCCAGCGTGACTGCCCGGATCCGAGTCCACTTCATTGTTTAAGTGTGTCAGCCGCTAGGAGCCATGGCTATCGACTTCCCGAATAAATCCAAAAGATGGTTGTTTCCGACAAGTTTTCCTGGCTCCTGATGGAATCTGTGCACGCGGTGACGTGGGGGGGCAGATAATTCGGGTGTGGCACTCTCGGTGTTGGTCGTGGAGGACGATGGCTTTACCCGCATGCTGTTGCATGGCCAATTGAAGAGCCTGGGATACGAAGTGTGTGGGGTTGCCGAGTCGGTCACTAAAGCCTTGGAAATCGCACGGACCTCCCAGCCGCAGGTCGCGCTCTTGGACTTGGACTTGGGACGCGGTCCGACCGGAATCGATCTGGCCTATGGTCTGCGCGATTTATACTCGCGGATCGGAATCGTGTTGCTGACCAGTTACGTCGACACTCGACTTATGGGTGATCGTCGGGCATTGCCAGTGGGCGCAGGCTTCATCGTTAAACGAGCACTGGAAGATCCCAATCAACTCGTTGCCGCAATTGATCGCGCAGCGGGTGATCCCCTCGGGGATCAGGCGATCAAGATAAGAGGCGATGCTCCCAAGCTCAGTGACGGACAAGCCGAGATCCTGCGGCTGGTGTCGAATGGTTTCTCCAATGCCGAGATCGCACGGCGTCGCCACCTCAGCGAATCGGCGGTGATCAAGGCGCTCGGTAGGTTAATTGATCAACTCGGAATCACCACTGCCGCAGGTGACAACCAGCGGGTACTCCTGACGCAGGCGTACTTCCAACTCACTGGAACAGCACGGGATCAACGTGGATAACCAGACCTGGTCATGGCCACGGACCCTCCTTATTTCGGTGCTGTGGTTGTTGTATGTATTCACGAACACACCTGTGCAAAGCATCGGGTTCGAAGGTGCCCTCACAATTCTTGGGTACGCACTCATCAGCCTGTTGGTAGCGACGGTGGGTGGCACCGCCTTTTTCCTAGGTTTACACAACCTGTTCAAACCTTCCTCCAAGTCAACCATTATTGCCATGCGCGCCTTCAGCGTCGGGTTTTCCGGTGCGGTCGCCGGGGCCATCGTCATTGTGCTCAGTAACACGGGAGCGTATGCCGGGTCGCTTTCCCCAGCAGTTTTCATTTTGGTACCAGTAATTGTCGCGCCTATTTGCCTGTTCGGCTTCGACGTCATCACGGAAACCCGCACAGCAACCTTGGCTCGAAGGGAGGCACTTGTTCAGGAGGCTGCCGACCTGATAGCCACGTCGGCATCACAGGCCGCGATCATGGCAGATATTCGCGCATCCATCATGACTGCCGTGGATCAAGAACTCGCACCTGCCCGCTCCCACGTCGCACGTCAACTGGATCTACTGCGATCGGAAACACCGG
>Ga0247844_1000333_pt1 | contig 102113 bp, 74 predicted proteins | sample LaCtaG_FD_192421 | JGI IMG/M metagenome (GOLD analysis project Ga0247844, IMG submission 192421) | Freshwater microbial communities from meromictic Lake La Cruz, Castile-La Mancha, Spain - LaCruzMarch201714.5m_1 | ecosystem: Environmental > Aquatic > Freshwater > Lake | place: Spain: Castile-La...
GGTCCGGCGGTCGGCGGCAATGGTCACCTGGCTTACGGGCCGGTCGAAATAATAGGTGCGGGCGTATTCATTTTCGAGAAACAACTGGGCTTTTTGGTTGCTGATGTCGTCGCGGATCTCCAGGTCATAATCCAGGGCGGTTTTACGTTGGAAGATGGTTACTTTGGTAAATTGTTTGGTTTCGGCGGTTGCAGTGTCGCGCAGGCGGAACGTGAGCAAGCCTTTTGGGTTGGAGGTTTCAATCATAAAACCGGAAAGTCCAAACGGGGTGGATACATCAAGATCGCGCTGGCAACTGGCACCACTCCAGCGGCAATTCGATTCTGCCAAAAAGTCTTTCGGGCCATTGGTGCCTGCTAATTTGTAGGGGAACAGGAAGCCACGGCCGGCATCGCCAAAAGCCCGTTGCAGGCGCTCGCGCACCTCGCGCGTGAGGAAATTGCCGAGGATGTGGGAATCGCCGATTTGAACAATATTGATTTTTTGGCCGCCTTGCACCCGTTGTTCATATAATTTGCTGAAAAGCGGGTTCAAATGGGCAATGTTTTGGATTTCATTGGCCTCTTGCTGGATAAAACTGTAGCCAACCGTGTCGGCAGGCGTGATATCTACCTGCGGCGGACGAAACTGCGATTGGCATTGACCGATAAACAAAATCAGGAAAGCGGCGCTGATCAGCAGGCGCAATCGGGTAATGCGGTAAGGAGCAAGGATCATCAAAACAGCCATAACAAGTTTAATATTAATAGTGGTCCACTGATTTTCGGTATTTTCCCTGTTCAGCAAGGAAAAGCCGGGCAAACATGTACCCCACCTGGCGTCCGCCATCGTGGGTAAGGTGGGTGTAGTCTTTATTGGCGAGCATGGGTTTTTGGTTGGCCATCATAATCATGGTGCCGGGGCCGCCCATGCCGTTGAACATATCGTAAAACAAAAAACCGTGTTTGCGCGCCAAATCCCGCTGCATCGCCACAATATAAGGCACACTGCGCATGGTTGCGAGTTCGGCACCCAATTTTCCGCCGCGGTCGCCCACACTGATTACCAAAATGGGTCGATTGGGGAAGCATAAGCGCAAGTGGTCGAAGGTGCGATCGAGTTCGGCTTTGTACCAATTGATGTTGTTGAGGGAGTTGGTTACGGCATTTAATCCCACCTGAATCACAATCAGGTCGTATTGCTGGTAGCGATCAAACTGGCGGATCATGTCCGGCCGGATGTGCATCAATGGTCCGCCGGTATTGCCGCGCACCGAAAAATTGTCGATGTAAAAACCAGGTCCGTTCTCAAGGGAAGCGCCGTATAAGCGCAGGCTGTCTACTTTCGGGAACCGCATGGCAAATGCCGTCATGCCGGGGTAGGGGAGTTCCCATTTCCAAACGTTGATGCCGCCGTTTTTAGCGGGAAGTATACCTTCCTGGGGCGCCATATCTTTATTTTGCCATATAAACGGTGTGTTGACCCCTGCTGCATAAAAAAGGCGGATGGTGTTCCAGTTTTGGGTATGCCGGAAATATTTGGCGCCCTCGTAGTGTACTTTTGCTTCCGGTTCGGGGTAGTACACAAAGCCATTGAGTCCAAAAGGCACCTTGGATTCGCGGTTTTTGACCACCGAAAACGTTTTCCAGCCTCGGTATTCGTGTTGCAGGGTGCGTTTGAACCGGGCAACCTCCGAAGTGATGGGCACAAACCCCACACCGCCGCCGCCCCAAAGTGATTGCAGGGTGTCGCGCAAATCACCAATCAAAATATCACCTTCCACGAAAGAATCGCCGTAAAATGCCACCCGAACGGTATTTCCTTGTGATTTAATAGAGTCGATGGCGGCATAAAACCGTTTCAGACCCGATTGATCGTAGGTATAATCTTCGATGGTGCTGCCAAAAAACAGGGAGTCAACCGGCGGCATTGGCCCAAAGGTAACCGCGCTGTCCTGGGCCAGACTATCCACCGCCAGGGTATCCGAGGCGGCATACCCAAGGGTGTCCGGGACAAAACCATCGATGGAATCCGGTTGAAGTTGGGTGTTTTCGCTGCGGATATCATAAAAAATATCCATTTTGCGCAGTTCAAAATTGCCCACGCGCAGGCCTTCCGGAAGGAGGGAAAGCGCGATTAAGCCACAAAGTACCAGGGCGGTGAGTCCAAGACCTTGAACAAGGTAGTTTTTCATAGGGTGCAAAAGTACAAAATGGGCGTTTCCCTAATGCATTTATATATTTACATTTGTGCCTGAATTATTTATACCTGTCTATGCAAGACCACCCGCTGAACTTCGGATTTTTGGAATCTGCCACAGAATCCTTGCGCGCGATCGCACATCCGCACCGTTTGTTGATTGTAGAAATGCTCTACAAGAACAACGCGATGAACGTGTCCGAAATTCACGATCAATTGGGCATTGAACAGGCCGTTGCAAGCCACCACCTGCGTATTTTGAAGGATCGCGGGATTGTATCGGTGCGCCGGGATGGCAAGAACAGCTATTACATGCTGACCAAGCCCGACTATTACCAGATTTTGGAAGTGCTGATTCGGGTGTCTTGATGTTTCGTGTTCACTCCCACCAAACCTACATTTTCACCACCTTACCCCCACAAACTCGTTCACCACCCTCCCGTACTTCCCAAAAATAGATACCCGCTGCCAAATCGCCTGTTTCCAATTCCCGAACACCTGTTAGGGTAGCCATTTGCCGCACCAAGCGCCCCGAAAGATCATATAAACAAAACATCCCATGTCGCAGATTGCTACCCGCTGCCACAGCCAATTGCGTGTGGAATGGATTAGGAAACACCGAAATAGGCTCCTGTATTTCTGGATCATCGGAAGCAGATACGCCTAAAAAGAGCGTCCGACAAAAAGTATTGGTTGCATGGGCGTTGCTTACGTTCAGACAAACCTCGTATTTACCCGCCAAAGCATACGTATGCACGGGATGCCGCGTTGTACTGGAGGTACCATCCCCAAAATCCCAAGACCAGCTGGTAGGTTCGTAATAGGAAAGATCGTGAAAGCGCACGCTGAGTGAATCCATCGTATCCCGTTCATACCGAAACCAGGCAATCGGGCGGTTATCTAGCCCCAGGGTGTCGCAAGAGGAGCCGTCTAGGGGGCCGAGGCGGTAATTGGGACTATAGGTGACTGAAAAACTATTGCGTGCTGGCAAAGGCAAGCCGTATGCCTGAAACTGACAGGCACTTCCTGGCTCATCGGGCTGATGAATTACATGCAGTGATCTTATTGTGCTGGTACTGCTCATATAAATTTTACCATCAGGCGCCAACTGCATTTGGTAGTAATACCCTTGCACCGTTTCACCCGGCGGTGGAGGTACGAGCCCACTGATTAATATTTTAGTGCTGTCGGGATTGGGAGATTCCATGTCATATTGGTAAAGTGTTGTCTGAAAGTTGACGTATAAATACCTCCCTGAAGGTGAAAATGCGCAGCCTGTCACCAATCCTCCTGGATAATGAAATGACCTATGATTGTAAAACAATCCAGAACAACGGTCAAAATCATATAAATCAAGAAAATTTCCATAGGTAGCGCTTACGGCATTCGCAACGGCATACCTCTTTCCATCTTGGGAAAAATGCGCTTGCCCAAGGCTTTCCACAAAGGGTGAGCCAACGGAAGCAGAGTCCATTAAATGGACACCACTCGGATCTATTAAAACTCTATAATATCGATCACTCAAATGTTCAAAAACAGGTAGCCACCAGTCGCGCCCATTTGCATGTTTTACCGGGATCAATCTGCCATGCTGTAATGAATCAACGATCAGTGCTTTCCGACGGAATATAACCTGCCCCAGCCCATTATTACCACTCAAATTAATTAAAGCGTATTGTAGATGCCTGCAACCAATGGTTGACTCCCCGCCTGGCCCATTTACAAGCCCTTTACTGGAATAGAATAGCAATAAACTATCTTTTGAGCCTGGCCACATCAAAAATAATCCACCTTGAGGAATTTTATCATCGGCATATCCTAAAATGTTGTTGGAAAATGGTTCTGGACTAAAATAAATAGAATCACCATTCTTCATTGTTTTAAAACTCTTATCGTAGACTTTTAAGCCGTTAAATAGAGATTTTATATTTCCAAGTGAATCTGAAAAAACGGTATTACAATAGGAAAAGCCACTTTCAAAGAAAAGATTAGTACTTGATTCTGGCCCATCTGAATAAAATATCACATTAGAAACTCCAGTAATATTTGGAGTGTTTGGAAAACCTAAAACCCAATTCAAATCATGTAGTTGTGCATGTAAGTTGTAGCAAACAACCATGAAAAACGAAAGAAAAAGTGTTCTCATATTTACGCATGAAAATACCCCTGTATGCAGTGCAACATACAGGGGGTGATTGGAAAATGAAATTAATGTTGAATTGTGAACTTCAGGGGTTGAACTGCCTTGCCGATACCTGTAATCCTGCATAGATACATGCCGGATGCCCATGGTGCTGTAGGAATCGAATGATCGCCGACTAAAGTAATCTTTCGGGAATAAATAATTCGTCCACTTAGGTCAGTAATTTCAAGCATTGGAAAGCCATCTGTTAACAAATCGGAAGGAATAGTCACAGTAATCCAATCATTTGCCGGATTGGGGCGAATTGTTATGGGGTTTGATATTTTGTTTTCTTCCAGGAATATGGAACGATCTTTTCCAATTTGGCACAAACTATCATCTTTGAATTGTTTTACAGCATTAAGCAAGTATAAACTGCGTGCCATATATACAGCAGTGCCTCCAATTTTAGGACACTGATGCGCAATTGTAGAAATTTCAGAAAACTGACTTGTACTTAGGGAATGCAAACCTTGGCCAACGGTTTCTAGGTAAATCTTATTAACCTTCTTTCGGTTTGTTTGCAATACATCGGTTTCCGGTAACGCATTTACCAGTGCCAAAGCTTGGGTGGAACGCATATTACGAATGCTGTCCACCTGATTCATAATATACTTAACGTCGGCAAAATATGATGCTGCTGAACGACGGTAGGCATTTACCTGGTTGAAAATTGCTAAACTATCCGATCCGGTAACCGCTGTTGAAAGGCGCGTCAATGTAATTTGCGCCATTGAATCCTGATTCATCATGCCAGCATAAGCAGATGCTATGATGGTTTGATGCGCATTAGAAATTTCATTCGCCAGCGCAATTGCATTTTCTGCTTCGTAAAAAGATTTTATAGTTCCATTGCTGGCTTCTCCATCATAAAATGTGCGAAGTGTCTGATCGTTTTCCCGCATTTCAGGAAAGTTTCTCATACGGGCATACAACCGTAATCGACCCTCCCAGGAACTGGTCGCCCCATTTAAGCCGCTACTTTGGTAACTTCCATTTGCAGCATGCCGATCTGTATCATCAATTTCGCCACCACGTCCGAGAGTAGGCTCAGTGCAATCAGAAGAACCTGAACAATTTTTGGTATTATTTCCAGTAATGAAAAACCAGGCCGTAGGATCATAATGGTTTGGATTGGATGGGTTTACTACCTCGGGCCAATCCGTTTGCAAATCGGTTTTTACTGGAAATTGGGAGTCCATTAAATCGGTTTGAAGACCAATATGCGTTGCAAGACCGGAGCCCAAATTAAAAATATTACTGTGGTTATCTGTTGGAAAAAGTAGTTGATTGGGCTGATCGCTGATTGGCCCATCGCACCAAAGTGTAGTTTCATGGTTATCCATATTATGGTTGCGTAACTTCGTTTGACCACAATTGCCATTAAATCGAATACCACTTGCGGTATTATCCGAATTGTTACAACAAAATGTATTCATTCCTGAAATATACACATCATAAGCAGTGCTTGTTTTTCCAGTGATAGAAGATTGATCTGCCACGCTATTTCCGTAAAGCCAGTTTCCACTGGCATTATTAAGTTCAATTCCGGTACAATTTTGTGGTGATCCATCCAACTGGTTTTGCAAAATGATATTATTTAAGTCAATATTGCAATTATTTATATTCGAAAGGATAATGCCTTTCGATTGTTTGGCCAAATACATGTCGTTGTCATGGATTTTAACTAATCGCTTGGCATCAATATTAGTGGAGCTTATAACTGCAACCATAGATTCAAGTCCACCGTCGTTAGAGGTTCCAATGGTACTCAAATCATTCTGGATGATTGAGTGGTAAAATGGGAAATAAGTGCCCGAAATAATATTAGGATTATAAACAAAAACACCATAGTGTCGTGCGTGTATATTGTTTTTATATATGTATTCTCCCCAACCGTTATTTGTTGAAATTCCGGCCTGCACATCTGGCATTAAATTGTCCGTAGCAGTACATAAATAGGAGTTTGAATGAATGCCAACGCCTACCTGGTTGAACAATGAATTTTTCACCGTCAAGGCTGAATTAGAAGCCCAAACACCATTACCTTTTGCCTGAAAGATATTACTGGATGGAATTACCCAGGTATATCCAGAAATTTGTTCAAAATCGGCTCGGTACACCGAGATATTTGTATTCAAACCCATTACTCCGTTTGAAAGGTCTTTGAAAATATTCAAATAACCTGAACTTCCCGGTGTTCCTACCTGAAAATAAGCGCCCTTTGTAATCAATCCTGCAAATCCTTGTGATTGATTATAACCTGCTGGAGGGCTTCCTGCATTGCAAGGAGACAGTAAGGATGTTTTAGCACTGTTAAAATGAAAAGGCTCTATCCCATCAAAAATATTGTTAATGAAGGGCATGTAGGACAAGGCAGCATAGGGATAATTGTATACATTATCAATGAGCACACCAATATGGTTGCGGTAAAAATAATTGTCTTGTATTTCTACATTTGTTACATTGGGTGGATTTAACTGCCCAGAATTTGATGGAATAATTGTAATGGCTGTTTCAGCATCTTCAAAAAAGTTTTCACTCGCAACTAAACCACACATTTGATTGACCTTGATTGTATTCCACAATTTATCGCAGCCCACTAATTTGTTGTTGCTTAATCCTAGTGTCGGGTAGTTTGTAGTGTTTACATTCCCAACAATTATTTCAGCACAAGAATTCATAATAAGAGGTTGACAATCATAAATCTTTACATTACGATCAATGATTAACTTACCTTTTATAGACATACATCCGTGATGTACTGTATAGTCCAACTGATCTGGTAAGTTATGCGCAGCGGCATACACTGACCACAAAGTACCGTTGGTTTCATCTGCAACTATATTCAGATTGTTTGCATCGGGGCAATTACAATTTGAAGTACAGTCGATAAACACCGATATGGTTGTGGAAACTGTACCGCAACTATTCGTTACAGTATGGATTACAATAAAGGTGCCGTTGTCTGTATAAACATGGCTTGGGTTCGCACCTGTTCCTGTTGTTCCATCACCAAAATTCCAGGTATGTGTATCGCAGGAATTATTAGTTGCGGAGACAAAATTTATTTTGAAGCAGTTGTCAGGATCGTTTGTAAAGCTAGTGATTTCAGCGTTGGGCGCACCAATTCCTGAAATAGTGGTACAGGAACCTGCTGGCGTACAATTACTTCCAGATAATTCAGCCGACGCACAATTTTGGATGGGTGCGCAGGAGCAGTTGTTTTTCCTTTCCGCAGTGAATGTAAGGGTTGTGCTTCCAAGCGCAGGTAAGGTAACCTGTTGTGTCAGAGTGTTTGAATTCACGATAAACCCGTTGGCATTTACCAAATTAAGTGCGTCGTCAAGAATATCTGTTACCAATACATTATTAGCTGCTACGTTTTGATTGTTTGCAACTCCAATCTGAAAAGTTAAAAGATGGGTAATTGGATCCTCGGTGTAAGTTTTTGTTATTGAAAGTGGCTTCTCGTATTTTACTTTTCTGCAAACCTTGTCGTAGCAATTGCAATTGTCAACGATTACCAAACACGTTTCATATTCTCCTTCATTTGTATAGGTATGAGAAGGGTTTTGGCCGGATCCTGACCCAAAAGTGCCGTCTCCGAAATCCCAACACCAGTCTATCACTTCAGTTCCAAGCGACGTGATATTATTTGTACTTGAAAAATTAAATAGCCCATTACAGTCCTGTGTCCAAGTAAAATTTGGATCAATTGCCGACTCCAGGCATACTAATGAAACGGCATCGATACCTGCTGCTGATACTTGACCAGTACTACTTTCAAGCCAAAAAGCAAGCTTGTTAAAAGAAGTATTTTGTGGCGCAAGGAATTCTTGTTCAAAAAGTTTCCACTGAAAATTAGTATTAAATGGACTTAACGGAATATCAATGATAGAATAAGCAGGGCCATAGAAGCACGGATAACTACTATTACCTGGGACCAAACCAACATGTAGAATTCCGGTAGATAGTGGATACATCCAAAAAGCATGAAATGAAAGCTTATATTTTGCTCCTGCACATAAATTTAAAGTCTGGAAAAATCCTTCATTCCTTTCGCATACACCTTCATCATTAATATATGCATCAATACAAGCAAATCTAACACCATCATATGCATCAAGAAATATGTTAGGATCTTGGTATGGAAAGATATGATTACAAATTGAGGGCGTACCAATCAAATCGTCCCATGGAGCAGCACAATTTGAATTAAAGGCTTCATCTTGGGTTACACCGGGAGGAACGGGACAATTTTCAAAAGATCCCTGATAAATCATATTTTGTGGTGATGGAATCACACAAATTTGACCCGAAGAGGAATAAATGTTAATGAGGTAAAAGAAAACTATTAAAATACCCAGCACGTTAAACCCTCGCTTTTGATAAATCGAAGGGTTGTATGTGAATATTTTTAATAAATGGGGGGGGGTAAAACATTGGCCCTGCGGGCCGGATTTTGAGTTTTGCATAAAATTTAGGTTGAATATATATCCAGGATTGGATTTCAAGTTAAAAAATAAGTATTTCGCAGTAAGGGTACAAGGATTAAACTTTTCTAAGATAAAATAAATAGATTAAAAGACATCATTGCGTCAACGCTTTAAACGTTCTGGAACAAAGATAGGATCTGGAATGTTCTGAAATGTTAAGTCAGTATTAATATTTTTTGTTAACGTGATCGGCTCCTGATATTTTGTGTTCAGTCCCACCAAACCTACATTTTTACCACTTTTCCCCCACAAACCCGTTCACCCGCCTCCCGTACTTCCCAAAAATAAATACCCCTTGCCAAATCGCCTGTTTCCAATTCCCGGACACCAGTTAGGGTAGCCACTTGCCGCACCAAGCGCCCTGAAAGATCATACAAATAAAACATCCCATGTCGCAGATTGCTACCCGCTGCCACAGCCAATTGCGTGTGGAATGGATTGGGAAACACCGAAATACGCTCCTGTATTTCTGGATCCTCGGAAGCAGATACACCTAAAAAGAGTGTCCGACAAAAAGTATTGGTTGCATGGGCGTTGCTTACGTTCAGACAAACCTCGTATTTACCCGCCAAAGCATACGTATGCACGGGATGCCGCGTTGTACTGGAGGTACCATCCCCAAAATCCCAAGACCAGCTGGTAGGTTCGTAATAGGAAAGATCGTGAAAGCGCACGCTGAGTGAATCCATAGTATCCCGTTCATACCGAAACCAGGCAATCGGGCGGTTATCTAGCCCCAGGGTGTCGCAAGAGGAGCCGTCTAGGGGGCCTAGGCGGTAGTTGGGGAAGTTGGGCATCGAAAGTGCGTTATATGTTGGTAAGTGCAGTGCATGTTGCTCATATTGACACGAAACTCCTGACTCATCTGGTTGATGTAATACGTGCAATACGTCCGTCCCGGTAGGGGTAGCGGAGTAAATTTTACCGTCAGGGGCTAATTGCATCAGGTAAAAAGCCGCTGGGAAAGGAGATTGGTAACCATCCCAGTCTGCAATTTTCAACTTGCTTGCCAGTACATCAGGAGCATTCAAGTCGTATTGAAATACTTCAAGTTCAAAATTGTGGTACAAATACCGGGAATTGGGTGAAATAGCCAAACCGCCCCATCCTCTATTTTGATGTAATTGAAGGTGATTCGATAATAAACCTGTACAGCGATCAAAATTATAAATATCTAGATAAGAGCCGTCAGTCTGGGAGACGCTGTTGTAAGAGCAAAAATGTGTCCCATCCGGAGAAAATAACGATTGACCTATACCATCATAGATCAGAGGACCAATAATTTGTGTACCAATTATTTGGGCACCAAGTGGTGAAATAAGAATCCGGTAAAATAGGTTTGTATTAATCTTATTCACAATCAACCACCAATCTCGGCCATTTGCATGCTTAACCATTGTAAGATGCCCAAGTCGAAGCGAATCCTCCAAGATGGTATCATTTACATTTAATAATTCTCCAGCAATATTATTTTCAAAATTAATCGTTGTCTCAAAAATACCTGTTGCATAAAAGTCAAAATCATTATTATAGGAGTAATTTTGATATAAAATTAAATACGAATTTTCGTGGCCGGGGTAGGGTATTGAAACTACATATTGTGGAATTACAAAACCATCAAACGAATAACTATTCGTTTTGAATACATTGCTGTTGGGAATTATTTCGTTATTATTATTGCCAATCCAACCAGCATTGGAATAAAACAGTAAGTTCCCAGAAGAATCTGAAATTGAGCAATTGGAATCTCCAAAACTGAATGGAGTCATATTGTTTTGTTTAACAATTGGAATGCCTGTGTTAAAAGTGATAATACTGATTCCATATTTATCGGTGGTATCTGGATTGTTATCATATCCAAATAGCCAGGTATTGTCAAATAATTGGCTATAACATGGAGTAGTGAAAAAAAACCAAATCAAAACGGGAAAGAAAAGTTTAAACATCTTAAAATCATTAAAGCTGGTCATTACAGTGGTATGTAATGACCAGCATTTTAAAAAAAGGACTTAGTGAATAACGACGATTTTAATTGGCTTTAACGCATGGCTGCCTTTAGTAATTCGGCACAGGTAAACACCATTTGCAACATTCCTTAAGTCAAGCGTTGGTTGATCTTCGGTCGTATTAAATTGGACAATTGTATTTCCTTTAATATCAAAAAGATCAACATTAGCAACTTCATTTTGTCCAAGATGCAATCCTTGAATGGTTACTGTTTCGTTGGCTGGATTTGGCACCAAAAAAACAAGATCATCCTGATTTTCATTTTTTTGTAAGATGTGGTTTTGTGCTCTTTGTCCAATTTGCTGGCAAAGTGTATCATCGCTAAAGTATTTTATTGCATGCAATTGATACAACATCCGGGCATCCAACACCGCAGTGCCACCTTCAAAAATACATTGATGTGCTATGGCTGAAATTGCACTGAATTGACTTTGGCTCAAGGTCATGTTGTCTTGGCCGATGGTTTCCAGATAAATGCGGCTCACCGTTTTGAAATTTTGCTTGTACACATTATTTGCTTCCAAGGAATTGACTACCGCTAAGGAAGTATTAATATGCAGCAAACGTTCCGTTTTCATCTGCTCTTGTAAACTGATTAAATTTCGAGAAAAAACAGATCGTTCAGCCAATAAGCGGTTGGCTTGGAGATATAGATTAGCCGAATCATTTGCTGTAAGCGCAGTTGAAAGCGACGATAACCGTTGATTAATTTGTATAGTTTTTGCATCGATACTATCGCGGATACTGATTAGCGTTGCATTGTAGGAACTTGGAACGGTTCTTACCTTGGCTAAATCCTGTTCAACCTCATAAACAGCATTGATTGCTCCTGATTGCTCGCGGTTATAAAACGAATCAATCAAATGATCGGTACCCAATAAGTCAGGATGTGCTTTGAGATCAGCATACAGATTACGTTCGCCTTCCCATTGCAAAACCGAATTTTCTGATTCGAATCCTTTTTCTGCAATGATTCTATCCGTATCAGTTAAGTACCTTGGCGTTTGGCTGGTTAAATCACTTGGCGCTGAACAAATTAAATTTGTCCCATTGCTTTCTTGGTCGCAGGTTGGAGCTAAACCCTGTGTGATAAACCAAGGAAATAAAGATGTTTGATTTGGCGCAGTGACCACTTCAGGGTAATTTGGTGTTTGGTTATTTAAAACTCTAAATTGAGACAATTTTATTGCCTGTTCACCCCCATCATGAAATGCAATTCCAGAAGCCGTATTAAACAAATTCCCTGCGTCATACTGTTGGCCAAAATACCCGCCACTGCAGTGTACGGAATACTGGTGGTTGGACATATCGCTATGACGCATTTTGGTGTCATCGCAAATCATCATAAAACGATGCCCATACCGTGTATCTGTAGCCGAGTTGCAACAAAACAAGTTAGATGTACAAGAATTGAGGAAATATCCAGATGAGTTACTCACACCTGCATAATTTCCACCTCCTCCCGTTACATGATTTGAATAAAACCGGTTTAAATCGGATTTTTCTAATTTGAACCCAGGCTCAGACAATGAATAGTTTGTAAAAGTATTGTCATCAATTGTCCAGTTACCAGTTCCTTTAATGTCAAAACCATATTTTTGGAAAGCAGGATTAGCTGACGATGGATTGCCTAAAGCATTAAAGTTGTTATTTGAAATACGCGCAATTGTACCTAGTTTATTATTGCCAAAATTTTCTAGTTTAAGCGCAGCCCAAAGCGTAAGGTCGCTTGGTATTCCGTCCCAACCGGTTACATTAGCAATACTTCCATTGTTTTGTTTAATTACAAATCCACTGAAGTATGAATTAAATAACTCCTTCCCAATGATAGCACTATTCCTACACAACATATTGTTGTTGTCTTGTAGATAAAGTCCAATTGGAGCGTAAGCCTGAATTCCAACTATAACATTAGCAATTGAATTTCCTTGTGCTTTTAATACGAAGTTATCTACTCCATACAAAGCATGACCGCAAATATCAAAACGAGAGTCTTTAACTGTAATATTACCTCCATTTGACAAAATAGCTATGCCAATGGTATTGTTTGCGGTAGGAAGATTACCTTGCGCAAAGTATCCACTTCCATTTGCAGGCCCTTGAATTCTTAAAAATCTTTGATTGTACAATGCTGCCGTTGCCTTCTCAATAATAACACCATTCCGAAGGTTTTGAAATGTATTGTTAAAGCCTGATGTAGTAGGAACTCCTAGCGAAAGATCAATCCTTTTTGAAATAATACCAGCATAACTGATTTGCGGATTATAATTTCCAAGATTTTGAGTACAGGATGGCAATAGGTTTTGGTAAACCATTGGTCCAAATGTATTATTTACCAGTGGTATTTGGTTTATACTTGCTCCATATACCCCTGGGAAGTAAATGCCAACATGGTTTAACTCAAAACTGTTATATTGTATGCTAACTGTAGTAGGAATTATATTATACAAATAATCCGATCCGCCAGCCGCAGTTACAGCAAATTCTGCATCTTTAATGGTTTGTGCCTTTGAAGTTTTTCCTAAAAGTACAAGCTTGCAATTATTATCAACGGTAATACCACGCCACATTTTTACGCAACCGTGAATGTTATTGTCTTTTAATGAAAAGATTGGGTAGGTCGATCCTGAAACTTTCCGAACAATTATTTCTGAACATGGCTGCATTTTTATTTCTGCATCTGAAATGGAAATATTTTGATCAATGATCAACTGTCCCTTAATTGCAATGCAACCATTGTGTTCATTAAGGTCAATATCTCCATCATTGTCTTTGTCATAATTGTACAAGCTTTCTAGGGTTGAGTAGTTCGTACCACTACCTGCGTCAATATTTAGGGTATTCGCTTCTGTACAACTGCATGGGAATGGTGGTATGCAATCAATCAAAACTGTTATCCTATCTGAAGCACTTTCGCAATCATTACTTACAGTGTGTATCACTGTATAAAGGCCATTAGAGGTATAAACATGGCTTGGGTTTGCTTCTGTCCCGCTTGTTCCGTCTCCAAAACTCCAAGTATGGGTGTCGCACGCATTATTGGTGGAGGCAACAAAGTTTATTTTAAAACAGTCTACCGGATCTTGCGTGTATGAAGTAATTGCACCATTAGGTGGTGCAACTATTGCTGGAACGGTAATACAAGAACTTACTGGAGTGCTACTGCTACCCAACAATCCCGCAGAAGCGCAATTTTCGATAGATGTGCATGAGCAATTATTTTTCCTTTGTGCTGTAAAAGACAAGGTTGTACTCCCAAGCGCAGGTAAATTTACCTGTTGAGTTAGGGTATTGGAATTCACTGTAAATCCATTGGCGTTTACCAAATTAAGGGTATTCGCCAGCAAATCAGTTACTACTATGTTATTGGCAATGATATTTTGATTATTTGTTACCTCAATCTGAAATGTTAAAATATGGGTAACTTGATCCTCCGTATAAGTTTTTGTAATGGAAAGTGGCATCTGGTAATATAGATTGCCGAATGCGTATTGAAAAATTTGTCCAGGATTTAATAATAATGAGGCAGGTAAGGTACCATAGGTTTTTTCAATATTTCGGGCATAATATGATAACCGATATTTCGCACTCCTGTAAAGTGATAAAGGTTGAAAAAAAGCCTTATTATCAATGCATCCGTTGGAAGCAAACAATGGATTTACACAACCCGCATTTATGCCCCCATCTAAAGTAACGCCTGGTGCCACATAGCAAGGGCCAGAGGACGGTGTTTCGAAAGATCCTTGGTTAATCAAATTTGATGGAACCGGAATGACACACCCTTGCCCCATATTGGAATTAAGGTGAATGAAAATAAAACCCACCATTAAAATCACCGAATGAATAAAACGAGATTTTTCAAACCTGACCCCATTACATATAAATATGTTTAATAAATGGGGGGGGGTAAAACGCTGGCCCTGCAGGCCGAATTTTGAATTTTGCATAAAATTTAGGTTGAATATAGATCCAAGATTGGACTTCAAGTTAAAAAATAAGTATTTCGCAGTAAGGGTACCAGGATTAAACTTTTCTAAGATAAAACAACTAGATTAAAAAACGTCCTTGCGTCATCGCTTTAGACGTCTTGGAACAAAGATAAGATATGGGATGTTTTGAAATGTTAAGTCAGTATTAATATTTTTTGCAAAGCAATCTCCTCCGTACCGCGCATCTCAACCCCTCTTTACCCTTTGTGCCGCTCCGAGCCTACGTGTTAAATCCCCGCGCATTGTATATAAAAACTGAACTTCCTGCGGTCAAAACACCCCAAACAAGGCAAATCTTCTGTGGTTTTACCCCGTCAAAGAATTTTCTTCCAAATTTTTAAAAAATATTTTACCTAAAACAAACAACATATATAGATGTGTATATACTTTTGTCTTCAGGTTAAATAACCAAATCATTTTTTGTTTGTCTTCCTAATTCGAAATTTAAACTACCTTTTTTATGCAAACATCTACAACGGATCATGAAAGCGTGAGCGGCCAGGGTTTGATGAAAGTAATCTTAGCCTCTTCGGTCGGTACCCTGATCGAATGGTATGATTTCTACATCTATGGCGCGATGGCACCGATTATTGCCACCCAATTTTTTCCTACGGGTAATCCTACCGCTGCCTTTTTGGCGGCATTGGCCACGTTTGCGGCCGGTTTTGTCATTCGTCCTTTTGGTGCGCTGGTATTTGGGCGCCTGGGCGATTTGATTGGGCGCAAGTACACCTTCCTGCTTACGTTGGTGCTCATGGGCTTGTCAACTTTTGCCATTGGTTTGGTGCCTTCCTATTCGAGTATCGGGATGTTAGCACCGGCCATCATCCTTACGTTGCGTTTGGTGCAAGGTTTGGCGTTGGGTGGTGAATATGGCGGCGCTGCAACCTACGTTGCCGAACACGCACCCGTGAAAAGACGCGGTTATTACACCGCTTACATCCAGACAACGGCCACTTTGGGCTTTTTCCTGTCGCTGGGTGTCATTCTTGCTACCCGCAAAACGGTGGGTGTCGAAGCCTTTAATGAGTGGGGCTGGCGTGTACCGTTTATTGTTTCGGCGTTTTTGATTGCCCTTTCGATCTATATTCGTTTGAAAATGGCCGAATCGCCCTTGTTTTCAAAAATCAAAAAAGAAGGCAAGGTTTCTAAAAATCCGTTGAAAGAATCTTTTGCCAAAAAAGGCAACTTGAAAGTGGTGTTGCTTGCTTTGTTTGGTGCGGTGATGGGCCAGGGTGTGGTTTGGTACACCGGTCAGTTTTATGCACAGACCTTTATTGAGCGCACCTGCGGCGTAGAGTTTGAGCAAACCCGCTACCTGCTTTGTATTGCTATTTTGCTGGTAACACCTTTCTTTTTGGTATTTGGCGCCTGGTCGGACCGTATTGGTCGCAAAACCATCATGTTGGGTGGTATGTTGCTGGCCATTTTGAGTTACCGGCCTATTTACCAAACAATGTACGGCTTGGCGAATACCAAGGCCAAAACTGAAATTGCAGAACGTACGGCCGTGAATATGGCCAGTGCCCTCAATCCCGCGGGCGACTCGGTGTACACCACTACCACGGTGAAAGCCTACACCGATGGCACGACCCTGAAATTGGTAGAGAAGAAAACGGTGCTTGCTGATAAGTCCAAACCTGCTCCAAAACCTGAAACGGCAAAAACCGTATGGTTGTCGGCCTCCAGTTTCTGGATCATGATGTTGCTGGTATTTATCCAAATCCTGTATGTTACGATGGTGTACGGCCCGATTGCGGCATTTTTGGTAGAATTGTTCCCTACCCGCATTCGTTACACATCGATGTCGCTGCCATACCACATCGGTAACGGTATCTTTGGTGGCTTGACGCCGTTTATCGCTACCCGTTTGTTTGATGCGAGTAAGACGAGTTCTAATCCGACCGGCGACCCCTATGTTGGGCTTTGGTACCCGATCATTATTGGCGCGGTGTGCTTTGTCATTGGTTTGTTGTATTTGCCTTCCAAGAAGGAAGAAAATCGCAACGAAGAAGAAGCCTAAACCTGCGCCTTGCTTGAAGTCGCTTGGGTGTATTTAAGTATAAATGCTTAATATTCAAGGACTTTTCACACAAATCAATCAAATCATAAAATCAAAGTTTAAGATGGATTCTTTGAAAAGAATAAGCGGTTTTTTGTGGGTCGCTTTAGGCCTGCTGGTGGTTTACCTGATGTTTAGTCAGGCGGGCACCGAAATTGCCACGGCTGTAAAAAACAACAAAGCGGTTTTGGATACCCAAATGTTCTGGTATATCATCATCCCGATTTTTACGCCCATCATGTTGGGTTTGTGCCTCTTTGGCTGGTACGCCTGGAAGGGAGAGTACGACCGGATTGAAATAGAGGGGTAACAATTTTTTCTAATTCTAAAACGAATCTTCTGTATGAAAGCACGTATTTTACATACGCTTGTTCTGGCATTGCTGTGTACCGTTTTGGGGTATGCACAGCCAACTACCACACCACCAACCACGGCTCCTGCTACTACTTCGGTGGTGGTTGCGCCTCCTAAGCCGGTCGACCATTCTTATAAACCCTTGACGCTCAAATTAAATGAAGACGGCAGCAAGTATGTGCGCTTCATTATGTGGCATCAGATTTGGGTAACCGCCACCCAAAACAACCCGGGCACGAAAGATGTGAAAGGTGCCTTGATTGACGGATCCGGTGATACCAAAGCTTGGAGCCAGGATATTGCGCTGCGTCGTTCGCGTTTTCTGGCATATGCCCAGATTTCTCCTCGTGCCTTGATTCTTACCCACTGGGGGATTAACAATCAGAGTTTTATCAATGGCGGTGCCACAGCGGTCGGTTTTCAGGCCGCAGCAACGACCGGTGCCAACAATGGTGGCAAAAAACCGCAGTTGTTCCTGCATGATGCCTGGACAGAGTATGAGTTGTTGAAGGATAAATTATATGTTGGGGCAGGTTTGATTTATTGGAATGGCATTTCGCGGCTCACCAGCAATAGTACGCTCAATTTCATGACCCTGGATGCGCCTATTTTTAACTGGCCAACGATTGAGGCTACCGACCAGTTTGCACGCCAATTTGGTATTTATGCAAAAGGCCAGTTGGGTCGCTTAGATTACCGCGTTTCGCTGAACAAGCCCTATGCCAATGGAAAATTGCCCGCTGCGGTCGGAAAAGGCGTTGCAGAAAATGTGCTGACCGAAACCTGGGCACAGGCGGGTTATGTCAATTGGATGTTTTGGGATAAAGAAAGCAACAAATTGCCGTTTTTTGTCGGTTCTTACCTAGGTGCTAAAAAGGTGTTCAACCTGGGCGCTGGTTTTTATCGCCAAAACGATGCATCTTTGTATAAATCAACCGATGGCCGCGATTCGACTTTTCAGGACCACCTGTCGATTGGGGTAGATGCGTTTTTGGATATGCCGATCAATAAAGAAAAAGGTACCGCTTTGAGTGTACTGGCTACGTTTTACCACAATAATTTTGGCACCAACTACATTCGGAACATTGGTATTCTTAACTTGCATACAACACCTCCTCCTACAACGGAAAGTTGGGCAGGCGGCGGAAATGCGCAGCCTACGATTGGTACCGGCAACATTTTATATGTGCAGGCGGGTTACCAATTGCCTAAATTGAAAAACGGAACCGCATTTATGCCGTATGCAACGACCACGTACAAAAAGTTTGATCGTTTGAAAGATGCATCTACGCAGTTTGGACTTGGGATCAATTATTTTGTAACCAGCCATCATGCTAAAATTACCCTCGAATACCAGACGCGGCCGATTTACAAGTTAGAAGGCAGTGAGATCGCACGCACCGGGTACAAAGGCGAGTTGATTCTTCAAACGCATATTTTCCTGTAAATCAAATAGTTGTTATCTCGTAATGGACATGGCCAGCGATCGCAGCAGTACTTTGATCATCGTTTTTATCTTGTTCCTTTTGTTGTTGACCTACCCGATTTTGGGTATCTTCGACGAAAGCCGACTGGTATGGGGCATGCCACTTCAGTTCTTTTACTTCTTTTTCATTTGGTTGGCATTGATTGTCGTCGTAGCTTTGGTAGTTCGAAAACGGAAAAACTAACCATTGCATGGGATTAAGCCTTGTTGTCGGGTGCTCGTTGTTGTATATTACCTTGTTGTTTCTGATTGCCTGGCGGGTAGACAGAAGGGCGGATCGTGGTGCCAGCGTAGTGAATAATCCGTATGTGTATGCACTTTCCTTAGCAGTGTATTGTACAGCCTGGACTTTTTTCGGGTCGGTTGGTCGTGCTGCCACGGGGGGGCTGATTTTTCTGGGGGTGTACCTGGGCCCTACCTTACTGGCGCCTTTGTGGTACATGGTGTTGCGCAAAATGATTGTGATTTCTAAAAATCTGCGCATCACGTCTATTGCCGATTTTATCTCTTCCCGTTATGGAAAGAGTTCTGTATTGGCCGTTTTGGTCACGATTATTGCCGTTTTGGGTATTGTTCCCTATATTTCCATCCAATTGCGGGCGGTCATATTTGGGATCAATACCCTTACTGGTTATTCGATGGCGGGGGCTGGGGCCGGACATACCCCCCTTTGGCTGGATGCCGGATTTTATGTTACGGTTGCAATGGCCTTGTTTACGGTTTTGTTTGGTACCCGTAAACTGGATCCCAACGAACGGCATGAGGGCTTGGTAGCAGCCATTGCCTTTGAGAGTTTGGTCAAATTGGTCGCTTTTTTTGCCGTGGGTATTTTCGTGACCTTTTTCCTGTACAATGGTTTTGACGATTTGTTCCAGCAGGCCTTGCAACGCCCGGATACCGCTGCGTTGTTTTCATTTAAGTCGGTTGGTGTGTCGCCCCTTGCGTGGAACATGCTGATGATGTTGTCGTTGTTTGCCATTGTCTTGTTGCCGCGTCAGTTTCATATTTCGGTGGTCGAAAACAGTACCCCCCGGCATATTCCGACGGCCATGTGGGTTTTCCCGCTTTATCTTTTGCTTATCAACATTTTTGTGTTTCCGGTAGCCCTTGCGGGGAAAATGTTGTTTGATGCTTCGGTATTACCCGATACATATGTATTGAATTTGCCTTTAAAATATGGTGCGCCCTGGTTGGCGCTTATTGCTTTTATCGGCGGTTTTTCGGCAGCGACCAGTATGATTGTGGTAGAAACCACGGCTTTAAGTATTATGTTTAGCAATCATATTATTGTGCCGCTGTTGATTCGTGCCAACCGCCTGGAATACAACAAGGATTTAGTCAGCGGCATATCCCGTTTGCTTGATATTCGGCGTTTGAGCATCATTTTAATGCTTTTATTGGCCTACTGGTATCAAAAAATAGTGGGCTCTACCTACGATTTGGTTTCGGTTGGGTTGATTTCTTTTACGGCGGTGGCCCAATTAGCGCCTGCCGTCATTGGCGGTTTGTACTGGAAACGGGCAACCGAGCAAGGCGCGATTGCGGGTATGCTCTTGGGGTTTCTGATTTGGGCGTATTGTTTGCCATTGCCGAGTATTGCCACTGCGGGTTATTTGCCCAAGGATTTTTTAGAAAACGGTTTGTTTGGCTTGCAATTTCTCAAGCCGGGTGCATTGTTTGGCTTAACCGGCCTGGATCCGATTACCCATGCCGCTTTTTGGAGTTTGTTGTTCAATACCTGGGTATATGCCATTGTTTCGGTAAATACCCGTCCAACTACGCTCAATCTTACCCAGGCCGATTTGTTTGTCAATATCCATAAGTACAACAGCGGGCAGGAATGGGATATTTTGAAGCGCGAGGCTAAAATTGCCGATTTACGTCAGGTTTTAACCCGTTTTTTGAGCGAATCGCGTAGTGCAGCTATTTTTAAGGAATTTGAAAAAGCCAATCAGGTTTCTTTGGTAAATGAAAAAACAGCGCATGCTGACTTGATCAGTTTTGCGGAAACAAACCTGGCGGGTGCGGTTGGCGCTGCCACAGCGCGCATTATCATTGAGAGCATTACCAAGGAGGAACCCATCAGCATCGATGAGGTGATGCGGATATTGGAACAAACCAAGGAGGCCGTGGCGTACAGCAAGGAAATGGAGGTAAAAAATAAACAATTGGAAGCCCTCACGGATCAACTTACCCTGGCGAATGACCAATTGAAAACCCTGGATCGGATGAAAGCCGATTTTATCACCACCGTGACCCATGAATTACGGACGCCCGTTACCAGCATCAAGGCCCTTTCCAAAATAATGCTCGATTATCGCAGCGAACTTCCCCCGGAGAAAGCAGATGCCTATTTGCATATTTTGGTAACTGAAAGCGAGCGCATTAGTCGGTTAATTAACCAGGTGTTAGACCTTGAAAAACTGCAAAACGCAGGTGCCGAAATGCCCAAAGAGCCGCTGGATTTGCGTACCGTGTTGCAACAAGCGGTGGAATCCATGGCGCATCTTTTTACCGCCCAACATGTAACGATAAAGGTCGATTTGCCGGATGAAGCGGTTATGGTACAGGGTAACAACGACCAATTGGTACAAGTGGCGGTCAATCTTTTATCCAATGCCTTGAAATTTTGCGATCCAGCGCAAGGGGCTGTCGAAATTGGGTTGTTATCGGCCAGCTCATCGGCGGTATGGTGGGTGTCGGACAATGGTCCGGGCATTGCCGCTGGTGCGCACGCGATCATTTTTGATAAATTCACCCAATTGCACAGCGCAGAACTGGGCAAACCCAAAGGCACTGGCCTGGGTTTGTTTATCTCCAAAACCATTCTTGCGCAACACAAAGGCTCTATTCGGGTAGACAATGTAATACAGGGCACAGGCGCGAAGTTCGAAATTCGATTGCCCCTCCTGGATACAGCATCAAAAACGCCCAAAAGAGAAGATTTCTATTGATTATTGTAAATTTATCCTATTTTTATTACATTAAATCGAATTCTACCTTACTTTTATATCGAAAAAAACGAACCTTATGACTTCTGCTGGTTTAAAAGTTCTGATCGTAGATGACGAGCCTAATATTGTAATTGCCCTGGAGTTTTTACTCGAGCGGGAAGGTTTTGCCGTGTATAAGGCCTATAATGGTCAGCAAGCCATCGCGCAGGCCCAGCAGTTGGTTCCGGATATTATTGTGTTGGATGTGATGATGCCTGGTATGGATGGCTTTGAAGTGGCGCGCCAAATCCGCAACAATCCGGCTTTGGAGTACACGAAAATTGTGTTTTTAACGGCAAAAGGCACGCAACGGGATAAAGAAACCGGCTACGCGCATGGCGCAGAGTACTATTTGATCAAACCCTTTGATAATGAGGTGTTTGTGGCTACAATTCTAGAGATCATGGAGTATGGGTAGGGAGGAAAAAAGGGGGTAGGGAGAAAAAAAGGGTTCCACGGAGAAGCTCGGAGGGACGGAGTTGAGCGGAGAAAAAAAGGGGTTTAGGGAGAAAAAAGGGGTTCCACGGAGAAGCTTGGAGGTACGGAGTTACACGGAGTTTTTAATTTTCTCTGTGCAACTCCGTACCTCCAAGCTCCTCCGTGGCACCCCTTTCTCCCTATCTCAAGTACTCAAATTCCCCGTGAGCGCCACGCACCGTAACCTGGGTAGCATTGTTTCCGGCCTCCACACGCCCAATAATGCGCGCTTCGATGCCAAATGACTCCGCCACAGCGATGATACGGCCTGCATAACGTTTGGGGACATATAATTCCATGCGGTGGCCCATGTTGAATACCTGGTACATTTCGCGCCAATCGGTGCCGCTGCTTTCCTGAATGAGTTGGAACAGGGGCGGTAATTCGAACAATTGGTCTTTGATGATGTGCACGTTTTCCGCAAACTTGAGCACCTTCGTTTGTCCGCCGCCGGTACAGTGGATGATGCCGTTGATTTTTTTGCGGTATTTTGTGAAAATCGCGTTCAAAACCGGCAAATACGTACGGGTAGGAGAGAGGATCAGTTTGCCAACAGGCACATCAAATGTGTTTCCGGTTGGGTAGTTTACAGAAATCGGGTCGGTCAGCAAGCGATTGCCGGTGTACACGACATCTGGGGGTAGGTTGGGGTCAAAACTTTCCGGGTATTTTTCAGCATATATTTTTGACAAGACATCGTGTCGGGCGGCGGTTAAACCATTGCTGCCCATGCCGCCATTGTATTGTGTTTCATAGTTTGACTGCCCCGAAGAGGAGAGCCCAATGATGACATCACCTGCTTGTATATTGTTGACAATCACCTGACTGCGGCGCATGCGGGCAAACGCGGTAAAGCCCACGTCGATGGTACGCACGATATCACCCACATCGGCGGTTTCGCCTCCTGCGAGTTGGAGTTCGACGCCGTGCTGGCCCATCGTTTCAATAAAATCAGAGGTGCCTTTGATGACGGCGGCAATCACGTCGCCATTCACCAATAATTTGTTGCGGCCAATAGTGCTCGAAAGCAAGATTTGGTTGGTACAGCCCACGCAGGCCATATCGTCGAGGTTCATGACAATGGCATCCTGGGCAATGCCGGGCCAAACCGACAAATCGCCCGTTTCACGCCAGTAGAGGTAGGCCAGGCTGGTTTTAGTACCGGCTGTGTCGGCATGCAGCATGTTGCAAAAAAGTGCACTTCCTCCCGCATAATCGGGCATAATTTTGCAAAAAGCAGTAGGGAACAGGCCTTTATCCAAGTGTTGGATGGCCGCATGCACTTCATCTTTGGAGGCAGAAACCCCCCGCCGATCATATTTCAGGTTATTCATCTGGAAAATTTATTTGTCCCAGCTACGGTACTGTGCCGTGCGATCGTAAATATGGTATAAAATGGCCTTTTCCAATTCATTAAAAGGCACATTTCTACGCGCCATCACGGCCTCCGCCGTAACGCAGGCTTCATTGAACTTGTAGGTGCGGTAACCGCCATCAGCGCCACCCCAGGAGAAATCGGGAACAAAATTACGTGGATAACCAGCGCCGAAGACATTGGCAAACACGCCGACCACCGTTCCTGTATTAAACATGGTATTGATACCGCATTTAGCGTGATCGCCCATAATCATGCCACAAAACTGGGTGCCCGTTTTATCAAACTTCTCGGTGGCGTAATTCCAGAGTTTTACCTCACTATAATTATTCTTCAAGTTGGAATTGTTGGTGTCGGCGCCGAGGTTGGTCCACTCGCCCAGCACCGAATCGCCGAGGTAGCCATCGTGCGATTTGTTGGCATTGGCCATGAGGATACAACGGGTGATTTCGCCGCCTGCCCGGCAGCCTGGACCAATGATGGTGGGTCCGTAAATTTTAGCGCCCATTTTCACAATCGCCTGTGCGCCAATGGATACCGGGCCGCGCAGGATGCTGCCTTCCATCACTTCAGCGTCTTTTCCAATATAGATGGGGCCGTCGGTGGTATTCAGGATACAGCATTCAATTTTTGCGCCTTCCTCCAGAAAAATCTGTTGACTGGCGCCAATTACCCGGTTGCTGGGAGACAGCGCCTGGGTTGCCCGGCCGGAGGTAATCAGGTTGAAATCGCTTTCAAATGCCTGACCTGCCAAATGGGTAAGTTGCCAGAGTTGATTGATTGGATAAATCGCGATACTTTCATCCAGTTCGATGCCCTGGAGTTCGTGCACTTCTTCGTCTTCAATGAGGCTTTCAAAGCGGGCTTCGTTCAGGCGTGCGGCAATGAGCTCGCCATTGAGCAGCAAGGCCTCATTTTGTTGAAGATCGGCAATTTTCCGGCTCAATTGTTCGGTAGGCAATACGCCGCCATTGAGAATCAGGTTGTCCTCTTCAATATGAATGGGATATTTTTCCTGGAGGTATTCCTGGGTAATATAAGATACCGAGCCGCGGAGCAGGCGTTCCCATTTTTCACGAATGGTTAAAATACCGATACGCAGCTCGCCCATGGGTCGAGTTGCGGTGAGCGGAAGCAAATGCATGCGCGCGTCGGAGTCGAAAAGTATAATGTTCATCATAGGACTTAGACAAAAAAAGTCCCAATCTGCCGTAGCCTATCGGGACTTTCCAACAACGCAAAGGTTGCGCAATTACTTCGCGAATTTTGCGAATTTTTTGTTAAATTTATCGATACGACCAGCGGTATCCACAAATTTCATTTTTCCGGTAAAGAATGGGTGGCTATAAGAAGAAATCTCCATTTTAACCAAAGGGTATTCGTTACCGTCTTCCCAAAGAACCGTTTCTTTAGAGTTGGTACAAGTGCGACCTAAAAACATGTCGTCCGTTGCGATGTCTTTGAACACCACAAGGCGGTAAGCGGCCGGATGAATATCTTTTTTCATTGTATGAATCGAAAATTATTTACAAATTTGAATTTCGGGCTGCAAAGGTAGTAAAAGGTTTACCGTTTACCAAAATATTTTTGAAGGATATGTTGGTGTATTTTCCAAACTTGTCGTATCAGACTGTGATGCCCGTCGTTGAACACGATAAAATCGACCATTGGCATCTTTTCTGCTTCCGGCATTTGGGCTTCAATCCGGGCCATTACCTGGGCTTCGGTTAGGTCATCGCGGCGCATGACCCTTTCTATGCGCAGTTCCTCGGGCGCGGTCACCAAGATTGCCAGGTCCATTTTTTTATGGTTGCCACTTTCAATGAGCAGGGCGGCTTCTTTCAGGGTGTACAATGCGCCGTTTTCTATTTGTTGGGCATTCCAGGCGGCACTGTGGGTTTCTACGGCCGGGTGTACGATTTGGTTGAGGGCCTGGCGTTTTGCGGGATTTGAAAACACTTGTTGGGCAACAAATGGGCGGTTGTAGGAGCCGTCGGGCAGGTAACTATCTGTTCCTAAGAGGGCTATAATGGCAGTTTTTAGTTCCTGATCGTTGACAATCAACCATTTAGCCCAATAGTCGGCATCGTACACGGGTACGCCCAGGGTTTCAAAAAAGTGGCAAACGGTGGTTTTGCCGCTGCCAATTCCGCCCGTAATACCAATGCGGGGATGTATTTTGTTTTTCATAATTTTTTTAAAAACGGCAACTGTCGCCAGAACGCGCGCAGGAAGGGTAGGGGTGGTGGACTGGCCATTACCTGCAAATCCTCTGTAAAGGTACTGTCTTCATCGAGAAAACGAAAAATGATTGGGGCGGGCCGTTTGTAAAATAATTTTGAAAAAAAGGCTTTTCCGGGGTACAATTGATCGCGCAGTACCCGCAACATGATGCTGTCGTACAGCCGGAAACGATAACTTGATTGCAGCAGGCGCATGTTGGGCGTACCCGTGCGTGCCCAGGCCTTGGTAAATTGTTGCAGTTTGCGTCGGGTGCGTTTGAACGCATAGCCACTGGAGCCTTTTACAAAGCCACCCGCCGTTCCGATATGGATGATTTTGCCTTGTTGTGCGGGCGAAAAGCCAAAATCGGTCATCGGAATCACGCCAAATTCTTCTTCGACGATGCTGAATTCGTCAATTTTCAGGAAATTTTGTACGTAATGTTGCAATTCGGCCTGGTATTCGGCTGCGGTACAAAGGGCGGGCGAAAAAACGGTGTATTCGACCAATGCTTTCGTTTCGGAAAAAGGCAAAACATACACAAACCGGGTGTCGCCCTTTTGATCGATCCGAAAATCCATCAGTGTTGCCGTATTGGTATCAAAGCGGGGCAGGGGCGTTTCGATGATCCAGCCTTTAAAATGTTGTAAAAACCAGGTGTGGGCGTTTGTTTTTTCCTGGGGAGCATTGGGCAGGGAAAATGCCGGTTTCGGGTAGAGCGCGCTGGCTTTGGGCACCAATTCTGTTGGCGTAATGGCACTGTTGAATACCCATTCCGCCGTAAAAACGCCTTGGTTGGTATGCACGGCGCCCTTTTCTTCCAGGTTTAAAATTTCCGCTTGAATACGTTGTATATTTGGAAATTGCACGATTTCAGCCGCAGCCCAGCGATAAAAATCGATGCCGCGCACCATATGATACCGAAATGGGGGCATTTTGAGCCGCTTTTCCCCTTTTGTGCCATAAAAAAGGCAATGGTCCCAGGATCTGAACAAAACGGGCGGTAAATCTTCTGCTTCCGTAGCCCAAAAGCACCAGGTACGGTCATTTTGTTGCTTTGCATCGCGCTCAATGATTAAAATCGACTTGTTTTGGAAAAAATCGCGTTTGCCCAATTCAATGGCCAGGGTAAGTCCAGACAAGCCACCGCCTGCCAAAATAATGTCGAAATGATGCATAAAGCAGAAATGTTCGTACTTCTAATGCCATTTATCAAAAATGGTTCACGTAATTGCCAAAGAATCTTCAATTTTGCCCCCTATGAAACCCGAGCGTGTTGCAAAGATAAAATCCGTCATTCGGCAAAGTCAGCCCGACCTGACGGTAGTTTTGGAAAACATATTTGATCCGCTCAACATTAGTGCGGTGTTGCGCTCCTGCGATGCGGTAGGTGTGCGCGAGGTATTTGTGGTGTACACCAAGCCGTATTTGGACAAACGCGGGTTGGTGTTGGGCAAACGCACTTCAGGCGGCGCTTTCAAGTGGATCGACGTTTATGTTTTTGAAGATCTGTCAGAGTGTTTTCGGCGGGTAAAGGAACGATACGGACGTGTTTTGGCCACTGCTTTGGGCGAAAAAAGCCAGACTTTGTACGAAATGGATCTAACCGTACCGACCGCCTTGTTGTTTGGCAACGAGGATGACGGATTGAGCCCGGAAGCATTGGCCTATGCCGATGGCAATTTTTTAGTGCCCCAGGTGGGCTTTGCCGAAAGTCTGAACATTTCCGTAGCCTGCGCCGTTACTTTGTTTGAAGCCATGCGGCAGCGCCATGCGAAAGGCATGTACGATACGGCTTCAAAGTTGAGCGAAGTACAACAGGAATTATTATTTGAGCGTTGGAGCAAAATGTTGCGGGAAAAATCGTGGCATCAGCAATTTGCCATTCCGGTTACCCAGGATTCGGAGCCGTTGTTGCCCATTTATGCACAGCGCGATGCCCGATTACCACCAATTAAACGTATGAAACCCAAGCCCTTGACCAATTTTGATTTATGAATTTGAGCATTGTAATACCGTTAAAAAACGAGGTGGAAAGCCTCACCGAACTGGAATCCTGGATTCGCCGTGTGGTGGAAAAAATGGGTATTTCCTATGAAATTCTGTTTATTGACGACGGCAGCAACGATGGTTCCTGGGCCTTGATTGAACAGTTGAAAAAAGGCAATGACCAGGTGCGGGGCATCAAATTTCGGCGCAATTATGGCAAAAGTGCGGCATTACATGTGGGTTTTCAGGCTTCTTTAGGGGAGGTTGTGATTACCATGGACGCTGATCTGCAGGACAGTCCGGACGAAATACCCGAATTGTACCGCATGATAGTGGAAGATAAGTTTGACTTGGTGAGTGGCTGGAAAAAAGTGCGCCATGATCCGCCGAGCAAAACCATTCCGACCAAACTATACAATGCCGTAACCCGCTGGATGAGCGGGATAAATTTGCATGATTTCAACTGTGGGTTGAAGGCCTATCGGGGCGAAGTGGCCCGCAGTGTGGAAGTGTATGGAGAAATGCACCGTTATATACCAGTTTTGGCCAAATGGACCGGTTTTCCCAATATTGGTGAAAAAGTCGTAGAGCATCGTGCGCGTAAGTATGGGTACACGAAATTCGGCGGCTGGCGGCGTTTTGTGAATGGTCCGCTGGATTTGATGATTATTTCTTTTGTGGGCAAATTTGGCAAACGCCCGATGCACTTTTTTGGGTTGTTGGGCTTGATTGCTTTTCTCACCGGTTTTGGCATCCTAGCCTGGTTGAGCATCGAAAAGTTGATATTTAAAGAAATCGGCATCGCGGATCGGCCTGCATTCTTTTTGGGTATTTTGGTACTGATGGTGGGCACGCAGTTGTTTTTGACCGGATTTGTAGGAGAAATGATTAATCGGAATTCTTCGGTGCGGAATAATTATTCGATTGATCAGGAACTGTAGCTCCGACCCTTGCGGTCGGATAGTACCGTTGGATGATCAAGAGAACTGCACCCGACCCTTGCGGTCGGATAGCGCTTCGGATGATTAAAATGCGCACCCGACCCTCGCGGTCGGATAGCGCTTCGGAGCCCGATTGAGATGTTTCGCGCAGATGTTACACGGATTCCTTTTCACAGATGTTACACAGATTTTTCTGCGTACCATCTGTGCTTTTTTTCGGCGTAACATCTGTGCGAAACAAAAATATTGAGACCCGACCAACTGCTAGAGATATTTCGCGCAGATGTTACACAGATTCTTTTTCGCAGATGTTACACAGATTTTTCTGCGTGTTGAGGTGGTATACAATTGATTATAAAGGAGATTAGATATATTTGATATATTTACGGCAAAAATCAATTTATCCTGTTTGAAATCATGAAGCATTTATTTTTTTGGATCACCGTATTTTATGTACAGATTGTGCCTGTTTTTGCACAAACAACCGAAACCTCTGGCATTTATGTTTGGGATTTTAAAATGTCCGATGGACGTGAAAATCAACTTACCCGGGACGTGACGGCTTACTATCAATCTTGCTTAACCAACGAATGGACCGATGTGAATGTGTTGGAACGCCGGATGGAGGCAGAATTGACGGAACAACGCAAAAACGAGGTTACTTTTTTAAATAAAGAGGTGAAAATTCCGGCAGATATTGCTGCGGAGTTTAAAAAAATTGGCGCCAGTATCGTCGTTTTTGGAGAGATTTATGAAGATCAAGCACAAGGGGCGTTTACTTTAAAGATAAAATTTGTAAATATTTATACTACGCGGATCGTAGCCAATCCATATAAATCACTAAACGAAGTAGATTTTAAAAATAAGGAAAAACGCGAAGTATTTATTCAGACCTTATTGCCGAACAACCACAGTCGTTTTATAAAAACAATCAATGAACCCGCTGTCGCGCCCGAAAAAAAGCACTTGGTTACGGTGGATCATTCAAAATTGCTCAATAGTGAGGCATGGAATTCAATCCAAACTGATTATTTTGAAGATTTTACCAATTGGAGAAACCGTAAAGATTTCCCGTTTAATATTTGGGGTAAAACGACGTTGCAGGGCAAAGAAAGTTCCCTCATAGACGAGGAGCGCTATAAAATAATTATTCAGGCGCCGCTTTATGTAAAGCATAAATATTTAGATGTCAAACCCGTCAATCAGCGCACCGATTTTTCCAATGCTCAGCCGTATTCCGTGACGATTCGTGTAGAGAACCCGCCGAACTGCAATGGAGATGGCGGTTGTTTGGGGCGCGGAATTTCCATTCGTTTTGATAAAGCGGCCAATGCAGGATATGGTTTTACCCTGACGGATGCCGGTGATTTGAAGTTTTTTAAGTTCAATATTCACCATCCTGAAGATATTGTTCCTTTATTCAGCAAAACCATCAAAGTGGTACAAGGGCGTGATTATCAGTTGGGTATCATTGCGATGGGGAATGAGTTTTTCTTATATGTTGATAGTAAATTTGAAAAGAAGGTAATTGATGATACCTATAAAAGCGGGTTAATGGGCGTATTGGCAATCGGGAAGGGAACGCATCGTTTTGATAATGTGGCTATTTATGAGGAAATTTCTGTAAAATGAATAAAACAGTAATGGATAAACCTCATTTTGATCAATTATTTAACCTTGATCGACTTGACTTAATCGTCCAGCACTTGCGTGTCGTTTTTCAGCAACATGCCGATGATCAATTGCTCCAGGAATTGCAGCAATTGGATGGGCGTTTGGTCGCCAATCAAAAACAGGTATTGGTTGAAAATACGGAGCGCAATCAAATTCGTGCACGTTTGTTGGACATGGTTAAGGAGGCAAATGCACTTGGGTATTTTGAACCTGAAAAAAACGGTTGGTCTAAACGTATTTGGTTATTCGTATTCGGCGTATTTTTAGTGCTATTCGTGTGTGTCTTTTGGATAAAAATGCGCCCTGTACCTATACCCGAACCGGTACCTGCTTTATCTCCGATTGTGTCCGTTCGTCCAGATACAACCAGCTTGAAGCAATCCAGGATAGAACCGCCTACTGCCAGCCAAGCGTTTAAAAAAGAAACGAAATCATCGTTAATGCCAGAAGGAACCGCACCGAAATCTGACCAATTAATACCGGTTTGGCTGATAATCAACACTGTATGCAAAGATGCTGATGTGTTGGTTGATGGTATTGTAGTCCCTGCTGAAAAAGTAAGTACTACCAGAAAACGGGTTTATGTTCAAGGAGGCATGCTGCATACATTTAAGGTTGGTTCTGCTACCGAAAGTAAAATGATCGACTTAGAGCCTTCCTCCGATTTGATAGAGGTTGTCTTGAATTGCTATTAGTTTAAAAAACATGATACAATCGTTTTGCGGGTAAAATGGTGGTTTTCAAAACCTTTTACCTATTCCTGGCAAGTACAGCAAGGCGGGAATGTGCTCACGCCCTTGCAGTTTGTCTTTAATAGTTTTGTGAATCCATCTACGTTTCAGGCTTGTACGCCGGTAGGGACTACGGGTGCAGTGAATGTCGTTATTTGCAGCGTACAGGATTTGTATTGCCAGAGTCCGTAAGGAAGGGTATGCGATTTTTTATCGTTTCCTATGACGCAAACAACTTATCCATCGTTATCTCATGATCCACCTCTTCCAAATAGTATCTATTTTTTAAGGCTGGATAGGTGGTGATAAGCGTGGTAAAAATTGCTTTTTTAGTTTCGGTTACTTCCTTGAAAATCATTTTTTTAAGCCTCAATTGTTCCGAATAAGCAGCCGTCAGGGCATAGTTTTCCTGGGTGAATTTAGCTTCGCACAAGTGAATGATCTGATCCGCCCGATCAATAACCATGTCGATTTGAGCGCCAGGAAGCGTATCATCCCCCTTGAATTTCCACGAGCTATGGCGCGTAAAAACGCCGCTTATCCCCAAGGCCGCTTTTATTTGCGGAATATGCATCATCGCAATATTTTCATAAGCGTAACCACTCCATGCTTTATAAGTACTTTGCTTAGACAATTGCTCCCAAATCTTACTACCGGCACCTTTATTGTCTTGAATAAATTTGAGATAAAATAAAGAATACAAATCGGTCAGTTTATAAACGGCCTCCTTTTTCTTATTGAGCAATGGGTTATACATGCTGATAAAATCACACTCCTCTAATTCCTCCAAGGTTCTTGATAAATTTGTTTTGGCTATTTTGGTATGACTGGCGATCATCCCCGTTGTCATACCTTGCGGGTGGGCAGCCAATGCTGCAACAATCGCCACATGAAATTCAGCATTTTTAAAGAGCGCATGGTATAATTGTTCGTATTCTTCGCTCAATAACCCCTGCCGGGAAAAGCAGATTTCATCAATGAGTTGGGTCGAACTTTTCCCTTTTTCCACTTCTTTGAGGTAAAATGGTATCCCTCCCATGACCATATACAATTCAAGAATTTGGTAAAGTGGTAAGTTCAAACCGTTATGTTGGAGGAACTGTTCCGTTTCATAAAGGTTGAAGGGAGCCAATTTGATTCGATGTGTAATTCGGTTGTACAATCCACCCCGTGCGTTGATCAGGTTTTTTCTAATCCAAGAAGATGCCGAACCGCAGGCAATCAACAGCACATGATTCATGCGAGAAACATGCTGGTTCCAAAAAAACTCGAGTGCTGAAACAAACTCCGATTTAGGGGTGTCCATCCAAGGCATTTCATCCAGAAAGACTACATACTTGGAGGACGTTGGAGGCAGCGATAATAAGTATTTGGCCAAGTAACTAAAGGCTTCTTGCCAGGAATTGGGTGTTACCGTTTCTTGCTTTCCTTGGGTTCTGGCAAGATACTCTGCAAAAAAATTATTTAACTGTTGTTTTTTCGATCCCTCTTTGGTGCCCGAAAGATCAAAAACGATCTTGTCTTTCAGGTATTGGCGAATCAGGAAGGTTTTTCCAACCCTTCTTCTACCGTATAGGGCTAAAAATGCTGCCTGATCTGACTGAAGAATCTTGTCCAGTTTTTCTTTTTCGTGGACTCGGCCAATAATGTTCATAAGCGTCAAAAGTTTGATACTTGGATAAATCTAGGCAAAAATAATAGATTTACCCAAGTATTAATTTTATATTTGGATAAATGAGTGTAAAAATAACAGATTTGTCCAAGTATCGATTTTATTTTTGGATAAATCTATGTTTTATTGATGGATTTATCCAAAAATACCTGCTGGCCTCCGCCCGCACTTTGTCAGCATCTTGCAAATTGCCCACTACTTCACCAATACTTTGCCCAAAAAGGTTTTAATTGTGCGGTTTTTACACACCATCCATACCTAAGACCTGTTTTGCTGATGAAATTTTCTAAAATCTTGAGTTTTTGCCTGCTTTTCCTGTTTGGGAGCGCACTTTCTGCCCAAATCAGTTTTACCAATCAAAAAAAACTGCTCAACCCCGTAAACCAATACAATGGCGTGGCGATGGCCGTGGTGGACATGAACAGCGATGGCCGCGATGATATTATTCGATTGAACCAGGCCAATTTCCTTTCCATCGAATTTCAAAACGCGCCCAATGAACCGTTTGAACATCTGGAAATTGGTCCGGTGTCGGGCGCAAACAATTGGGGCATTTGTGCGGCGGATATTGACAACAACGGTAAGCCAGATGTGCTGCTAGGCGGCAGTTACAACGGCATTTTTGTTGCCCGCGCCAATGCCGATGCTACTGCTTACACACTTTCCACCTTGACAGCGCCGGGTACTTTTGTGCAAGGCGTCAATTATGCCGACATCAACAACGACGGCTGGTTGGATGCTTTTGTATGCCACGATGACGGCCCGTCGCGCTTTTTTATGAACGATGGAACCGGTGCGTTGAATTACAATCCAAATGTAATGGACTATACGACTTTGCCTGCGTCGGATAATTCGGGCAATTACGGCTCCATTTGGAGTGATATTGACAATGATGGCGATGTGGATTTGTATGTGGCCAAATGCCGGCAAAATGTAAATGAGCCCACCGATGGGCGGCGCATCAACATGCTGTTTCTCAACAATGGCGACGGTACCTACACCCAGGACCTGACCAATGCTTCGGGACTGCGCATCGGCGCACAAAGCTGGACGGCCGATTTTGGTGACATTGACAATGATGGCGATTTTGACTGCTTTATCACCAACCATGATATCACCAGCCAATTGCTGGAAAACGACGGGGCGGGGCATTTTACCGATATCACGGCTTTTTCTGGATTGTTTAATGCAGTTGGTGGATTGCCGATTCAGGGGGTGTTTCGCGATTTTGACAACGACGGCTTCCTGGATATTCTGGTCGCGGGCACTGCGCAGTACTTATTTCACAACAATGGCAATAAAACGTTTACGGAATTGCCCAATTTATTTGGTACAGAGGTCATGGAATCGTGTGCGGTGGGTGATTTAAACAACGACGGATTTCCGGATATTTATGCCGGGTATGCGGGTGTGTTCAACCAGCCGAGCACCATACCGGATGCACTTTGGATGAATGCGGGCAATGACCACCATTTTTTTGGTTTGAACCTGCGCGGCACCACCAGCAATTATAATGCGGTGGGTACGAAAGTGTTCCTGTACAGCGCCTTGGGTACGCAGGTGCGGGAGGTGCGCTCGGGAGAAAGTTACGGCATTGCCAATTCCATGCAGGTTCAGTTTGGTTTGGACACGTTCAAAGTGGTTGATTCTGTGCGGGTTAACTTCCCTTCTGGTTTTACAATTCTGTTGGATAAACCAGCGATTGACCAATATTTGACCCTGGAAGAGGCGAAATGTTTGGTACCGCCTGTGCCGATCTATGCAGACGGTCCGACTACTTTTTGCAGCGGACAAGGGGTGAATTTGTATACAGGTGGGTTTTATGCCACCCATACCTGGAGTACGGGAGACACAACGTCGCAAATCAATGTGAATACCACTGGAATGTATCGGGTTACGGTGAGTTCGGTCAATGGCGGTTGCACGGTTGTTTCGCCGCCCATAACGGTGGTGGCCGATCCGGTAGAAACACCGCAAATTACGGTGATCGGGGATACCCTTTTGTGCGAAGGCACCAGCGTGTTGCTGCAGGCCAATGCTGCGCCGAAATATTGGTGGAGTACGGGTGAAAATACCCAAACCATTGAAGTGAATACCCCGGGCGTTTATTCGGTGGCAACTCAGGGCTTGTGTGGTGTAGATACCTCGGCCGCGCTGTCGATCACGGTGTTTCCCAATCCTTTGCCCGTAACCACCAACGATACGGTGGCGGTAAATGGCCTTGCGCAGTTGCAGGCAAGTGGCACGGAGGTGTCCTGGTTTGATGCAGCAACAGGCGGCACGGAAATATTTACCGGAAATAGTTTTCAAACGGGCAATTTAACGGTGAGCGATACTTTTTGGGTCTCCAACCGCAGTGCTTCTGATATTCCAAATACATTTACCGGCATGCCCGAACATGCAGGCACCAGTTTTGCAGGTGCTGGTTTTAACGGTGCCGTTATTTTTGATTGTTTTAAGCCTTTTAAACTGGCCAAAACCAAGGTTTATACGGATTTAGCAGGTGTTCGGGAAATAGAATTGCGCAGTGCCGATAATGATCTATTGCAATCGGCTCTGGTTGATATTCCAGCCGGTACAACGGTCATTGATTTGAATTTTGATGTTCCGGTGGGTACAGGATTGGCTTTGACGACCAATACCCAAACCAACCTGGCTAATTTTGGAACCGCCAGTCCGCAGTTGCGCCGCAGTGATGCCAACTTAGCCTATCCTTACGTGGTGCCGAATGTGGTATCCATCAACCGATCGAATACGGCACAAGGCATTGACCGGTATTACTATTTTTATAACTGGGAAATTGATTTTTACGAAACAATTTGTGAAACGGAACGGGTGCCCGTGTATGCGGTGGTAGATACTGCCTTGGTGGCGGTTGCTGATTTGGGCTTGAATGCGGCCTGGCAGTTGTACCCCAATCCTGCTACAACGGTGGTGTACGTGCAAACAGCGCAATTCGAAGGCGGATCCTTGGCGATTACCTTGCGGAATGCACAAGGCACCCTGGTTCATTCGGTGCAAACCCGATCAACCGCAGGTGCCTTGCGCTATCCTTTGAGTTTAAATCAATTACCGGCCGGAATTTATTTTGTTGAAATTGCAACAGAAAAAGGCCGGGTAATTCAGAAAGTAGTATTGCGATAACCGTTATTTGGTTTTTCGGAAATAAATCTGACAACCGATTGATTTCGTTTCTTTTACAGCGACTTCCTTGCCCGCTAACAGGGCATCGACGGCATTGGCGACAAAGGCTTGGGTGACCGCTTCCGGTTCCCCGCCATTGTCGTCGATGGCGCCGTTGTAACGCACCACCCAGTTGCGTTTTACCTTTTGCAGCACATACGCATGAGGCGTTTTTTGTGCTTTAAAGTTTTGGGCCACCGATTGGGTTTCATCAAACAAATAAGGGAAGTTGAACGCCTCGCTGGTTGCTTTTTCCACCATTTTAGGATAGGTATCTTCCTCGTATAAAATCGTGTCGGTCGAGCTGATGGCAATCAAGGGGTAGCCCAAGGGTTTGTATTTTTCATTGAGCGCATTCAAACGGGGCGGGTACAACTTGGCAAACGGACAATGGTTGCAGGTAAAAATGATGATAAATCCTTTCGCATCCGGAAAGTCTTTCATGGAAACCATACGCCCATCCACGTTTTTTAATCTAAAATCCTGGATGTCGGATATTGGCGGCGCCTGAAAATCAAAACTAGGCAAAGAGATCAATGCTACGGCAAGGAGCGTCAAACTGGATAAAAATGCGTATTTCATCATAGAAGTGGTTGTGTTTTTTATGGCGTGATTAGCGGTTATTGCCCATTACAAACCGTTTGGTCCGCGATTTTTTTGTCTTGGTATCCCGGCATTCCAGGTTATACACTCCGGCTTTTAGTTTGCTCACATCCAAACCGGCGTGTAGGTCGGGTTGCGGCAGCATGTACAAGGTTCGACCCAATGCATCGGTAATGCGGATGTAATAGGCCAGCATATCAGGGTCGTTGAAACGCAGGAACAACCGGTCTTGAGCCGGATTAGGGAACAAAGCAAAGTCGGCTGAAGCATCGACCTCTGTCGTTGCGCTGGCTGCGTTGTCTTTTACAATAAACTGGCCCATCATGCCTTCATCCTCGTGTAGGGCAATATGACAGTGGTACATAAACGGATGCAGGGTATCAGCATAATCTTCAAATCGGGCGATGAATTTCACCACCGCATTTTGTCCACCTGTGCGACCGGGAATAAATACCACATCTTTCCAGCCTGCTTGTGCGGGGGCAGGCGCTGCGCCATTGACCGAAATAATATTAAATTCGACATCATGAATGTGGAATGGGTGTCCAAAAATTGAAGAACTGGTGATTTGCCAGATTTCCGTGTTGCCCAAGGGTACTGCATATTCGTTATAATTAATATCAAACAGTTTATGGTTGATAATAAACGCATTGGGTCCGAGAATAGGCGGATTGGTCACCCCGGCACTGTCGCTGATGGTGAGTTTGCGGGTGATATTGGCATCGGCCACGTTTAATAAAACATTGTTGGTCAGCACCGTAGGGATGGTGGTAATCGGATTGGCCGTTGCCGCGCCCACATTGAAATGCACCATGGTAAAATCCTTTTTACCGAGGTAGTTGGCAAATGGGCCGTTGGAGAAATTTTCACCACCGGCAACGAAATTGCCTAAAGTAGAGTTAAATGCTTTAATATCAACACTTTGCCCTATTTGTCCGCCAAAATTCACCAATATTTCAATGCGTTCTCCGGCATGCAGCAGGTATCGGGTTACACTTACGGGCGCATTGAGCAGTCCACCGTCGGAGCCGATTACATAAAAAGCGCGGTTGTCGCCAAATCCGATGTTGTAAGAACGTTCGATGGCGCCGTTCAAAATGCGGAAACGGACCACCTGAGCGGGTACCGTGTGTTGGGCGCGCAAGGTGCCATTGACCATCATGCTATCGCCATAAGGAACGGTTACAAACTGGTTGGCACTGTTGAAATCGCGGTCGGTGAGTACTAAGGGAATGTCATCCACGCTATAGGTGCGGGGTAGGGCGAGGGCCGATTCGATTTCGTCGCGCACAATGATTAGGCCGCCTAGTCCTTTGGTGATTTGCTCCTCCGTCATTTCGTGCAAATGCGGGTGGTACCAATAGGTGGCGGCGTTGTTAGTGACCTTCCAATAAGGTTGCCACACGGTGCCGGGGGGAATGACCTGGTGCGGACCGCCATCCATCACGGCAGGCAGGTGGAATCCATGCCAGTGTAGGGTGGTGGAGTCGTTGAGTTTGTTCTGGATGTTAAAATGCACCGTTTCGCCTTTGTGCATGATGAGGGTAGGGCCCCAAATTTTGCCATTAATGCCTGCGGTAATGGTTTGATTGCCTTTGGGGATCAATTGCGCAAAGGTATCTTTCAGGGTAAGGTTAAAATCGGGGCCAGCCAGGGTATCTGGAATCCAGAGCGGGTTGTAGGATTGCTGGGCCTGTGTTTGGCACATGGTACAAGTAAAGGAGCAAAGGAGAAGCAGTAGGTAACTGGTTTTCGTATAATGCATCATGTGTATTTATTCAATTTAAGTTTGGGTTTATACTCGTTTTTTTAGATGCCGTTATTAAAAAAATCTTGTGGTGGTTGCACAGGGTTCCTCCATTATAAAGGCTTAATCCGCTTTCATGCAGCAAGGGTAAACGGAAAATTTGCAGGCAAACAGACAAATTATTGCCTTTATTTTCATCGAAAACCTTTAAGTTTGTGATAAAATTAAAAGAATGAAATTCGTAGATATAAAAAACGATATTGCTTTTCGTAAAATATTTGGAAACCAAAAGAAAAGCATCGTCCTAATTTCTTTTCTAAATGCCGTTTTGGATTTAGAAGGTTTGAACCGTATTAAGAAGGTAACCATAATCAATCCTTATTTACTTCCGCGCATCGTTGGCGAAAAAGCAAGCATCATTGACGTACGTGCAACGGATCAGCGTGGCTGTCAATTTATAGTAGAAATGCAAGTTGCGGATAAAAAAGGATTTGAAAAACGCGTTCAATATTACACTGCGCGCGATTTTTCGATGCAAATAGAAAAGGGGGACGATTATCCTAAGTTAAAACCTACTTATTTTATTGGTATATTGAACTTCAAAATTGGCTTTGGTAAAAATTACTTAGCCAAACACTATAGCATTGAAGAAGAGACTGGTATGTGTGTATTGAATGACATACACCATCGCTTTATCCAACTTCCAAAATTTAAAAAGAAGGAACACGAGTTAATAACTTTGGTGGATAAATGGACCTATTTTTTAAAACATGTCAACAAACTGGAGGTAATCCCTGAAGATACTGGAGATGAGGGATTAATTACAGCCTATAAAGAAGCAGACAAACACGCCTGGAAAAAAGAAGAATTGATCGCTTATGATAATGCAAGTATGCGTGAACAAGATATTAAAGGCGAAATGGAGTTTGCGCATGAAAAAGGACGCGAAGAAAAAGAAAAAGAAGCGGTTCTCGGATTGTCTGAGAATGGCGTACCCTTTTCAATTATTGCAAAATCATTAAAAATTACCGAGGAGCGGGTAGAAGCAATCATTAAAAAACACCAAAATCCTGAGGATCTTGATGTTGAATAAACATGCGTCATCCCGAATTTTGGTTTTCACCAAAATTCGGGATGACGCATGAAACCGTCAACAAATTCATTTCTAAGCTACTATCGTTGCACCACCATTTTTTTCATCACGCTATTTTCCCCATTTTGCAAACGCACCATATAAATGCCACTCGGCATGGTACCCACCTGAATACTCAAGCCGCTTGTCGTAACCGGTGTAGAAAAATAAACCCTTCCATGGATGTCAATAAGATCCAGCAAGCCATCAAAGGGCAGTTCGCGCAACGTGATTTCCTCGCGGGCCGGGTTGGGCGCTAATTGAAAGTCTAAAACCGCTTCAGGCGTATTGCTGGAGGTGGTCACTTGCTGGAATCCGGCAAAGAACAGCAGCGTTTGAATAATGGCTGGGGTAACGCAACCGCCATGGTCCTGGGTAGAATCTACATCAATCACCTGAAAATCTACTGCGCCCAATGCGCTCATCGTATCGCGGGCCACAATGCTGTTGCGGTAAGGCACCTGGTCGTCGGCTTTGCAATAAAACACGCGGGTTGGGGCCTCAGGTGCCCATTGGTACACATCATTGTCGCGCAAGGCCAGGTTAAACGGATGGTTCGGGTTGTTGATTACTTCATTTACAATGCTTTCTTGCAACATTTTACGCGGAATGGATGCGCCAAATTCGGAAGTAAGTTGGGCGATCAACTGGCTATTGAGCGTACCCAGGCTTTTGGTGCCCTTGTAAAACGGTTCAATGAGGGTAGCGTAATTGGGTTTAAAAACATCCTCCAGGTTTACAAACAGGTTTTTATACACCGTTTGATAGGAAAGGATGGTGTTTGGCAGGTAATTCGGGTTAAAATAAGGTGTTTCCGACAAAATCAGGTCGCGCATCACGCCCGAAATGCTGTACGGACCCGACATCGGTGCCGCAGCGGTGGTTGTAAATTCCTGGGTCGGGTCTTGCTCAATGGTTTTATGCAGGGCCATTGCAGCATGTCCGCCCTGCGAATATCCGGTGATAAATAATTGGTCATTTACCTGAACGGTACCCAATTGGGCGACAAATTGTTCGGCAGCGCGCAACATATCAAGTGCGGCACTTGCCTCCGAGGCAGCATGTACATAAGGGTGAAAACCGCGGGAAGTGCCCAGTCCCAAATAATCGGGCAGCAGGGAAAAGTAACCCATACCGGCAAACAGACCGCCTATCGTGCCTTCACCATTGCTTGCGTTGAAAGAAGGAACATCTAATTTCGACGAAGAAGTTCCATGCTGGTAAACCAGCCGCGGGAACACCTTAGTTGCATCGTTGGGCACACCAACCAGGCCGGAAGCCGTATCCAATACCCCGTTAATATCGGGCGTGGTATAGGTAATGCGGTACAATTTTGCACCATACTGTATAAATGGCACCCCAAACTGCGTGTTTAGTTGCGCCTTGGTTTTGGTCAACAGGAGGGTACTGGAAATGAGGTTTTGTGCAGTGAGCGCTTGGGCGACAAAGAACAGGAATGCAAAAAGAAAAATTCTCATCGTAGCAACGGTGTTAAAAGTGAACATATCAGGATAGCATGCGTAAAAGCCAGTTTTTATCGGTCAAGAGTGGTTGTTGTTCCACTTTAAGGCATAACGCCGGGTACTGCTCGGGCGTTGTGCGCAACATTTGAGCGACAATAGTAATAAAATTCAAATAAGTTCGGCGCAATTCTTCTGAAATTACTTTGTTGCGGTTCAAGAAGGTCTTAAAGGCATGCAACAAACTTTCTAATGCGTCGCTGGCGTCGGTTTCGTAGTATATTTTCACTAAAAGCACTTTGGCGCCTAAATTATAATGAATATCGGAAAAATCTACTTTGTTTAAAAAGGTCATGGCGGCATCATACCGGCTGGTGTAATAATACAGTTCGGCGAGGTTGTAGTGGTAGGAATCGTCGCGGTAGGCGTCTTCGAGCAGTCGGGTATTTTGGAGGATAAATTGCTCGGTCCATTCAAAGCGTTTAAGGCGCAGGGCTGCTTTAATGATGTTTTTGTAATGCCAAGGGGAAAGTTTGCCGTTGTGCAGCAAAATACCGGAATCGACCCCTTTGATGTACAGATGCAGGGCTTCTTCCACAAAGTCTTCGCGCAGTTTCAGGATCTGGAAATTGCAATAATTGATGGCATATTGGTAAAGTTCAGCCAATTCTTGCTTTGAAAAGCGGTTTTCCTGGGTATTCAACAGGTTTTTGAGTGCTTCGAAACTTGCATGTGCCTGATCGTCGCGCAGCAACTTAAAAATGTAAAAATAGGCGTGGATGATGGGCGCGCTTTCGGGCAAGGGGTGTTGTTGCAAAAATCGGTACACCTCATCCACCAATTGCAGGTTATAGGGCGTTGCGATGATGACCTGGCTGGTGAGCATATAGCAGGTGCAGCGCAGTTTTTCGGCCAGGTAAAAATAGTCGAGGTGGTCGGCGGCTTCCTGAACAGATTCGTTAAAAACCCGGGCGGCCGATTGGGAGCGGCGGTTTGCTTCTGTATTTTTCAAAAAATATTGCGCGTAGTGGTATTGGGCATTTCGAAGCGGTAAATCGGTTTGTTGTCGGGCCGTTTTTTCATATAAATAGTGGTAATGTTTGTCCAAGCCGCGCTCCAACAAGCCTTTGAGGGTGTAATGTGCAGCGACAAAAGCATGTTGCTCATATTGTTGTTGCCCAATAAACTGCTCGGCCAATTTGAGCAGGAACGACATGGTATGGTTGAGTAAAGCATCCTGATAGGGTTGTTCAGGAAAAATTTGACGAAAAATCACCGAGCGTTCTACCGATTCAAAGGCGGGTGCTTGTTCCCGCAAAAGCACACACAGCGCAGTCACCGCCTGGTTTCTATTGAAATAAGGTGACGCCACAAAATCCTGAAAATTGCTCCATTCCCGGCCGGAGAAACTGCCCAAGAGTTCGATCAGTTTGCTTTTTTTCATAACAATTCATTTTTACCCATGCTATTTACGGACAAATATAAGGCTCCAAGCGTAGAATTATACGGGTTTAAAATTGATAGTTTCTGATTTTTTTAAAATTTAAGATTTAGTAAAATATTGATTGTTAGTTACTTATTGCTATTTATTTGTTTTTGAAGTTGATATTTTTTTGATAAATCTATTATTTTGTGTTTGTGTACTGCCCAACCGTGCCGCACTTTTGTATCGTAAGGCAAACAAATGCTCGATACCATGTTTAAAAAAATACGAATTCTTCCAGCGTTAGTTATCGGAATATTGCTTTGTGCAACGGTTCAACCGCTGCGTGCCCAACAATTGATTGTGTATCCAGGGGATGTGACCAACAATGGCGTGGTGAACAACGTCGATTTTTTATACCTGGGCTTGGGGTATAATTTTATCGGACCACCACGCGATCCAGGGAATGGCAACCCGCAGAGTTTTACCCCGCAATTGGCCAATCCCTGGCCGTTGATATTGCCTAATGGGACCAATATGGCGCATGCCGATTGCAACGGCGATGGCATTGTCAATTATTTTTATGATGCATTTCCGGTATATGTCAACTATGGCGAGCGGCGCACCGACATTCCGGTGGTGGAAGATGTTTTTACACGCGGAACCGAAGGGATTGATCCATCCTTGCGCTTCAATGCTTCGGCGGTACCGACCAATTTGAATCCTGGATCGGCTTTTAGCATGCCCCTCGAATTTGGTACGGCTGCCTTGCCCGTGGAGGATTTATATGGACTTTCTTTTTCGGTGTTGTTCGATTCGAGCTTTGTCAATACCGCCACAGCCAGTTTTGATTTTTCGCCGATTTCGTGGGCCAATCCCGACAATGACCGGGTGTACATGTACCGAAGCATCGACGAGCATCGCATAGATGTAGCGTGGACGCGCACCGATCACAACCAGCGTTCGGGGCACGGCGTTATTGGTTCGGCAGATTTTATCATCATCATCGATATTATTGGGTATCATGAGTTTAGCATCATCATTGATTCGGTTAAAATGCTGGATAAATTCGGTAATGAAACATTAGTTGCTGGCGATACGGTGTTGATAAATGTGAGTCCTGCCGCACTTTCCTCCGAGCAGGAACCGCAAGCCCAGCTGCGCATGCAAGTACAACCCAATCCGGCCAAAGACCGCTTATGGATATCCCAGGAATCGCCCATCGAAACCCTGATTTTGTGGGATGCATTGGGCCAGCCCGTACAACGTTGGCACCCAAACACAAATCAGACCGAAGTTTTACTGCCCCAATTACCGGCTGGATTATACTTGCTGGAAAGTCGCTCCAAACAAGGTCGTTCTTATCAGAAAATACAAATACAACCCTGAAGGCTATAAAAACAAAAACACCCGGGTACATTCATTCCAACATTCAACCTTTAAATTGAGCACAAAAACATGAAAAAACTGATTTTCAATTTGCTTTTTCTGCTGCTTGCTTGTGCCATTCAAGCGCAGATTACAATTACGGGTACCGTTACCCAACTATCTGATGGCGCCGTAGTGCCCGACTGGTACGTAGACGCAATTGCGGTCGACTCCAACCTGGTAGGATATGGAGAAGCCTTTACCGATCAAAACGGTAACTACTCCATTACCTTGCCCGGCACCCCCGGCCCTGGCTGGGTGATTAAAGTGTCAACGAATAAAGCGTGCAACGATCCGAACAACGACTATGAGTCAAAAACAGTCGTTCCGGTAAACGGAGTAGCAACAGCAGATTTTCAAATTTGCAACTTTGCAGCACCAGAATGCTTTACCTTCTTTTCCTACTATCAATATGCGGGCCTTAACTTTAATTTTAACAGCTATTACGTAGGAGTGGATAGTATCATCCCGCTAAGTTATGCCTGGGATTTTGGCGATGGCACCACCAGTACAGAGGCGAATCCACAGCATGTATATCCTTCAGAAGGGGTTTATCCGGTCACCTTGACAATTGTAGGTGTAAACGGGTGCATTTCAACCGTTACACAACCTGTTTTTGTAAAACAACTGCCTTTTTGCTGGACGTTCATTGATGTAGAATTGGGCAATGACGACCTCGAATTCGTGTTTTCCAGCACGTATTATGCTGCTGACAGCACGGCTACTCCGGTAAGTTATTTATGGACTTTTAGCGATGGTACGACCAGTACGGAAGCGACTCCGGCCCATACTTTTCCAGCGGAGGGCTATTACATTATCACCCTAGAAATTACGGGCTCTAATGGTTGTGTAGCAACGACTGATTTGGGTTTCTCTACGGCTTTTGTGCCAGAACCGGATTGTTTCTCCTACATCAAATTCGCGCAGGACGACTCAACCACGTTTAATTTCTATGCTTTTAACTACAACTTATTGAATCCCAACGGCGATTCAACCAGTATTTTGAGTTATGCCTGGGATTTTGGCGACAGTACCACCAGCAATGTGGCCAATCCGGTGCACACGTACGCCCAGGAAGGTATTTACAACGTGACCCTGACCGTAGTTACCCAAGACAGTTGCATTTCGCATGCTTGTGAGGTGGTTTTTGCCTACAATTCGCCAGTAGATACATTTTATTATGGTTGTCAGGCCATGTTTGGGGTAAATCAATACTGGGGTTGGGATGATTCATTGGGCATTAATGACCCGAATGGGGGCAATTTTGATCCACTTACCTTGAGTTTCTTTGATTATTCCTTTGGTGGCGTGATTGAGTGGACCTGGGATTTTGGCGACAGCACCACCAGCAATGTGCAAAATCCAACGCACACGTATGCAGCAGAAGGCGATTATTTAGTGACTTTGACCATCAAAACGGTGGATGGTTGCGAAAGCACAACGGCTTATCATGTGTACGTAGGCAACAGCGCGCCTTGGGAACCGGAATGGGATTGTCAGGCCTTGTTTATTCCGCTTCCAGACAGCATCGGCAGCAACGGATTCCAGTTTTTTGATCTTTCGTATGCACCAAGTCCGATTGTTAGCTGGACTTGGGACTTTGGTGACGGTGGTTTCAGTTACGAACAGAATCCTTTCCACACCTACAACGAGGCGGGCACCTATATTGTAACCCTCAAAATTGCCAGCGATTCTTGCAGCAGTGTCTTGTCTTACACCATTGATACGGAGAGTCCATGGAATTTTAATGCACAGCCCGCTACCCTTGGTTTGTCGGCCGCTGTCACCAGCACCAAAACACCGCTTGCATTGTCGGGTTTAAAAGTATTCCCGAACCCTGCCACAGATTTGTTGCGCATTGGATTCAGCACCGAACAAGCGGGTAATTATGAGTTGCGCATCACCAATATTGCAGGTCAGTTGTTGAACCGTCAGGAATATCAGGTAGTAAATGGCACCAACCTGCTTACGACCGATGTAAGTAAATTGGTTCCAGGCTTGTATTTCGCAACATTGCGCACCGATGATCAAGTTCAGACGGTTCGTTTTGTGAAAGAATAGTCTTTTCACATTGGAAATTTTAAAAAGCATTTTTTATAATATATTCTGACGCAATCGTTTTTTGTACAATTAATACAATTCGTTCAAATACAATTGCTCTGACATATTAATCATCCTTTCAGGGGCCGGCATTTCTTTCAGCGGAGAAATGACTGGCCCTCGTTTTTTATAGTAAGTTTGCGCAGTTTCCATTCAAACACTACCCGATATTAATTGATGACACAAGCTGAAAACCGGTATTTATACCTACTCTTTGTGCTTTGTTTTTTAAGCATGACCTTTGGTGCCATGAATTCCGTGCTGGCAGCCCCTTATTTACCCGATATGGTACACGATTTGGCGGGACTTGCCGCAGATGAGGCCCTAAAAGGCAAAGTAGGCGCATTTATTAGCTTTTTTATGCTAATTGGTGGCAGTATTGGCGGCATTTCAATGGGCTATTTGTCAGATCGCATTGGTCGGCGGACGGTTTTATCCATATCCTTATTGTGTTTCAGTGCAGGTTCGGCATTAGGCGCTCTATCGGGCTCCTGGGAAATGCTGGCGTTTTCGCGCCTCATCGTAGGCATGGGAGTGGGTGCCACGCTGGTCATTACGGCCGTGATCATCGCCGAAGCCTGGCCCTTGCGTACGCGCGCGATCGCCCTGGGTGTTTTGTCCGTTGCTTACCCGGCCGGCATCATTGGTTCCGGCCTGATTACCGCCAATGTCAGCAGTTGGCGTATGGGTTTGTGGTTGGGTGCCGCCACGGCGCTTATTGCAATTCCGGTACGCTGGTGGGTGCAAGAATCGCGAGAATGGACGGAAGTGCGTGCAAAAAAGGAGCCTGTTGATCTCAAGCCCTATAAAAAAGCAGTTATTTCAGGTATTTTGATCTATGGAACGATGTTGATTGGTATTTGGGCATCCTTTGCCTGGTTGCCTACCTGGGTACAGCAATTGATTGGTCCAGAGACTGGTGAAGGTCAGGTGCAACGTGGACAATCGGTTATGTTTTTAGGGATGGGTGGGGTAGTAGGCGGTGTGTTTTCGGGCGTATTATCCAATTGGTTTGGGGCAAAACAGGTACAGCAAGTTTGTTTTTTGATTTGTTTTATCCTGTCTTATTGGTTGTTTGAGGTAAATATCACCTACAACTGGCAGGTTCCGGTGGGCATTACCTTGTTGGGCTTGACCTTTGGGGTGAGTCAGGGCGTGCTGCATAATTACATCCCTGAGTTATTTCCGGCGGCCGTTCGATCTACTGCGACCGGGCTGAGTTTTCATGGCGGCAGGATTTTTACAGCGATTTCTGTATTTTTCGTGGGTGCTTTTGTGGTTTGGTTTGGCGGGTATGGCCATGCGATTTTTGCCTTTTCCAGTGTTTATTTGTTGGGTATGTTGGCCTTATTTTTTGTGCAGAAAACAAAGTAACAGGCAAGTTTTTATAGTCAACGAAAATTGGTTATGAAAATAGATGGCTTCTAATCCATTGAAAATCAGTTTCTTTATCCATACATCCTTCAAATCCATTTAAATCTGGGTATAAAACGATTTCCCTATGCCTCATATTAAATTGCGCAGTGATTTGTTTGGCATTACCAGTTTGCTGGATTACCGAAGCGCAACCGCTGGACCTATTTGCGATTTGACCCAGTTGTTGTTGCGCGGTCCTTCAACCTTGTTGGAATCGGAGCGCGAATTGATTGCCACTTATGTTTCCTATTTAAATAATTGTACTTTTTGCACGACTGCCCATGCGGCTGCGACGTGTTTGTTGCCGGAAGGGAATTTGGAACAAATTGAAGCCTTGAAGCAATCGTTGGCAACGGCACCGTTGAGCGATAAAATGCGCGCCCTCCTGCGTATTGCCGCCAAAGTACAGCAAAGTGGGCAGGCAGTACAAGGTTCGGATGCCGACGCAGCTCGTGCAGCAGGCGCGAGCGACCTTGAAATACACGATACCGTACTAATTGCCGCCTTGTTTTGTATGTACAACCGATATGTAGATGGATTGGCGGCAGCAACCCCAAGCGACCCGAACTATTACGAAGCCTTGGGCAAGCGCATTACCACCCGTGGATACGCCGCACCCAGCAATGGTTATCAAACACTTACCTACGAACCTAAAGATTAAATCATGCCGCATATTCAAACACCTGACAACATACCGGGTATTCGTGGATTGATGAATTTTCGTCCCGATGCCGCCCAGGCCTTAAATGCCCTTGCCCAGGCTTTATTGGTAGAAGCATCGCCGCTGACCCGTGGCGAGCGCGAATTGATTGCCAGTTTTGTATCCAGTCTTAACCAATGCACGTTTTGCATGACCTCGCACGGGGCCATTGCGGCCCATTTGCCCGGCAACGATTACGCCTTGGTGCATGCCGTTTGGGAGGATTACCAAAAGGCGGATATCAGCGACAAAATGAAGGCACTATTGCACATTGCGGGCAAAGTACAGCAAAGTGGCAAGGCCGTTTCGGAAGCGGATATTGCAGCGGCGCGTAATTTGGGTGCAAGCGACCTTGAAATACACGATACGGTGCTGATCGCGGCTGCATTTTGCATGTTTAACCGCTATGTGGATGGTTTGGGCGCTACCACACCTGATGATCCGGCCTTTTATGATTTGATCGGCGCGCAACGTGCCAAGGAAGGTTACTTGACCAAATCGGTCTTGATGAAATAAGCGGCTGTTTACCCGTCCGTGCGGATGCGCGCATACAGGAAGGCGTCGATATCAAGGCCTTTTTTGCGGTGAAACTTGCGCAAATAGCCTTCTTTTTGAAAGCCTGCCTTTTCCAGCACCCGTGCAGAGGCAGGATTATGGGAAAAAACATGTGCTTCGATGCGCACCAAAGGTCGGGTTTCGAACATTTGATCGGTAAGTTTTTGCACGGCGGATGTTATAATGCCCTGGTTGCGAAAAGGCGCAGCCAGCCAGTAGCCGATTTCATCCAAATGGCCATCCATGCCTTGTTTTACCATTGCACCGATGCCGCCAATTAGTCCGTGGGTTTCATGCCGGATTACCCAATTGGTGAGCACGCCATTTTTTTGGAGGTTGGTGCGGGTTGTTTCTAACCAGGTTTCCGCGTCTGCTTGCGTATAGGGTAAAGGAATGTGCAGGGTGTTTTGGTATATTTCCAAATCGTTGAGGTACAACAACATATTAGGAATATCCGCTTGCTGAAAAGCGGTTAGAGAGAGCTGGCTGTTGATCTGGATGGATGTTTGCATGTGGGTATGGAATTGGTGTGTTGAATATGCAACATCGATTGGGGTTGGGAAAGTTCCGGTGTGTACCTCCGGCACACTTTTTAAAGGGGTTCCACAGAGGAGCACAGAGGAATGGAGATGCGCGGAGGTTTTGATGGGTTGTTGGGGAAGCGTTAGAACACCGAATATCGAACACCGAACACCGAATTTTGAAGTGTTGCATTGCCTTTGGCCAGGATTCGTACCAATGCTCGTTTCAGCGCTCCCTTTATTTCGAAATTCGGTGTTCGGTGTTCTGCTGTTCGATATTTGTGAAGGGAACACCGAATATCGAATATCGAACACCGAATTTCGAAGTGTTGCGTTGGGTTTGGCCAGGATTCGTTACAATGCTCGTTTCAGCGCACTCTTATTTCGATATTCGGTGTTCTGCTGTTCGATATTTCTGAAAGGAACACCGAATATCGAACACCGAACACCGAATTTCGAAGTGTTGCGTTGGAGCAAAACACCCGTCACTCCTTCACCCGCCCCGCTTCCGCCTCAATGCCCGTGCTTGTTTTCCGCGCTTTCACATTTTCATTTCCAAAACGATAACTCAAACTCAGGCTGCCGCGCCGACTGTCCCAATTGCCGCCGCCATACGAAAGCAGGCCGTTGAAGTTGGAGTTGCTGTTCCAGCCTGCATGGTTGAAAAGGTCGTTCGCACTCACTTAAACGCAGCGGAAAAGTTTGTTCTATTATAATTTATCTGATTCCGAAACAGTTGATTTTTTCTTTTCAACCTTAGATTTTACCATTTTACGAGTACCTCCTGCGACGATAACAGTTTCTTTAATTTTTGACTTAATTGTTCTTGTAGGTTTCGGTATTTCGCCTGTGCTTTTGTATTGCGCTATAATAGCACTTATCTCTCGACGATCTTCATCAGAGAATGGCATTGGGCCTACATTTAGATCAAAGTTTGTAGGTTCTTTTATGTATCCCATTGTTTTAAATTTTAAAATATGGACGGTTTTAAGATCGACTTTGTCAATTTCAAACACATCTGTTGCAAAACTATCACCAGAAATAGTGTTTTGAACGCTGTTGGTCAAGCGATCTATTTCAATTTCTAAATGATAGGAGGTAGATTTTTTCATGGGTAATATACCTCAAAGTTACGCGGAAACTGTTGAAACTCCAAACTTATAATCTGCCATTTTCTTAGTACTAGAAACATTAGGCAAACCCTAAATCCCAGCAGTAAAAATTCGCATCACGCATCACTCATCACTCCTCACTAAATCACTCCTTCACCCGCCCCGCTTCCGCCTCAATGCCCGTGCTTCTTTTCCGCGCTTTCACATTTTCATTTCCAAAACGATAACTCAAACTCAAGCTGCCGCGTCGACTATCCCAATTGCCGCCGCCATACGAAAGCAGGCCGTTGAAGTCGGAGTAGCCATCCCAGCCAGACTGGAAGAAAAGGTCGCTGGCACTCAATTTTACCGTCAGGCGGTCTTTTAAAAACTTGCGCTGCAAGCCTACATCGAGGCTCCAACTTGATTCATATACAAAAACACCGCCCCAAATGCCTGGTCCTGAGTAATAACCGGACACCTCGGCTTTGAATCCGTGCGGCAAATCAAAGGTATGCTGTTGGTAAATGGTGTAGGTAAAGGCCTGCACATCCACCACGGCGCCATTGCCATAGTTGGCCTGATTGTTTAGGTGGGCTGCAGAAGCGTTGAAATAGGCGTTCCATTTTTTGGAAATCTGCACCGGAACGCTCAGGTTGAGGCTGTAAATGGTTTGGTTCGCCAAATTGGCCCAGGTGATAAATCCGGCGCGCGGATCTACTACATCCGGTGCGATCAGGCGGGTGATTTGGTCGCTGGTACGGCTGTAGCCCACTTTTAGATTATATTGCTGTAAAAGCGTATAGCCTAATTCGATGTTGTTGACAATTTCGGGCCGTAGGAAAGGATTGCCTTTTTCGTACGACAATTGACTGATCTGGTTGTTGAATGGATTCAAAACATTGTAATCCGGGCGGTTGATGCGCCGACCCGCATTAAACGAAAAAGCGTGGGCATCCGATTGTTGCCAGGTCAGTCCGAGGGTAGGGAACCAACTCAGGTAATTGAGCACTACCGGCGGTTCCTGCAAATCGGGCAAAAAGGCTTTCAAATCGCCCACAGCATCCGTTTTTTCGGCACGCAAACCACCGGAAAACTGCCATTTTTTGCCAAAATCGCGGCTGTAATTCAAATAGGCCGCATATACTTTTTCATTGTACTTAAAACGGTTGGAGCGCTTGTCGTTTTGCAGTACCACGCCCTGCAGTTCATCGAACACTAAAAAAGTGTTGTCCGAAACCACCTTGCTGAGTTTGGAGCCAAAGCCCAATTTTCCACCCAGCATATTGTCTTCATAATCAGCCTGTAAGGTATAGATATCAATGTCGGTGGGGGTGTCAAAGCGGTTGATGATTTCCGTTTTCAGAACCGATTCGGAAGCATCGTAGTACCGGTTGGGTTGAAAGCGGTATTGCTGGTTGTTGTAGTTGCCGTAGTCCAGGTCGAAGTTGAAACTGCGGCCTTTGGTATTGTCGAAGCGGTAATTGAGGTTGTAAGTTTGTTGCTTGCGGGTGCTGTTGGCAGTATTGTTTGCGATCAAAATACTGTCGATTTGGGTAGGAGTGGACGTTTGTGCGAGCGTAATATGGTTGTAGGAAGTATTATCGCTGGTTGTTTTGCCGCCGCCTGCAAGCAAGCCGATGGTGTGGTGTTCTGCAATGGGAAAATCGACGCCTGCTCGGTAATTGTAATTCCGCCAGTCGTTTTTGCTGTCGTTGATTTCCTCCTGCACCATGTTATTGAGGTAGCTGACAAAATCCATTTCATTGATCCCGACCCCGCTGCCGATGCTGGCAGTCCCGAATGCGTTCAGGTGTTTATTGCGGTAATTGCCATTGCCGGTCAGGTTGCTGCGGTAGTGTTTGCCTTGACTTACACTCGAATTGAGTGCGCCATTGGCCCCCAGGTTTTTATTTTTCTTCAGCCGAATATCAATAATCCCGGCATTGCCTTCCGCTTCATATTTAGCACCCGGATTGGTGATAATTTCAATGCGATCAATCACTTCGGCGGGCAGATTTTGCAAATACGTGCTCAAATCGGCGCCAGAGAGCGGTAACCGTTTGCCATCCACATACACCAGCACCCCTGAACGGCCGAGCAAACTTAGGTTGTCGTTGTTATCCACCGTAACGGCCGGGGCCTTGCGCAACAAGGAGAGCGCATCGGTACCGATGTTGTTGATGGTCCCTTCCACGTTGAACACCGTGCGATCGGCTTTTACTTCCACAAAAGGACGGGTCGCGCTGATGGTCGCCTCGGCCAATTTGACGGTGTTGGACTGAAACGTCAGGGTTCCCAAATCAAGGGTTTGATTCTCCAACAACTGGATGTTGGTCTTTTTCAGATCCGATAAGCCGAGGTAAGTAGATACTATATAGTAATTGCCTGCCTTCAGGTTTTGTAATTCGAAGCGGCCTGCATCGTTGCTCACACCGGCTTTTGTAAAAACACTATCGGCACTGCGATATAAAACCACGTTGGCAAAAACAACCGGTTCGCCTTCCGGATTTTGTACTTTCCCTTTTAAAACTGCGGTTTGAGCAGCCAATAAACAAGGGAGCAATAGACAAGACAAGGTAATCCGACACTTCATAGCAACATTTTTAGAGGAAGATGATTTCCTGGGAAGATTCACCACAAATGTCGGGATACCGCGCGGGCATCCCATTTTTTTTCGACAAATAGGGTTTGGAGGTGTTGGATGGGCGGATTTGCGGGAGGAAAGGGAAGGAAGGGAACACTGAATATCGAACACCGAACACCGAATTTCGAAGTGTTGCGTTGGGTTTGGCTTGCTAATCACCAAAAGCCTGTTGTAGCGCCTCCTTTATTTCGAAATTCGGTGTTCGGTGTTCTGCTGTTCGATATTTCTGAAGCGAACACCGAATATCGGATATCGAACACCGAATTTCGAAGAGTTGCGTAATATAAACAAAGATCTTCCTAAACCTGCCACGAGGTTTAGGAAGGTCTCTGTCTGTATTACTCCTTCACTACCCGTGTGGTGTAGCGTTTCCCCTTGTTCTTTAATTTGCAGGATATAAAGCCCCGCGGGCTGCCCCGAAAGGTCAAGGGTATTGCTCGATTGCATCAGGCGCTGCACCATACGGCCGCAAGCGCCGGAGAAATCGCCGTTGGGTAAATAATTGGTGGAGGTACCTTGTACGATACGTATCAGGTAACGATTACCATTTCTTGTAAAAGTGTACCAAATCGTATGCTGCAAGGGGACGCAGCGCACTTCTATTTCTCAAACTCCACGATATACTCCGAGCAATACTTGCCCAGATCGGAATATTTAAAAAACAGCCGGGCGCGTTGTCCCAAGCGTAGCGAAGTATGCTTTCCTGCAATGTCTTCGGGCGTGTTCATGGGTTGCAGGGAGGGATACCACATCGTATGGCCGGGCTTGTCAACCAGCAATTGAGGCTTTGTCCAGTCCTGCGCGTTGTTTCCGGCGCCGAGGTCAGGGTGGGGATTGAATGAAATGAACAATTTACTGCCCACCCACGATTGTCCCGTCACGTGCCCCATCAGCATCACCCAACCGTTCAAATAAGTATTCCAACTGACGGACGGCCCCCAGTGAAACCCGCCTGAAGGCGACGAAGCCGGGCCGCCGCCTGCCTGCATCGGAATTTGAAGCGCGGCCACGGGTTTGCCAATACCGTCCCAGGGGGCGTTGAAGCCCTGTCCGTCCCATCGTTTGGCTTTTCCTTCCGGTTGGTCGAGGTCTGCCAGCGCAATACGGGCTACGCTGATACATTGTCCGCTCCATTCGACGGCCGGATCGTAGTGCGCGGCGTCGTAAACGCCCGGATAACCATATTCGCCGTAAAAAAGATAGAGATAATCGCCCACTGCCACTGCCGAGGGATCGCCGATACCACCGGCAAAGGTTTTGGAGGTATTGTGCGGTTTAAGGATCATGCGGGCTTGTTTGTCCTCCAGAAAAAGGCCCTTATTGTCCCAGCTCCAGCCGCCATCGGTCGATTTCATGATGCCGATGCGACAAACGGCGGCAGGTGTAATGCGATCCGTCAGGCCGAGGGGCCAATTTTTATCCAGGTAACCTTCGCCTGTTTCGGCGTTGAAGGGCAGGGTTTCGGGATAGTTTTCATTGTGATAAACGGCATAAAGTGTGCGTCCGGTGGCATCTTTGGCGTCCTGGTACACGGTTTCGAACCAGACGGCGCCGTGGAGGCCCGGCGTTCCAACGGGTGCATTCGGGGGAAGTTTGGGCGCGATATAGTCCTTAGCCGCCCTGCCGAACACCTCGTCGGCATGGCTGCCGCTGGCAAATTTAAGTTCCCGTGCGGCGCCCCACACAGGGTCTTCGCCGTATTTGCCGGGGAAAATACGGAGCGTATCGCCTACCCACACTTCCGCCATGTTACAATCGACGAAATTGTTAAAACGAAAGGTGTCGGTCTGGATCAATTTAAATTTCGGCAGCGCGTATGCACCCTTTGATGGGGCGTTTTGCTGACAGGCCACGCAGGCCGATAGAACGAACAGGGGGAACAGAAGATTCTGTCTCATGTTTTTAGGGCAAATATAAAACGGATAGGACAATAATTATGCGCTACATATCAGGTAGCGAGCGCTTGTTTTGCCAAATAAAAAGTTGAGATCATGGTGGGTAACGCGCACGCGACTCACTGTCTGAACCATGATTTCAAGGATTTTTAGATTTTCAGACGATTGATAACCGAATCGCCGCCTCCAATACATCTAAATTAATGTGCTTCAGCGTTTTGAACTTAATACAATACCCCGTCACACTGGCCTTGCCAATCGTATCGCCAAAATTAGTGGCCAAATAGGTCTTATCCTTAATCCCCATGATATACACAGAAATACCCGTCGTATTGGCACTCAATCCAACTTGATAAAACTCCCGGCTGGTACCATCCGCATATTGAATGGTATAGCATCCGTATCCAATATTTGGGTTCGAAACTATTTTACCATCGCTGTTTTTGCCGTCACTGAACCATAATTGACAGGCTGGGGATACTTGCAAAACGAGGTCATGCAAGGCTTGTAGTTCACTGCGTTTGGGCTCCGGCTGACTGGCAATGTAGGTGTCGATTTGTGCTTGTGTGGTCATGTTAAATTTTGGGTTATCATTTTAGCATACAATAGCGTAATACAGCATGAATGAATGCCATCGAATTTCGAAGTTGGGTGCAAGTGACAGCCACGCAAATCAGTAGCCCATTCGACGATTTGTGCATATTTTTTCAGAGCCCTTGCACGTGCAAATTATCTTTTACTTTAGCAAACGTGCCAACGTTTAGGAGCCATTAAAGGCTGTGGATTGTTCTTTGTCTTTGAGCCTGTAAAAATTTACACTTTTCGCTAATATGACAGTCTTTTTTTGCCATACTTCGTTCCTTTTTTTCGCCGTAATTAGTCCCATTACGTCTGCAAAAAGCGCCTAGTCTGGCTAAAAAATCCTTGTCATATTAATCGAAAATATAATTTTTTACAGGCTCTAAGGCTTTATTTGCTTTTTTAACGCTTCGATTTGCCTTTGTAATTCAAGGTTTTTTTGAATTTCCTCTGCTGCACGTTTCTTTTCCTCAATCAGTAACTTATCCTTTTCTGCAATAATCTCTTCCTTTTCTGCAATAATCCATTCTTGTTCAGCGATAATTTCATCCTTTTTGCTCATTTCTCGATCAAAAGCGCGTTCCAATTCATCCTCCACGTCCATTTTGTCCCGAATTTCTTCACTGGCAATGGCGCGTCCTAAACGTTCTGCCATCTTTTTGACCAAGGGATCGTTCGTATCGCCCTGAAAATCCAACTGATGCCTATCCTTTGGGCTTTGGTAAATTGGACTGAAAATTTGTAGCACCCGTTCTAGTCTGCTTCTAGTGGCATGGCCTAGCATTTGCACTTGAATCAAATAGGAATCGTGCGTCAACAACTCCACAAATTCTTCTTTAATGTCCAATCTTTCCTGGGTAACAACATCAATATATTCTCGATTGATTTTGACCACACCACGCTGAATACTGTTCAAAGGAAAACCTAAAAAATAGATGGTGACGATGGGTAAGGGGCGTTTTTCAGGAAGCCCACGCTCGTTGAGTACTTCATCTTCTTTGCGGTAATTATCTCCTAAGTAGCGCCGAAAACGCATCGCATTAAAGGCTTTTTTGGCCTTTTGCAACTCAATAAGTATTTTACTGATTTCTCCGTTCGGCTTTTTGATTACTGCTTTAAAATCAAAACGCAAAATACGGATATCCCCGCTCGTTTCGGTGGCGGTTTCCTGCGGTTTTACTTCTACACTTTGTACGTCCTCACCCAAGATGGTCGACAACAACTCTCGTGCAATTTCCACGTCTTCCAGCAGATATTTGAACACTACGTCATAGATGGGATTGGCGATGATCATACCTAATTTTTTGTTTGATTTCTATCGCAAAGTAAACTATTTTGGGGCGGTTTTGGTTCTTTTTTTGCTTTTTTATTTGTTGGATCTGGTCCGCGCGTACGTGCGCTCTGCTGCCCATACAGACGCTTAGTGCGAAAGCGCAGCATTTAAGCAACCACTCAATTATACCCAGATTTAAATGGATTTGAAGGATGGATGGATAAAAAAAATGATTTTCAATGGATTAGAGGCCAGTTGTTTTCATAACCACTTTACGTTGACTATAAAAGCACTTCAGAATGTTCAAAAAACTGATCAGCAATTACCAGACTTGGCGGTATAAGCGCATCATTAAACGCCAGCAGTTCAGTTCAAAATCTGTTGCGGAAATATTCACCGAGACCTTTCGGAATCGATACTGGAGAAGCAAAGAATCGGTGTCCGGGCAAGGGTCGGAACTAGGGCATACCGCTTTGGTTCGGACTGCGCTTCCAGCGCTGTTACATGATTACGGCGTCCGCTCGCTACTAGACCTGCCTTGTGGTGATTTCAACTGGATGCAAGCCGTTGATCTTGGTGAGATCCGGTACATTGGGGGCGATATTGTGGCGGATCTGGTGCAGCAGAATCACCAAAAATATGGGAATGCCAACCGAAGCTTTTTGCAGATAGACCTACTCTGTGACCCGTTGCCAGCCGCTGATTGTATTTTGCTGCGCGACTGTCTGGTACACTTTTCGCTGACGCATATTGTACAAGCGCTGGATAATTTGAAAAAAAGTGACATTAAGTATATCCTCACCACGACCTTCCCGCATATCGAACACAACGAAGATATACAGACGGGCTATTGGCGACCCATCAACCTGGAAAAAGCACCTTTTTTCTTCCCGAAACCGTTGTTTTTGCTACAGGAAGCAGTCTCTGGAGCAAAGGGTAGTTATGCTGACAAGTCGCTGGGATTGTGGGAAATTGATTCGTTGGATGCTTAGGCTTGTCTTAATAGAACCCACTACCGATGCACCCATTTCCCGACCCATTTACCATCAATTTCAATAAAATAGAGCCCTGCCTTTAAGTCATCTGTAGACACAGAAGCCGGAGCAGCTGCCCCCAAATCAATCGTCTCGGAGCGTACCAAATGTCCCAAGGCATCATACATACGTACTTGTACGCGACCTGTTTGCCCCTCATTTGCCCCAATGTACAGATTGTCATCTCCCGGATTGGGAGTCAGCGCAAACTTCCAATCAAGTGGTTGGGGTTCTGGTAGGGTAGGCACTGCATAACAGTTTTTCCGCCAGATTTGCCCATAAAAACTGCGCATATATACCGTGCCATCATGTGCACAGATATTATCCATATAGGAGCTAAACCCCTGATTGAGCAAAGTTGCATTGGGGAAGCCGATATCGCACCAGCTTTGTCCTAGGTCTTTTGAAATATATAAGCTTCCCGCCGAAAAGGTAGGTGACGGATTAAGGGTATTGAGCAGCATGGTATTGCTATGGACCCGAAATTGAAAGAACGGTCCGGCATCCTGCGGAATAGGCAGTTCCGAAAAAGTAAATCCACCATCAGCAGCGTCAAAAATCTTACGCTGTTCTACTTGCGACAGGTAGATATGGTTGTTCAGCGTATAAAAGCGCGACACATACGAGTTAATCGGAAAGTCGAATTTCTTTCGGGTTTTCCAGGTCACGCCACCGTCTGTACTAACCAAAATCGAAGAATCGACACGTGTAAGGAGTTCGTTATGGATCACCAGCATGACATCGCCCGGGAGTTTGCCTTGGGTTTGTTGCCAAGTTGTTATATTGGGCTGGTTCGAGGTGTAGATCGCTAAATAATCGGCTGCGTATAGCGTGGTACCAGCGGTTCCAAAACCAAGAAATGGCGTGATCGCTGGAGCCGGATAATATACTTTCTGCCAATTAAACTGGCTTCCTTTTGCAGCAATTAGGATGTCATTATCCAGAATTCCGCCGTAATGGGTACCCAGATCGAATATCCGTTTAGGCAAATATGCAGCGAGGCCGCGTTGCCAGGTATTGCCTTGATCCGCCGAATAGGCTGTTTGGCTGCCGGAAAAACAAAGCAAGGTATCACCCGCCATACTCAGCCAGGATACTTCACTGAGCCCAGGATCATTGTACCCATGCCAGGCATAGCGCCAGGTGCCGAAATTTTCATGCAAAATACCATTATCGGTTGAGATCAAACGGCCCAGACTCATTGCCATGATGGCTTTTGGATTGTGGGAGCCTACCCGATCCACCATCTTCTCCCAATTGTCCCAACCATTGTCACTCCGCCACCAATTACCTTTATAATCAAGTGCATAGCAAGGGAAAGCACCTTTTTGTAAAAGCACAAAATCGGCGGGAGCAACTTTGTATTCCCAGCTTTGTCCGCCATCCACAGTACGCCCCAAGGTCGCTTCATAACTTTGGTTTCTATACAGGCATACAACGGAATCGTCTTTTCCAGCCAACCCGAGTGTTCCCTGTGGAGAAATTGGGACGTAGGTAAAAGTTAAGCCATGATCGAGGCTTTGCAGGAGCCAGGTATCGGTTTGAACCCAGATATGATCGCCATAAATATGGGCAGCACGTACGGTCTCGTTGGGTTGGTTATGGATGGATTGCCAGTTGCTTTGGCCAGCCAAACGCCGGAATACGATATCTCGGATATAGCAATACACATCCCCTTGCGCCGAAATGGTGAGGTGTGGCGGAAATTGATTGATCGGCACCGGCAGTGCGCCTTCATCTTGCCAGCTAAGCCCTTGATTGTCTGAGGTCAACAACCGATGCACAGTATCGCGTTCTACCCTGTAATACTTGCCTTGTGCCACATACATGCGAAGACCAGGCCATCTGGGTTGCCAAGTTATTCCATTGTCTTGTGAACTGAAGATTCCGTATTCCCGATCGGCTACCGCGTAAAGGGTGCCGCCGTCATGGGTCATTTCTGTGAAGCCATGCACCGCCGGTGTTCTTAGGAGTTCCCATTCTTGGGCCGATGCAAAGGATGCCGTTAAAAGCAAAACAAACAGGATCATACGTGCTAGCATTGGACTTTTTTTTCTTTCAAAAGTAAAGAGATTTCCGATGATTGGCAAGTTTTAAGCTGATGGAGCCTTTTGCAGCAATGTTGATATTTGGAAAATGAACACCGAATATCGAACACCGAACACCGAATTTCGAAGTGTAGCGTTGCGTTTGGCTATGATTTGTTCCAATGCCAATTTCAGCGCTCCCTTTATTTCGAAATTCGGTGTTCGGTGTTCGATATTCGGTGTTTAAAAGGACTTCACTGCCAATCCAAAAGTCAAAAACAACCCAAATTAAAATCTCTTACTTATCATCGGTGCTTTCTTCCCAATAAAATCGAGGTTTGTGCTCAAGCAGATGATCTTCCCAAAAAACATCATTTGTGACCCAATAGGTAAACTCGAAAGGATATGCATATTTTTTCCGATGATCATTTCCTTCGGATCTCTTGAACCAAGGCTTGTTAGGGTTATCTTCAAAATAAAATGATAAATCTTTGGAGCTTGAGATTAATAATTGCAAGTTGACTCCTTGAAACTCATACGCGTAAAGCTCTTCAAAGGATAATTCGTATAAAGACACAATAAATTCTTCATTTTTTTTAATCACTCGACTTAAATCCGTATCATCAAAAATAGGTGTTCCTGTATTCGGATAATGAATATACGTATCATATGCCCAAATGTAAATTGGATATTTATTTTGAGAATGAACGTTTAAATCAAAATTTGATACATTTTTGAGGGTTACTTCAAGAATTGGGCGAATTTCCCTGCGATAATTTTCAAAACTACTATCGGGTATTATACATTTAATATTTTTTATTTCAAAAAGCCTTCTCCTTTCGACAACTTTAGCGGGTACTTTGATTTCAACTTTTTCCGCACAAGAAAAAAGAAACGTAAAAAAAGTAAGTATCAATAGTATCCTAAAAGGCATCATGTGCTTGTGGTTTTGTTGTTTTTATTGTTCTGACCAGTATTTTAGACCTGCATACGATTTCAAATGATGTTTTCGCGCTGCTCCTCGTACGGGTACCATTGACACGTCGGAAGCGTTAAAAAACGCTTCCGACGTGTCAATGGTACCCGTACGGCTTCCGAACATTTTCACAAAAAGAACACCGAACACCGAGTTTCGAAATAGGGGCGTTGCGTTTGGCCAAGATTCGTTCCAATGCCAGAGGTAGCGTACCCTTTATTTCGAAATTCGGTGTTCGGTGTTCTGCTGTTCGATATTTGTGAAAGTATGGTTCAATCACGTCAATATCAAAGGTTTTGAACGGATCAAAAAAACTCCGTGCACCTCCGTTCCTCTGCGCTCCTCCGTGGAACTCCCTTTTTTAAGGAATGATACACAAACTGATCCTACCGCTGCACCATCACTTTAAACTGCTGCACGTTTGCCCCCGAATTAATCTCCAACAAATAAAAGCCCGCCGCCAAATCCATTTCCTCAAAATAATACAGACGATCGGTTGTGTTGGCAGGCAATTGCACTTGTTGTACTTTTTGTCCTAGTTCATTGTACAACACGAACTGGATCGCGGTATGCAGGTTTTCAGGCATTTTTATCCAAAAATTGCCCGTATTCGGGTTTGGATACAACGAAAACGCATCTTTTTGATCCAAATCATCCGTACCGGTTACGCTGATCTGCACCTGCTGGGTGCCCGTGGTTTCCCCACAGGCATTCATGGCGGTTAGTGCCACGGTGTAATTGCCCAAGGCTGCATAAACATGGGTCGGATTGGCCTCGGAAGCGGTGGTACCATCACCAAAATCCCACATATAACTGGTCGCATCAATGGAGTAATTGGTGCATTGGATGGCGGCGGCGTTGGTGTCTAAAATTACGCCAAACCCTACACTCGGCGCTGAACCTACGGTCACAATGTCTACCTGGCTGGATTTGTTTTCACCCGCCGAATTACTTGCCGTCAAACTGGCCGAATAGATGCCTGGAGCGTTGTACACCACATTGGGGTTGGGTAGGGTAGAGGTCGCCGGGGAGCCACCTGGAAAGGACCAGGCTAAGGTTTCGCTGTTGTCGGAAGACGTTGATTTGTATTGTACCGTCAAAGGCGCACAACCGCTAGCAGGCACATAAATGAAACTGGCGGTGGGCGGAAAAACGATCTGCACCGTTTGGGTAAACGAGGCGCTGCCGCAAGGGTTGGTGGCGGTGAGGGTAATGGTGTAGGTGCCTTCCGCAGAATAAGTGTACAACGGATTGCTTAAGGTGGAGCCATTTCCATCGCCAAAACTCCAGTTATAGGTTCCGCCGCCAATGGAGGCATTGTTGAGGGTTACCACAGCGCCTTGTGCGACTGGATTGAAATAAGCAGCCGGTACATCATTGGCGGTGATGATGCCATTTTGCACCGAAATATTTTGTCCCACGGCATTGCTGACCGTCAAGCTGGCAGAAAAAGAGCCAGGCGTGTAAAACACCACCACTGGGTTGGGTTGGGTTGAACTCGCCGGGGTTCCGCCCGGAAAGGACCAAAGGAAACTCTGGCTGTTGGACGAACTGGTAGACGTAAACTGTACCGACAGGGGCGCACAACCACTTGACACTGAATAGGTAAAGCTGGCAGTCGGGTTGGTGGCTACGGTTACTTCCTTGGTGATTTTATGCGTGCCGCATTCATTGGTCACCGTGAGTTGTACTGCATACACGCCATCTTCAGAAAAAGTATGAAAAGGACTGGGCTGATTGGAACTGGTGCCATCGCCAAAGTCCCAGGCATAACTGGTTCCACCGGTGCTGGTGCTGGTAAAAATGCCAATCGAACCGAATACCGATACGTTATAGTTGGCCACCGGTGCTGTTTTTACCGTTAGTAAATTGTTTTTAGCCAAAGTATCCTTGCCGGCCAGGTTACTTACGATCAAGTTTGCTGAATAGGTGCCGGGTAACGTGTACACCACGGTTGGGTTGGCTTCGGTGGAACTGTCGGGTGTGCCGCCGGGGAATACCCATTGGTATGCCTCAATGTTGTTATCGGGGTTTTCGGCAGTGTATTGTACGCTCAAGGGGGCACATCCACTGGTCACCTGGGTACTAAATCCGGCGACCGGGGGTGTTTGCTCGGGTGCCAGGCAATTGTTATCGAGCAGGGCCTGGTATTTTGGTGCTGATTGCAGGTAAGGTGCTGCATTGTCGATATCACTCAAAACACCCCAGGAGCCATACACGCTTTCCTGACGGGAGCAGAGGCTGAAATTTCCTGCTAATTGGCATCCCCAATTGCGGATACTATCGAGCACTTCATCGTACAAGGCATACATTTCAGGCGTTCGTTGCGCCGTCCACATCGCTTCCTGGTAATCATACGGGATGCCGAATACATTGCCCACAAAATGTTGTCCGCCTTCATACGCAATGATGCCTTTCCCGAACAGTTTGATTTGGTCGTAGTCCTGTTTTACACCAGAAATGTTCTGATACCAGGCGTTTCGGGCATTGTCTATAATATTTTGTGGGGTGGAGCTTTGGTTGAGTACAGGTTTGCCGGTATTCCCGTGGTCGAGGCCAAAATAGAAGGTAGGCGCGCCAAAATCCCACTCTGATTGGGGTAATTGCGCCAAAATCTGTTCATTCAGGCTGTTGTACAAGGTCTGAATGCCCAGTACACGTTTTACCCTGCTTTTTTCAGCACCATATACAGTGTGCCAAATGCGGAACACCCGTTTGGCTTTTTCGGCATAAGCCCGTGGGTAATTCAGGTTGCCCGGCCGATTCTGATCGTTGTAATGCGCTTGCTGAAAAATCCAGTTCCAAACTTCATTGCTGTATTCGAGGTACACTTTGCGTTTTGGATCGAGTTTGGATTTAAACAATTGCGCCATTTGTGCAATGTATGCGTCGTCGGCAGCATGGGGCACACAGATCCAAACATCTTTTTGGGTCTGGTTTGCCAATTCAATCATGGTTTCATACGGCACCCCACTTGGCGTCGCGTACGTGAAATAGTCGGTGCCTTTTCGATCCGACCATTGCACATTCGGGTTGTTGTTGGTTGCGCCCCAATCCATAAAGCGCAACATCTTGAACGGGGCGATTTTATCCAAAAAGCCTTGGTAAAACGGATTTGCGTCGAGGTCGGCCTGTTCATCTTCCAGGCGCAGGAGGCGAACATTGCGCAGATGATTGCCGGCCTCTGAAATGACCCAGTGCATCCAAATATTGCCGGCATCGTTTACGTCAAACTGGATGCGACCGGGTGTTTGCAGCACATTCCCAACGCCTCCGCGCATTTCAATGGTACCAGCGCCATCGTACAGGAGCACATAAGTATGGTTGGGTTGCAGGTTACCGCCATCGGCCGAGAGGACAATACGCAAAAAGCTGGCACCCGCCGAGGTCATTTGGGGTAAAACAGTCGGATATCCATTGCTATCCACCTGGATTTCTTCCAATAAACTGTCAATCGACCAGCAATTGCAGTTGTTGGTGTAGGGGATGGGTTGCCACCGCACATGTTTCATCAGGTTTTTCATCGGGCGCTCGGGGCTCCAATCTGCAAAACCACCCAGGTTTGTTCCAATCGACATGGCACAAAGGGGGGCTTGTTGGCCAGCACAGGCTACGGTATCGCGTACCAGGTTTAACTGAAACTGATCGGCACAACCGCCTGCGCCCGTTGCCGTAAATTGGTACATGCCGGGGGCAAGGTCGTGGAATTCGTTGCCATTGTTTATAGGGACAATATTGTTGGCAGCATTGCGCAACTCCATGATGGTCTGGTTGCTCAACTGAACTTTTATTCGGCCGTCATTGGCAGTACAGCTGGGCATATTGAGCACCGAAAAGGAGCTTTGGCAAGGATATTTTCCAGCCGCATCCAAGACTGTAATGGTCTGATAATCCGTGTGTTGTAATCCCAGGTTGTCGGTAACCGTGAGCGCAACGGTAATTTGTCCAACCGTATTGAAGGTATGGGTTACGCTCGGACCAATTGCGCCGGGCGTACCATCGCCAAAGTTCCATGTATAACTCAGGGCACTGCCTTCCGGGTCGCTGGAAGATGTACTTTGCAGGGTTACGGTGAGGGGCGCTTGTCCGGTAATTGGATTAGCGCTTACGACAGCATTGGGGGGCAAATTAACAACAGAAGCAGCATTGGGGGCCACGCAGGCGTACGTATGCGCGAGCCGAATTTCGTCCACCAGGCCACTTCCGGCATTGTCGCCCAGATACACGCCCACGGATCGAATGCTGTAAACACTGTTGATGCTTTGGCTAAAAACAGGGGTCGGCGCGGCAACATCGCCAATGGCGGTTGGGTTCACCCAGGCATCCACTTGGGTGGTGCCATTTGAAAAACCTAGCCGAAGCACCATAAAAACGGCGCGGTTGGTCAGTACGGTAACGGGGGTGCGGTACACCGTGCCATTGATTTGGATAGACCAATATCGGTTGCCACCCGCATCGGAGGCTGCGCCAAAGTACCCCAAGGAGATTTTGGGGTTGGGATTGTTGACGTACCAGCTGATGTTTTCGTTGTGCAAGGAAAACAGGACAGGCTCGCCGTTGTTTTCCAGTTTTTTTAATAAAACACTGCAATACAAGGTACCGGTTTGGCTGTTGCCGATGCCTTGACCACCCGGACCAATAAAGGTACTAAATGGACCATTCGGGTCGGTATTGAGCCTGCGCCCGGCTGTAAGATAGGCGTTTCCACCAGAAATAGCGCCCGGTTGCATTTGTAAGTCGCTAAAAGTCAGGGCATTCGGGGTGTTGTAGGTTTGAAATCCAGGCAAACTTGCATTGCCACCTTGGACATCCCAGGGCGATGACCAGCCCGTTCCGCCACTCAGATTGTTCAGGGGCGTATTGTCTGGGTAATTGAAACCATCATAGGCAAGAAAGGTGCAGGGTTGTGCACCCAAGCTGCCCAATACGAGCAGCAAAAGGGGGAGTAATACTTGTATTCTCATGGTATAAAAAATAGATTAGCGTGTTTTGGATGGCGCAAAGTAGCTGCACACTCCCATTATTACCAACAAAGGAATCAAAAAACAGTCCAAATATCATAAAATGTCGGACTATGTTCAATTATTTTAACGCAGCGCTAAGTTTTCCCTCCAAATACTTTAACGGTTTTGTTCGGTTTCCCGCCCTAACTTTGCGGCTTTAATAACTAAAAATCCAATCTTGATTATGAAACACTTCCTACTTGCAAGCATGCTTGTGCTGATTCAAAGTGCACTTTTTGCTCAAATTACCCTTACGAGTGCTGACATGCCCTCTGCTGGCGCGGTTATTTACACCGACTATTTGTTGACCGATTCTTTGGACAACATCAATATCGGCAGTGCTGGCGCAAACCAAAACTGGAATTTTTCCAATGCAGTGTTGGCGGGCTTTCCGTATCCCCTTTTTTACATTACGCCTGCCGAGGCACCCCAACCCAATCCAATCGCCGGAGCGGATCTTGTTGCGACCGATGAAGTGAGCGATTCGTCCGATTATGAGTATTTCAAAAAAACAAGCAGCCTGTTTGCAACACTTGGTGCCACCACTGGTGGGGACAAAACTACTTTTGGACAGCCCTTGAAAAGATTTGAGTTTCCCGCCACTTATTTGAGCACTTTTAACCAAAGTACAACGGTTGCGGGCTCTTTTGATGGCATTTCAGTGACTGGAACGGCTAAAACCGCCGTGAAAGTGGACGGATACGGCAATGTAACAACTGATTTGGGTACCTTCCCTTGCCTGCGGGTTCAGCGCATCAATGAACTTAGCCTGACGGTATTCTTCTTTACTGTCCTGCAACGGGATACTACGTTGGAGTGGTGGACAAATAGTTACGATGCACCTGTGTTCTCCTACATCAAAGGGTATGCTGATTTTGCGGGCGATGAGGAATATTACACCGAGGCAACCATTTTAACCCAACAAACGGTTGCAGTAGCGGATCCAAAGTCGCCGAATGCACCCATCCTGGAGTTGTACCCCAACCCGGCTGTAGCAGGTCAATCGAACCTGCGTTTTGAACTTTCTAAATCTGGTAAAACAGAATTGACGGTGCTGGATGTGCAAGGGAAATTGGTGCGCCAGGAATTTCTGGGCAACCTTACACCCGGTGAATACACCCAAGTCATCGATTTAAACGGGGCGAATAACGGCACTTATGCAGTTGTTTTACGCCAGGAAGGCCGGTTGATCGGCGTGCGCAAGTTGGTGAAAAACTAAACTTGATTTAAAGGCTTAGGCTGATTTTTATAAAACGAGTCATCCCGAATTTTGGTGAAAACTAAAATTCGGGATTTTTTATGCATTACCGCGAATACCCGGCAAAAAATCGTTCATAAAACGAATAGAAGGTACCAAAGCTACTCCGTATCACACATAACATCTAAAGCCTCCTATAATTAGGTGTAAATGCGTAAATTCTATTGACGGGGCGACTTTTTCAGTCACCCCGCCAATACAATTTACACACTACCACAAATGCTTGACCTACAAATGCTAGATCTACAAATATTCGACTTCTCCGAAGTCGTGAGTGGGTTCGGACATTGTATCTTTTCTACAAATATTCGACCTCATCCGAGGTCGTCGCGTTGCCTAATGATTTATTGATTTAAAACCATTTCCTGGAATCCAAATGGCAAGGCACTGACCTCCTTGGAGGTCAAATATCTGTAGCAACGCCAAATGGTATTTTTTCCACACGACCTCGCTAGAGGTCGAATATCTCTTACCCAAATGTTTCCGCTTTGCTAGGTGTTCGGAAAAATGGATAAAAAATCCCGAATTTTGGGTTCCACCAAAATTCGGGATGTCAGATGTTACGCATTTATACGGCACTAAAGAAGGCCTCAGATTTTTTTTAGTAAAATTGTCAAAATCCGCGGAAGGGTACTGCGGTCATTTTCATCAAAATACTCCTGCATCGTTACGATACCAAAACCGTTGCGCTTGGCAGCCATAGTAAAATCAGAAATATGATGGTCAAAACAAGGCACAATTTGCACGCCTGCTTCGGTTTCAAACCGCGCTTTGGTGCCCGAATATTGTTTAAACGGATGCAATTCACCAATGTAAACATGTCCGCCTGGTTGACAAATCGGTGCAAGTTTTTGAAAAATCGGGTCTAAATGCTCAATATGCTCCAGTACAAGGCTAAATGTAACCAGGTCGTAGGCTTGCGTGGCAAAAGTCCAATCCTGTAAAATATCGGCCTGCAAAAACTGCACATGCGGTGCGGTAATTTTGGCTTTGGCTTTGGCTAACATTTCCTCCGACAGGTCGACCGCCGTAAGTTGAGTGGCAATCGTTTGCAACCATTCGGTGTTTTTACCCGTACCGCAACCGATTTCGAGGATATGCTCAACATGCACATCGGCGAGGGTTTCCCGCAAGGATAAGGCTTCCAGGTCGCGGGTGCGGTTTTTGTTGGTGTCGTATTGTTCCGCCCAATGGTTGTAGGCTTCTTTTACCGAAATCATCCTTTTAAGTTATCGTTTTTAATGCAGTTTTAAGCGTGGAAAGTGGGTTGCATATTATTGCTTCACCCCAAAAGCCTCCAATTTGTGCAAAACAGCGGTTTTTCCCGTACTAAACACCTGCACCGCACTGAAATTTTGGGTAGGAAAATAGATTTCCGTCATTTGAAACAGTCCATTGTCGGCAAAAAGTTCGCAGGAGGCTGTATCAAAATACAGGTGCATTTTTAAGATTCTGTCTTTTACCACACGCGGTCCGGTAGATACTTTATTGGCAAAGTCCTTGGAAAAATCGTTTTTACCGGCCTGTGTGCGGTCGCTGAAAAAGCGTTTAGCGCCCACATCATACCCGATTTGGTAGCGTTCGCCGAGGCTGTTGCGAAGTTCGACACCCACCTTGCACGTGGGATCGTCGGGTAATTCGAATTCCAGCACCAATTCCATCGCATCAGGTCGAATGCCCGTTAAGGCGTTGAGGTCGAGTGGGGTTTCCAGTGTAGTTGGGCCAACCGATAAATATTGTTTGTCGCGCATTTGCAGGGTCGGTCCGGGTACGCCACGCACCCGCCAATCAGTACCCACTTTTTTGAGCGACAAACTGCGTGGCAAGGTCATGGCACTGCGCCAAGTGCCGGTGGGCACGACCTGGGCATAATCCCAGTTCGACATCCAGCCGAGGAACAAACGTTCACCTTTCGCGCCGGTAAAATTGGAAAAAGTAACCCCTGCATAATTGTCGCGGCCCCAATCTAACCAAACGGCTTTTTCGCGTTCCAATTGGGTTGCAAAAGCCGCATCTAACTTGAAATCTTTGCCATCAAAATCGCCCACAAAGTATTGGGTGGCCGAACCGCCATTGGGTCCGCCAGGGTTGATACTCACCAACAACACCCATTTTTGCTTTTTACTGCCTTGTATGGGCAGGGTAAACAAATCCGGACATTCCCAAACGCCGCCGTGTGCACCCAAATTTGCCCCAAAACTGCTTTGGTAGGTCCAATGGATCAAATCGGGGGCTGTCCAAAATTCAACATGGTCTTTTACGGCCAAGGCTACGACCCAGCGTTGTTTTTTGGCATCCCAAATTACTTTCGGATCGCGAAAATCCCGTGCGCCTTTTGGGGTAGGAATGACGGGATTGCCCGCATATTTATTCCAGGTTTTGCCCTGGTCGTTGCTATATGCAATGCCTTGATACTGAAAGGCTTCACCACCCGATTTTTCCAAGGGCATGTTGTGGTAAGTAAACATGGCGACCAGGGGGCCTTTCCCATTTTTACCCAAACCACTGGTGTTTTTTTCGTCATACACCGCGCTGCCGGAAAAAATCATGCCCAGGCTATCAGGATACAAGGCAATCGGCTGATCTTCCCAATGAAACATATCGCTGGAGGTGGCATGCCCCCAATGCATCGGTCCCCAAACCACCCCCTCGGGATAATGCTGGTAAAACAAGTGAAACGTACCATCCAAAAAGACCAAACCGTTGGGGTCATTCATCCAATGGGCTGGCGGCGTAAAATGGAAATTTGGGCGGTACAGTTCGGTTGGTCGCGGGGAAGCGGGCGATTTAGGTGCTTGCATAACTTGCGCTTGCAGGATCGTATGCGGACAAAGGATAGACAACAGCAGCACAGCCACTATTGTCCATCCATACCGTTTCATATCGGATTGGGTATTCATTTTGTCAGTCGTTTTTGTAAATCTTCCAGCGATACCCCTTTGGTTTCGGGCATCAAAAAGGCCACATACAGCAATTGGAATACCATCATGGCGCTAAAAACAGCAAAAATAGGTCCGCCGCCCCAGCGATCGGCAAATACCGGGAACACATTGGCAATGAGCGCCGCAAAAACCCAGTGTGTCAAACTACCCCAGGCCATGCCCGATGCGCGTACGCTGTTGGGGAAAATTTCGGAAATAAACACCCAAATCACTGAACCCTGTCCGATAGCATGCGATGCGATAAATGCAAAGACAAACAACGGCACCGGCGCATAATCTTCGGTGAAAAAGGCGCGCGCAATCAGGGCCAGGGATACAATATAGCCAATTGAGCCGATGTACATCAGCACCCGGCGACCAAAACGATCAATCAGGTACCAGCCCAGGATGGTGAAAATCAGGTTGACTACGCCTACACCGGCTGTGGATAGCAGGGCGCTGTCTTTTCCCAGGCCGGTCATTTCAAAAATGCGGGGTGCGTAATAAATCACCGCATTGATGCCCGAAACCTGGTTGAAAAAGGCAAATAAAAACGCTAAAATGATGGGCCAGCGGTATTTTCTAGAGAAAAAGCGCTCTTGTACGCCATTTTTAGGCGTTGCGTCTACCGATGCGCGAATTTCTTCCACGGCCTGATCCACATTGTCGGGGGCCGTAATCGCCAACACTTTGCGGGCTTCGGCTTCGTCGTTTTTGTGCAGCAGCAGCCACCGCGGTGTTTCGGGCGTGCTGCGCATCATCAAGGAAAAAATTAAAGAAGGGAACGCTACCACGCCCAACATCCAGCGCCAGTCATTTTCGCCGCCTTCCAACAGGTAATTGGACACATACGCGATCAATATGCCGATGACGATGTTCATTTGGAAGGCAATTACCATACGTCCGCGAAATTTGGGTGGTGCGATTTCGGAAATATACACGGGTGCCACCACCGAAGAAGCGCCGATGCTCAGGCCACCAATTAACCGGCAAAGCATAAATGTATTGACATCCGGGGCCAGTGCAGCGCCCACCGAAGAGACAAAAAACAAAATGCCGATCCAGAAAAGCGTCTTTTTGCGGCCGTATTTATCGGCTGGAACACCCCCGAATGCTGCGCCGATGACGGTGCCGTATAGCGCCATCGCTACTGCCAGGCCGTGGCTCCAGCTGTCGAGGTTCCAAAGTTTTTGAATGTCTTGTTCTGCGCCGGAAATCACGGCCGTGTCTAATCCGAAAAGAAAACCGCCTAATCCGACGGTAATAGACCAAAGTACGAGTTTGTTGTGCATGGTAGCGTTGAATTGTCCAAGGAAAATGACAGGTAATTCCTGGTTGGTTATTTCGATTTCAGGTAAGTGCCCTGCAATTTGGTCACTTTATATTCAGGAAGATCGCCCTCTGCGCCAATGTTTTTGGTTTCCCAAATGCGCAGGGTATCGCCGTGGAGTTGCCAGGCGGCGGCGGTTGGGTCTTGTTCTTTGCCTTTTTTTACCCAATACATCAGCGCGCGCTGCGGGTTTTGGATAAAACCACTGCCAATACCAGATGGCCAGGGCTCGTAGGTGTCAAAATCGCCGAAATTTACCTGGGTGCCATCTGCGCGCAATTCGCACAACGCAGCGATGCCAACTTCGCCTTTTTCCGCCATTTTGGTGTAATTGCCCGCCAAGCGTTTGCGGCCGAGGTTGATGGTAATGTTGTCCATATTGTTTACATCAATGCCATCTTGGGCAACAAAATCCGTAGGCCAGTAAGTATTGCTGCTATCAGGAGAAGTTACGTGTAAAATACCCGATTTATCGTCGAAAGTACCCGTGCAGGTTTTGCTTTCGAAGCCTTCCCAAACGATTTGCAGGGTATTGTTCGCAATTTTGTAGGTACCGCGGCCAGCATCGGACAAGCAGGCCGTAAGATAAACGGTATCGCCTTTGCCAAAAACTAATTCAGAACAAGGCAAATTAGAGAGCGTATCGGTTACATTGGGCGCAAACAAAGCGTCATTAAACGATTTAGATACCCAGTATTTGTGTTGCAGCACGGCGGTAATATCGGCCGTAACTGGTTTAACTGGCGCGGGTGTCGGGTTTTGGCAAGATGCAAAAAGGACTGCAAAAAGCAGCAGTTGAACAAGTGATTTCATGAAAATTAAGGTTTTGGTGCAAACTGGGTGTTGGTAGCGTAAAATAAGGTATTGTCCCGAAGGATCGTCCATTGAAGGAGTCGGGGCCAAAGTACGCGAAATAATATTGCGCGTTCAAGGTGTTATGCAAAGAAATTTTGCGCTAAGCATGGATTGTTTAATTTTGGTCATTTACCAATTCCTGGAAAATAGCATCGTATTCAATGATTTCATTGGGTGGAAGTTGATTGAGTCTTTGTTCAAGTAATCCTTATCGTTTTGCAACTTTAATCGTTTGATTTAAAAATTGGATGATATAATTTCCGGCGGGCAGATGGCCTAATTCAATTCGTAAATCTTCTGCATGGATGGTTTCTGTGTATATTTTTACTCCAAGGTTGTCGTAGACAGAATAAACAGAACCTACCAAGGCGACATTCAATTTAACATGAACGAGGTTGCTTGTTGGATTGGGGTAAAATTCAATGGTAGATTGGTTTTGATCCTGCGTGCTCAAAACAGGGGCACAATCTGAAAAATAATTTTTGATGTAATTTTTTTGCGTTTCGTTTGTTGCATGCATTGCATTGCCTTTTATATGCACCACATCGCCGGATAAATAAGCAAATTCAGTGATTTCTGGATTTCCCTGGGTTGTTCCGGATGTTAATTGGCTGCCGGTATCGCCTTTGTAAACAGCGATTTGATAGGCGGCTGTTTCAGCAGGTAAAAAGCTTACGCCTACAACCGATAAACCGCCTTGGTAAGGAATTAAGTTATCGTTTTCATTGCTGATACTTAGGTACTTTCTTGAGAGCAAAGGGGTTGCCACGCTATCATATCCACAAAAAGCACTGCCTGGATTGGTAATACCGCTGGGTTTGTAGAATTTTCCTGCATGAAATTGAGGTTCGTTGAGATGGGAAACCACCGCGCATATTTTATCAATACCTTGATTGTTGTTTTCGATAAAAACCCGGTTGGCTAAACCTGCCCCATTGGATGAACCTAAAATTCTGATTTTGTTTGGATTAACATTGGCGTAGCCTTGCAGGTTATTTACCAGGTCATTGATCATATCGGTATCCGGCGCGTCGCTGTTTTCCGCACAGATATTCCAGCTGTTTTGGTATCCGGTTGGTGCGATCAGGATATGACAGGGCAGAATTTCATCAAACTGGTTGATCATACCTGCTCCATTGCCTCCATTGCCGTGCAGTAAAATGCAAACGGGAAAGCCACCTTGTGGCACCGCAACGGGTGGAACAAAAATATTTATTGGATAGGCATATCCGTTTGGTTGTTGGTACCAACTTTTGGTAATATTGATGTTGGTGCTGGAAGTCAAATTTTGGGAAAACCCAAATAAAGGGCAGCATAGTAGTGCCATACCCAATACTTCAAGCATTTTTAAAGGTTGATGAATCTTAAAGTTTGGTTGTTTATTTTTGATGTTCATTGTAGCGTTGTTTTAAAATTCCATCAAGGTGGACTCTGAAAAAGTTTCTTTATCGATAAAAGTAAAATAATATTTTGTACCTGATGGATGAACCTGCCAAAATATGCAAAATATACTTCAATGGATGCAAGCAAGATTCTAATCTGCTAATTACCCTTTAAAAGACGATCGATACTCGGCATCAATTGCTCCTGAATATATTGAACAGCTGTAGCATCCGATGTTCCGCCATTGATGTTTTTTACTGTGATTCCGTTTTGATCCATCAAAAAGTTAGTAGGGTAGGGCACATTAAATAATGCCAGTGGATAAAGTTGTTGCGCATGATTTGTGGTTTGTTTTTAAAAATACTAGATTGGTTTAGCAGATTTTAAAATGGTTATATTTGTTAATTTGTTCCACAGCTATATTCAATTGACCACTTTAGGGGAATCCGACTGTTCGGATATTTTTTTATATAAATTCCAAATAAATCAAGGTTCAAGACCTCTTTCGTATACCAATTTTCTTCTGATAAATTCTTGAGGTTCGTTTTTACTGCTTCAAATATTTCATTGTCTATTTCGCTTCCCTTGGCTAATAGGATTATTAGATTCTTTATTTCCGAAAAGCGGATATTAGGCATTAATAATTCTAGTGAATATCCTTCTAAACCACCATGTCCAATCCTAGTAAAATCCATCGTAATTTTTTGAATTACTAATGACTCTTCACTTTCACCAATCATACCATTGTGGTACTCAACGGGATCGCATATAGTTTGAAATTCAGTTTTTATATATTTGTCTAAAGCCCAATACATGGGCTGCCCTCGATAACGATTGTATTCTTCCAACTCCTCCGGCGTTCTTTTTCGTATTTCTCTCTTAACCGGTGTTGTATTCGGCAGCGGCAGCGCGCTCAAAAATCCATCAAAAGCATATCCGATTAAGGTATCATACTGCACCCGTATCCAGTGCCCGGAAAAACCTTCGATGGTTTGAAAGTACTTTTGGGCGGCATCAAAATGATTGAGCACCACCACTTTACTGCCCAATTTCATGGAACCAATCACTTTGCTGGAAAGGCCAATTCCTTCGCGCAATTTTAATCCACCCAGGGTAAAAACCTTCAAGGTGTCGCCTACCTGATAGTTGGGGCGCTGCGCGAGACAGGTATTGGCTAAAAACAAGAGGAGGATAATGGTTTTGAGTTGCATGGTTGGGTTGTTTATTTGAATTTCTGACCTAAGGGGTGGAATACATCACGATGCGGTCACAATTTACGTCGACTCCCAGATTTGCCCAATCTTCCAATGTGAATTTTTTGAATATTTTTAGGACCATCGTTTTGCCGTGTGCGGTCTTTACGCTTACAGCGTTCGATGCGCTATTCTGCGTCAAAATGTCTATTTTTTACCACTGGGAACGGAGCGCCTGCCCATAGTTTTGCTGGAAATTTAACAGAAACATGGAAAGAAGAGATTTTCTACAAACGGCGGGCTTATTTGCCGCCCTCGGCGTTTTACCCAATCCGGGTTTAAGCGCTAACCCAGTAACCCCACCTGCGGCCCCTTTGCTTCCCTTTTACCTTCCGCCGATGGAACCTTTGTCGCACAAGGGTAGCATGGATATTCGCGTTTGGGTGCGCTCGAAAGCAACGGGTGGCGTATATTCGTGCGTTGAATGTGCAGTTGCGCCAAAAGTAATGGGACCGCCGCCGCATTTGCACAAGGAATTGGATGAGTTAATGTACGTTTTGGAAGGTACGGCAACCGTTATGGTCGAAAATGAGGTCGTAGAGATCGCAGCGGGTGGTTGGCATTTTCGTCCCCGGAACCTGCGACACACCTTTTGGAACAACTCCGACCAACCCCTGCGTTTCGTCGACATGTATTTTAACCAGCCTTTTGAAGACTTTTTGGAGCGTATTTTTCACGAATTAACCCCCGAAAAGGGCTTCCCGCAGGGTTCCGAACAACGCAATAAGGAGCACGAACGTTTGAATGAACAATATGGGCTCGTGTATGCGCCAACTGCTTTTGAGGAGCGACAAGCCATTGCGAAAAAATACGGTTTGCGGTAAAAGGAATACCCTGTTGTGACGCGTTCGAGGCATTTCACCCTGTCAATCTATGGAAATGCGATGGTTTTAAAAGATTTTTTGCCCAATCCGTCCCTGCAGGCACTGGTGCGTTGTTACCGTATTGTCCACATGCGCTTCGATTCGCAGGACCCGCCGCCTTTCAAACCGTACACGCCCCGGCCAGAGCAGTGTCTGGCTTTTTACCCGTACGACCGGGAAAAGGTAGATTTTACGACAAACACCAAAAGCGTTTCCAATATTTCGGTGGCATTAGTGGGGCAAGCGTTATCGGTGACCAATCGTTTTATCCACGGACATTTTATGGTGGTCCAAATTTTGTTCCAGCCTGGCGGATTGTACCGACTGACGGGTATGCCCAGTTCGGAGATCAATGATACCTATATGGAAGCCGACCGGGTGTTTTCCAGGGAGGTGCATTGGGTCAACGAAGCCTTTTTTCATGCCCGGAATTACCAGGAAATCGTGCAAATTGCAAATGCTTTTATGGAAAACCTGGCGCATCGGGCCATCAAAGATAGCCACCCGATGGATGATGTTTGCCGATGGATGCTAACGAACCCGATGCTTTCCCTCGACGGTTTGGCAAAAAAGGCGTTTTTAAGCACCAAACAATTCGAGCGGAAATTCACGGAACGCACGGGCGTAAACCCCAAGTTGTTTGCCCGGCTGGTTCGGTTCGACCGTGCTTTCCGTGAAAAAAATAAACATCCGCATCGCCTTTGGCAGACCATTGCGTTTGATAGTAATTATTATGATTATCAACACCTTGTGCGGGACTACAAAGACTTTACCGGCTTAAAACCAACCGATTTTCATCAATTGGACAGTCGGGCGCCGGAGCGCAGGTTTGGGCTTTCGGAGCAATAGTCATGTTGATGCATCATTGCGACCTACGCACCAGGATCATCAACTCGCTTCTTGATTGTACGGCTAATTTATCGTAAAGGTGCTTAATGTGGGTTTTGACCGTATTCAGGCTGATAAAATGCTTGTCGCACAGTTGCTGGTTGGTGCAGCCTTCATACAGGTCTTGCATGATTTCGAATTCTTTAGGGGTGAGTTTGTTTGTCCGGTGCGCATTAAACTGCGTCAAATCAAATGATTGCGTGCCTTTCAATTGCCCAAAATTGTGCAACGCAATTTCTAGGGTTGCGAAGAGTTCGCGTTCGTCGTAGGGCTTGACCAGGTAACCCATTGGGCGGGTATGTTTAGCGCGTTCGAGGGTTTGGGCATCAGCATAAGAGGTCAGGAAAACGAAGGGGATATGGTATTGATTGCGTATTGTTTCGGCCAGCAGGATACCATCCGTTTCGGTGCCCAGGTTAATGTCCAGCAATACGATATCCGGTTGATTGGTATCCAAGTAAAACAGCGCTTTGGAGACGGTGTAAGCGATACCGCACACGGCATAATTAATCCCGATCAGGGTAGCCGCAATGTCGTGTGCCACCAAAGGTTCATCTTCAACAATCAGGATTTTGATTTGGCTCATGGCATTTAAGGCACCGTTTTAAATTCGCGTATGATGAGTTCAATACAGGCACCATTTTCGTTGCGGACGCTGATGGTGGATGCCAATTTTTCTGCTAAAAGTTGAACCAGGCGCAGTCCAAAAGACGCAGATACGTTTTCGCTGTTCAATAAAGCGGGGTCAAGGCCGGGTCCGGTATCCTGAACGGCCAACAACAAAATATCGGATGCCTGGCGGTGCAACCGGATGGTCAGGGTGCCTGGAGTATCGTCTCTGAAGGCATATTTGAGGGCATTGGTAATCAATTCGTTCAGGATTAAGCCTATGGGTATTGCCGTATCAACATCTAAGAGCAGTGGCTCAATTTCATAACATATTTGCAGCCGCTCGGGCTTAAAATTGTAGGAGACAAAGAGCGCGTGCGCCAATTTTGGCACATAAACGGCGGCTTCGATGGCCGTCAGTTGCTCCTGCTGGTAAAGGTTTTGGTGAATAAAGGCCATGCTTTGTACCCGATTTCGGCCATCGGTGAGGGCATCCAGGGCTTGCTTATCCGACAAGTGCTGACTTTGAAGTTTGAGTAACGAGGCAATCACTTGCAAGTTGTTTTTTACCCGGTGGTGCATCTCCCGCACGAGCACGTCTTTTTCAGCCAGGGCCTTGTTGATTTGCAGGTTTTTCTCTTCCAACGCGCGGTTGGAACGTTGTTTTAAGCGCAGCAAGTACCAGCCGCCCAGGCCTGCCAACGATAAAATGAGCAATCCCAACAGCATTATTCCCTGCGCGCGATGCGCATTTTGGAGGCTAAGGTCTTTTACCTGGTTTTCCGCGTTGAGCAATATAATTTGTTGCTCTTTCTGCTCGAGTTCATATTTTTTGACGGCATCTTGCAAAACCTGTGTTTTCTCCTGGCTGTAGAGGCTGTCGGATAACACAATGAATTTTTCTTGCCATTCAAATGCCTTTTTGATGTTGCCGGTTTCTTTGTACAAAGTTACGGCCAACCGGCTCAGGCGCACCTCTTGTTCAAGTGCCAGGCACGCCTGGGCCATGGGCAGTGCCGTTTGGAGATGTTGTGCTGCTTCTTTGTATTTTTTTAATCGTAGATATGTATTGGCAAGATGTTCAAGTTGTTCCGCATAGGCAGCCGGGTCGTATTGCCGGTCGAGCATGGGCAGCGCTTTTTTGTAATAGTCCAGTGCGGTGCCATATTGTGCTTTTTGAAAAAAATAATGCCCGTACCCCGTGAGCGCTAAGCCTTCGTGGTGCCGATCGCCTAATTCCTGGAACCATTGGTAGGCGTTTTGATAGTGTTGTAGTGCAGTTTCAAAGTCTTTTTTATCCAGGTAACGTTGGGCGAGGTTGTGAGACACCTTGGCCATCCAGCTTTTATCGCCAAGGCGTCGAAAACGTTCCATGGCATCTTCGAAAGCGCGAATGGCCGCTTCGGGTTGCTTGCCAATTTCATAACAGGCCGCTATATTATTGAGCACAATGGCTGCGTAAAGGGTATCCGCGTTGGCTTCGGCCTGTTTCATTGCTTGCAGGTAATATTCGGTTGCCCGGTCGTATCGTCCCTGAATGTAATGGGACATGCCAATGAAATTGAGTCCAATGGCGATGTCATCGTGTTCGTCGGCGCGTTTTGCTACTTGCAGGAAGTCTTGCGCAATGGTCATGCCCTGCGCTGGATCATTGAAAATCGTTTGTTTGAATGCCTCTCCCAAGTGTATGAGCCGAACACTGTCGTTCTGGGCTTGTACCGCAAGGGCAAGCAAACTATCTGTTTGAGCCGTGAGCGTTTTACTCCATAACATACTCAAAAAGCAGCACAGGAAGTATGTTCTTAACTCCATAACCATGCTTGCAATACGGGAATTAGGTTCCATTGATACATTCGTCATGCTGGTGGTTTATAGGCGCGTGTAGGCATGTAACTTAAAAAATCACACTTACAGGTGATGTAAAGATCCTATGTGTACGCCCACCTTTGCAACTGAATAAGGGATTTTTTTTCCGTTGTTGCTAAACACTCCTAAACGATGACTCGATTTTTGCTATTTTTTTGTTTTACAACCCATTTAGTGGCCCAAACGCCGGGCAGCCTTGATCTTACATTTGGCAGCGGCGGGATATTCACCACAGCGATCGGATCTGCCAATGATCAGGGTACCGATGTTGCGCAGTTGTCGGATGGCAATATTATTGTGGTGGGCCATACTTACACGGACGCGAGCGCTTTGGAAGATTTTTTTGTAATGCGTTTGAGCAGCAACGGGGCCATTGATCCGGCGTTTGGAGTCAATGGAAAAACGATTATTGATTTTTTGAACGGCGACGACCATGCACAAGCCGTTGAAATACAGCCGGATGGAAAAATTTTGGTGGCTGGTTATTCGTTGGGCAGCGCTGGATTTAATTCGGTGGTTGCGCGCTTGTTGCCGAATGGCACCCTGGATGCCGGATTTGGTACGAATGGTCGGGTTGTTGTCAATTTTGGCTCGACTGATTTTTGTTTAGCCATGCGTTTGTTGTCGGACGGAAAAATCCTGCTGGCTGGTCGTGCGTACAACGGGATCACCAGCGATTTTGCGTTGGCCCGGCTCCTGCCGAACGGCACCCTGGACAATACGTTTGGTACTTCGGGTAAGCAAATGTTGGATTTGTTTGGCGAACAGGAAAGTATCAATGCCATTGCAGTGCAGCCGGATGGAAAAATTGTCGCCGTGGGAGAAACCACCAATGTTACCAGCAGTTTTGCGGTGGCCCGACTTTTAGCCAATGGCAGTCTCGACCCATCCTTTGGGAATGGAGGTAAGGTTAAAACAACTTTTGGAACGGAATCGGACGTGGCTTATGATGTAGCCCTTCAGTCCGACGGCAAAATGATGGTAGTTGGGCAATCTAATTCAAATACCATCAGCGATTTGGCAGCGGCACGTTACCTGGTCAACGGAGAACTTGATCTGAGTTTCAGCGACGATGGCAAATTGTTGGAAAATATATCCATGTTTGGCGATTATGCCTTTGCGGTGGCGCTACAGGCCGATGGTAAAATCCTCCTGGCGGGTTCTTCGGCTGGCCAGCAAGAAGATATTGCCTTGTTTCGCTATCTGGCAAACGGCACACCCGATCCCGGATTTGGCGACAATGGTCGGGTTTTGGTAGATGCCGGGGCGGCAAAACAAGATCGCGCGGTCGCTATGCAGGTAAAAGACGGTAAAATACTGATCGCAGGGCAAACGGGCGGTTTTGGTGCAAACGACCTGCTGCTTGCCCGCTTTGAACAAGGTCCTCTGATGAGCCCAACCAATCATCTTACCGATCCGGTTGCTATTAATCTTTATCCGAATCCTGCGCGGGCCTATACCACGCTTTCTTTCCAGTTGCAGGACGCGGGCGCGTTGTTGTTGCACCTGTATAATGTACACGGGCAACTGGTGCAATCGTGGAAAACGGGTGCGCTTCCATCGGGGATGCACCAAATCACCCTGCATTTTGATGGGCCATTACCTGCGGGGCTGTATTGTTTGCGGGGGTTGGGGAAAGGCGGGGTTTTCCTTATGGTGGAACCTTGACCTGATAATATTTCAAATGATCTGGCCTTTTGTTGAAGGTTCTGTAACCGTTCCTACGTCGCGCTAGTGCGCCAAAAAGGTGTAAAAAAACGAGATTTGGCCCGATTACTTATTTCTTTTAACCGGATCAACAAGTCTAAAAAACAATCCCTATCTTTGCACTCCTTCACAGGCATTGCTATTTCTGCGCCGGCTCCAACACTTTTTTACCAAGGAGGCACTCCCCGGATTCAAGGAAAGTTGTTGCCGTTGACTTGTCCGGCTACTAGCAACTACGCCCAACCCCCGTTCTGTCTGCCTCGAATTTTTAGACTGCGAAGCCTTGGTTTTGCACAAAGTGGTGTCTGTGAAGGTTTTTATTCATTTTGTGTAAAACCCCTTTTCCTGTATATTTGCAAAAAAGTTTGTCACTATGCCGACTGCAGAAGCCATACCACAACCATTTACCAACTTGCAATTGGAGTTGTTGAAAATTTACGCCCGCACGGTTGATGAAAAAGACCTCCTGGAAATAAAACGCCTGTTGGGGCAGTATTTTGCAGACAAGGCATCTGACTTGGCCGATAAACTCTGGGCTGAAAAGGGGCTTACCGAAGATAAAATTCTCAGCAAGCACGCTCGCACTCCTTACCGCCGCAGATCTTCGCTGTGAAAATTGTAATGGACACCATCCCCTTTCCCAAAGTTGAAATTTTATCTGCAGAAGAATTCCTGGAAATGGTATTACAGGGAATGCCGTAATTAGAGCCTGTTAAATATAAATTTTCACAGGCTCTAAGTCTACTGCTTCACAATCTTATGCATCCTGCTGTGGTTACTCGCCCGATGAATCGTTTTTACAAAATACAAACCAGCAGGAAACGCTGAAATGTCAACCGTCTGAGCAGTTGCATTGGCGTCTATTTCCCGAAGCATGCGACCCACTGCATCGTATATTTCAAGTTCGTACAAATCCAGGTTTCCTTTGATGGTAAACGCCTGCACAACCGGGATGGGAAAAATCTGAACCCAATCTTCTGTGGGTAAATCTCCGTTCACGGCGCTTACACTCGGGTTGTAAAAGCCAAAATCGACGGTATTGTTGCCACTCGCGTCATAATCAAAATAACAATTGAATGGATCACCGTCGTTCAGGGGCTCTTCATCCGATTTGAGCGTCACAATGCCCGACATGATGTCCGAATAAGGATTGCCAGCACCATTGTTATCTTCGTTTACATCATTGTTTGCATTTGCCTGAAAATTCTTGGTGGATATGAAGTTTTCTAAGGGCTGTCCGGGACCCCAGTTGTCAACACTCCATACAAAAACCACATAGTTCCCGGGTTTCAGACCCGAAAAACGATAATGTCCATTTGCATCCGTTACCTGTACCCCGCCAAAGCCCTGCCAATCGGGTATGTCATCCCCATCTGAATCAGACCAAATTACCAGCGATACGCCAGGGATGCCAGGCTCATCGGGGCTTTTTACCCCGTCGCGGTTCAGATCGTTCCATACGGTATTGCCGATGGATACGATACCGGGCGATACCGGATCCGCACAATCTTGATAACAAAATGCCATGTCATTGATGGCCCGAATCATTTCTTCCCCCATGCCTTTTCCAACGTTTAAAAACGTAAGGGCGTTGTTATTAAAGTGATAAATGGCGTTTTCCGGCGAGGCGGACAAATTCAGATAGTATGGTTTAGTGTCCACAAAACCTGCTTTTCCGCCATATAATGTATCGTTACAGCCTACACTTTGCTGTGCTACAGAAACAATATTTTGCATGCTTTGTACCCAGGGATCATTAATTTGCTCAAACCCGCCCTGTCCTGAACTTGCAATGACTACGGGTAAATTTGGTACATTCAAGTCCTTTCTTACATCATTCACCAGGTGATACAAATTGCTTTCATAGCCATTCAAAAAGTCGTCGGATGCGCCATCGTTCCAACCCTGAAACCAGCCAAATCCTGAAATTTCAAAATCCGTTGTGCCGATGTTGGGAAATTGGGTTCCCAGGTTTTCTGTAACGTCTTTCACCGTTTGAATCATCGCGTTGTAATACGCACCCGTTGTGCCGCCCGCAGCAGGCGGACGGAAATCTTCGGCCAAACTCTTTCCACCCCAGGCCGTTTTTATAATTAAGACAGGGTCATCATAGTAAGCATCCAACTGATGTGCAAACATTAATTCTGGTCCGATGAGATCGGGGTAGGCACCTTGACCAACCGTTACATTCGATTTGAGGGTATCGCCATTCCGTGCAAAATACAAGTAAGCATGCTCCAGGGTAGTCCAGTTGTCTTTTTTGCCGATTTCAGACCATTTTCCGGTAACGTCTTTTTGAATAACATCGACTAAGCTTCCAGGATCGTTTTCAGCGTCTTCGATAGTGCCGTATCCTTCCATATTCGATTGCCCTGCCAACACAAATACCCTTACTTTTTTGGGCGTTTTCTCTTGTCTGGTAACAATTGGAACATACCCAATTTCCAGTCCGGCGGGTGGTTGCACAATGGCAGCGGGATCAATCGTCGCGATTTTTCCGACCGCTGGCGGTGCTAAATAGGTATCGGTATGACGCCAGTTGGCATGCAGAAGTTCGATGCGGCTTTGCATTTTCGTACGCACCTCCGCTGGAAGGTTCGCGTGGATGATGGCGGGTTGGTCCACAAAACGGTACCAATAATAGGTAACCGTGGTGCCGTCTCCGAGTTCTGCTTTAAATGGGCCTGCGGTTGGTCCGGGACTATTCCAGGGGCCATTGGGATCTTGCCAGGCACAGTCGGGTTCCAAAGGGGTCAAATATGCGATTTCTGGTCGGGGTGATCTCGGTACGGCGGTGGTTGTCAAATTTGTGGATGCTGGGACCGATTCCTTGTTTACCGCCCGCCATTTATTATCCGGGTCCAGTTTGAAATATTCGGGTAACTTGAAATTGCGTTCATCTTGCTCTACTACATTCAGGTCATATTCAAAACCCATGTTGTTGGCATTTTGCTGCACATTATCAATGTAATTCAAGTCAATTTCATGTTTTATCCCATTGCCTCCGATTTCAGCGAACATCGCACCGCCATTGTTGACAAACGAAACACCATACGTTCCATTGGCAGCAATACCCGGCAATACCGCAGGCCCGCCATTGAACCAATTGGTCAGATCATTCCAAAGCGCATTTTGGGAGTAGACCGAAATTTGATTCAGAATGATGGAATTATCGTCATTGTTTACGGGAAAATGCAATCTTTCCACTTTCGCATAAGGATTGCCGGTATCATCGAGCGCGAGAATTGCTGGAGATCCTGCATGCTCAATACCGAAACCTACATTCGGATCGGAAGGCCTTGTATCCAGGAACAATCCTTCCAAACTAGGCTCCAGGAGCACGGGGTCGGTCCAGAACGTGGGTAAAAAGAAAGTTGCCGGGCCCTTGAAGTTGGTCGCATTCAAGAACAGGGTCCAGCATTGATTGCCCGTTTTGACATTGGTTCCATTTGTATTGGAAATGGGTTCTGTGAGGGGCAGTGGAGTATATCCGTACCCAAGCATTTCGCCGTTCAAACTTTGCGCCATATTCAAGCCGTCGGGCGCCCACAGTAGTTTGTTGGATAATTGCGCGACCCCGTATTTGCCGCCCGGTGTACTCCAGTCTCGCTCTCCATTGGGTAACATATCACTTCTGCCCGCGCCGGGTCCGTTTGCCCAGGCATGAAAATTATAAGAAACCCCACCCATGATAAATTTGGGTATTTTAGTGCCAAAACGCGTGTCATGCCACCAGCCTAAGCCGCCTTCAATGGTGGTGTAAAACTGCGCAGGCTCCGTACCCGTCCGTTGGGTAGTCAGCCAACTGCTGCTCAATCCCATTTGAAAGTGGTCTGGTCCTGGATATTGTTTAAAGATCGGCCAGGCAGCGCTGTACATGGTATAGCCTGCGCCAAAGGATTTATCGGTAACTTGTTCGGTGGATATCCAGGTGAATCCCGATCGCTGAGCGTCCATGATTTGGGCATTTGCAGAGCTCGATAATCCCCCAAAAAGGCCCAGGTAAAAAATAGCCCAACCTGAAAACTGGGCAAGGAGGCAGCAAGGCGTGCTTTTGTGAAAATTCATCATGGATAAATTAATTTTCGCAGGTAAAAGTGAATTCGATTTCATGCTCTTTGTGGTACGCAAGAATAAGGCAATACCAGAGGCGGACATGCAACATTTGATGATGCTTTTTCTTTATGGCGAAAGGTAATAAGGTAGGAACATTATTTCACTTAATATTTTTCAATGATAAAATTGAAATAATGATTAGTAGGACCATTATTTATTCAAGTGCTTTTCAATGATTTCTTGCACCTCCGGCACCGTCATTTTAGCAATTTTAGCGATTCTATCCATTCCCAATTCGTCTTCGTGCATGCCAATCACAAGTTCGATTTTCCCCTTCATCTCTGCCTTATCTAACCTCGCCCGGTCATCTTCTTCCCGCATAAAGGCATACGCATAGGCGTCCAATTCTTCTTGTGTCCAGGTTTGCACGTTTGCTTCCTCGTATGCTGATTTTAAGCCTTCATCATTCGTGTTTTCAGGCACGACTTCGAGACTTTCTGCATTTTTGATAAAGTAAACCCACTTTTCAATCAGGGTTTTAAGTTCATGCAGTTCCAATTTGAATTTTGGCAACTCAATGAAGGTGAACTCCATAGCCTTGATGGTCTGTTCTCCTGTCTCAATGTCTCGTACTTGACTCCGGCTGATGTAGTTTTTATTCTCCGTATGCTTGAAATCAAGAATGCCAATAAAAATCACGGGACGCAGTTTTCGGTAAAAATCTGCCCGTTTGATTTGGTCGGAGTAACTTTTCGAGGAGTAAAAAAGCACCCGCTTCTCAAAACCGTCCATGTCTCCGACTTGCATCTCAATGATGTAGGTTCGACCTACTTGGTCGGTTGCCTTGACGTCAATGATGGTTACCTTCCCACCTTTAAGTTTGGGCAGTTGGTACGGATTGAGGATGGTGACCTGTGTGATCAATTGGTCGTCCTGAAAGTCCAATGCAGCGTTTAGAAAAGAAATCAGCGTTTCTTTTCGGTTTTCATTGCCGAATATTTTGCGAAAAGCGATATCGTTTTTTACATCTGCGAACTGCATAAATCGAATCTTTGTACAAAGATACTGGAAACAGGCAAAATGAAATTATACAAATTCGGAATCCAATTCCGAATTTGTATAAAAAATTCAAATCAGTCATTTATCCGCCGCAGCAGGCGTTCTACTCAAAGAGCACAGCCGCTGTGCAGCCGTGCGATTTATATCAGTTGTCTACGCTTTAACCCACTTTTTAACCACGAAGCCGCTGCCCTCCAAACTAATTCTAATCCAATACAGTCCGGAGGGCAGACTTTGAACGTCCATGCTATTGCCGGGATCTTCAAACCGTTTCAGCAATCGACCATAGCCATCCAGTAATTCGAAATATTGGATCCTTGCCCCTGCGGGGTCGATGAGCAACTGCGTTGTAGCCGGGTTCGGATAGACTTGTATATTTGGTTCCGAATCTGCGGCAGAGGTTCCCGAAAGGGTAGATAAACCAAACATGGCCAGATAACTGTCTTCCCGGTTGTTGTTCGGGCTGCCATGAACGGTCTGGAAAGCGTTGGTTGTGTGGGGCAAATTTGTGGACAAAGTTTGACCGGAAAGGCAGATGGTCCCATCACTGCCGAGGTGAAATGCACGCACGGACTCGTTTTTACTCCCACCGAAGTAGGTGCAGAAAAGGGCAGTAGAAAACGCGGTATCCAATTTTACCACAAATCCATCCGAACCACCCTGGCGTTGGGTCTGGAACGCACCTGGCGTTACGGGAAGGTCATCGGAAACCGATCCGCCGCCGACATAAAGTTGCTGCATGGAATCAACATACAAGCCTTCAGGCGAATCGTTGCCCAGGCCTCCAAAATAAGTACAAGCCAGCAACTGCGAGCCATCGGTAGACAATTTAAAAAACAAACCATCTACATCTGTCCCGGAGCGTTGGGCTTTTAGTGCACCAGGCGTGGTCGGAATATCATTCGATCCGGTGCTACAGGCTACATAGGCCTGACCTAAATGATCCACAAACAGACAATGTGTTTCGGAAGACTCGCTGCCACTTCCCCCGAAATAGGTAGAATAAATCAACCCACTACCATCGGGGGCAATGCGGCTTATGTACATATCGTCTGTTCCCTTGCGTTGGGTTTGAATGGCGTTGGCAGTCAATGGGTAGTTGGCCGATTTGGTACTACCCGCTACATAGACACTTTTATCCGGACCTACCCGAATCGTTGGGCCTCCCTGGTCGTCGCCAGCGCCACCTAAAAAAGTGGCCCATTCTACCGCCGTGGCGTCCGGACTGAACTTAACGGCTACGATATCATAATTTCCATTATACGTAGGATCGAAACCATTGGGAGAAATGCCCACGGGCGGTGTTTTAACGGCGTTGAGGACACCATATACATACCCGTCGTCATCGATGTCAATGTCTCGAAAAAAGCCATAACTATCTGAACCATAGTAGGTTGACCAAATTAAATGGCTACCATCAGGTGCAATTTTAGCAATAAATCCATTTTGGTGGCCGTATAAATTATTGATTCCGCCTTGTTGCTTAAACTGCTGCTGGACAACGCCGGTGGTGGTCGGAAAATCGGCACCCGCACGGCCGCCCACGTACACATAACCGTCTTTATCCACCTCAATGGCGTATGCGCGGTCATAATTCGGCCCACCCAGAAGGGTCGACCAGACGAGTTGGCCCGTCGGCGAAAACTTGGAGACGAACACCATCATCGGCCCCCAACTTCCAACGGTCGGACCTCCGGCATTGTTATACACTTGATTGTAAGCGCCAGGTGTAGTCGGAAAATTCGGGGAAGAGGTTCCACCGGTAATGTACACAAATCCGTCTTGATCGACTGTCAGGTCGCGTGCCTGCTCAAAATGATTTCCTCCGAAAAAAGAGCTGTAATTCAATAAATAACCGGCTGGGTTTTGCGCAGCCAATCCCGCAGTAACCAAGAGGAGGATGGCTGTAAAACAAGGTGTTTTTTGCATTGATAGTTGGTTTTGAACGTTTTGAACCTACTTTTTGATAAAACGGGTTCTTCCCTGAAGTTTGTTTAACTGTCAAAGGCTTACCCAGTAAAATCCTGGCGACAGGCAACGCACATCCAGGGGGATCGTTGTCGTTTTTTACTTCTGCGAACTGCACATATCGAATCTTTGCACAAAGATACTGGAAACAGGCAAAATGGAAAATTGCAACACAAATAGTTTTATTTTTCGCAACAAGCAAACATATTGATGCCTTCGCTTTCATAAAGAATTTCTGAACAAGGCGCGTTAAAACGGGAACTGCTGAATATACGGTTCATGTCGTTTTCATCGCGGTGAATCAATTTCCAGTCTAAAATATGATCCATAAAGGCCTTGATAGGGTTTTTGGTGTGGAAATTACCCAAAATCAACCTGCCGCCCGGCGCCAGCAATTGATGCGCATAATCGTTGAGTTTGACCACGAGCTGATCATTAAAATAGTCGATCAGTCCGATGCTGTAAATCAGGTCCTGGGGGGGCAGTGAAATTTGACGTTTACCGAGCGCGAGGTAAATCAGGTTTTCCTGGTGCAAGGCAACAGGCAATTTTTTCGGGTATTTTTCCAGGCGGTCGGTCACATGCGCCAGGGCTTTGATGTCGATGTCGATGAGCGTTGCTTTGAGGCGTTCGGGGTTTTCCAGTTCTGCATATACATCAAAGAGTTCCTGTGCCGGGCCGCAGGCAAAAATACAGAGGTTTACGGTTCGGTCGGGATGGGCGGCCAACTGACGGTGAATCTGGTCGCGCAGCAATATTCTTCTATTTTTGACCGCCTTGGCAGTCGGGTTTTCGAGGCAGCAGCGGTCGAGCAATTCGCCCACGCGACTATTGCCCATGGCCTGATCTTCATAAATCTGAAAAATGGTCAGGTAATCGCCAGCATAACCCCTCGGTTTGGTATAGGAACGCTGCAGGAAGTTGGCCATCATTAAATAAGGTGCCATTTCGCGCTGTAACTGGTACCCGGTTATTTCTTTTTCCTGTTGGGTGCCCGGCGCATCATCGCCGAGGTATTGTTGAACGTTGATTACCAAGGCACCTAAGGCTTCGGCCAATGCGGGCAGTTGCGCTTTCAAACCGGTTTCGTCTTTCCGCGCTTCCAGGTGGTTCATGGCAAACATCTGGTCTTTGAATTTTTCTAAAGCAGCCCATAAAGGTGTATGGGTTAGGTGCGGGCTACCCGGCTGTTCCTGCAGCGCACGCATTTTGGCCGTTACCGAACGCAGGCGCTGCGAAAGAATCGGCAGCAAGGCATTTTGAAAAGCAACATGAAAATCAATGGATTCCTCGATCCGTTTGCGCAGCACCTCGAAGGAAATATGCAGCAACATACAGCGTTCGGCCGCCACCACGGTTGCCGAAGCGGGGAGGTTTTCGATAAAGGACAATTCGCCGATGATTTGTCCCGGCCCGAGGGTGGCCAGCAGTTTTTGTTCTTCCGGGCTGTGGAAAACGTTCAATACGCCTTCCATCAGAATGTAAAACGCGTTCAGGTTTTCGTTTTGACGCACCAAAACGCTTCCGGGGCTAAGTTCAAGTTCCTCGGCGGTGTTCAAAAACCAGCTGCGTTGGGTCTCTTGCAGGGAGAACAGCAGGTCGTACGCCTCTTGGGCGGAATGTTGATTTGATGTGCGATCGGACATGGTTGGTTTATTTTTTGAAGGGAAAAATGCCGCTGTCATATAGAGCGGCGTCAGTGAAATTACAGGCTGTATTCTCTGATTAAGCGGTGCTTCGGTGGTTTTTGACAGCACCCTTTAAGTGCAGCATAAATGTATACACAAGATTTTAAACAAAATAATAACTTTGCCGTTTAAAAAACAAAGTATAACTTGTTAATATGAAAGCATTGCCATTTTTTCTTTTGTCTTGCGCGCTTTTCTTCGTCGCTTGTGCTTCGTCTGAGGTACTCCCTTTTACTACCGAAGAAGTTTCCATGCTGGCTTCCGGCCCTTTGATGGAAGGTTCCAACACGGCCCAAGGAGATTATCAACCAGCCCTCGAACAATGGCTTCAATCCAAAGGCGCAAAAATGGCCGATGTGCGCGAGGCGAAACTCGTAAAGGCTTCCTTCATGCTGCCAGACAGTATGAATTCCAGTTTAATCAGCGAAATAACCCTGCACCTGGCCGCTGAAAAAGCCGATCTGCAAAAAGTGGGGGTCTTAAACCCTGTGCCGGAAGGACAAACCTGGCTCGTTTTGCAAACCGCGCAGGAGCAAAAAAAAATCGCAGACTTTTTGCGTCAGCCAACCATGACTTTTGTCGCGGACATCAATGTGAAAAAAGATACCATGCCGGATTTGCACTTAAAAGGCATTTTCGAATTTCAAATTACACTTAACCGCTAACCATTATGAACATGAAATCTTTTTGGCTGCTTTGCGGCCTCCTTGCCTCGATGCTGACTACGGCCATTGCACAAGATAACGGCGACCAACTCATCGGACTGTGGGAGCCCAGCAATGGGAAAGCCCGCGTGAAGATTGAAAAAATCGGATCCAAATACTACGGTAAAATTGTTTGGCTGCGGGAGCCCAATGATCCACAAACCCAACAACCTAAAGTAGATAAAAACAATCCGGATGAATCCATGCGCAGCGTACCGCTCAAGGGGTATCGTATGTTGAAAGACTTTGTGTTTAAAAGTGGGGAATGGACCGATGGCACCATTTACGACCCGGAAAGTGGCAGCACCTACAGTTGTGTGATTACGGTCAAAGATGAAAATACGCTCGATATTCGCGGTTACGTTGGGGTAAAGGCCCTCGGCAGAACCGATGTATGGAAGCGGGTTAAACTCAAATAAGCACCCTGCGTATGTCGCTTCTTTTCAATAAAAAAGGCCTGCTTTTCGTGGTATTTGCGTGCCGGATTCTCGGAGCCTCGGCCCAGCAGGATACCACGGCTACCGCGCCCGAAGAGGACTACAGCATCTACGACCAAGTGGAGTTTGTAGACGAAAATGCCAAACGCTATTGTAGTCCTAAAATATTCAATCTGAGTCCACAACGGTTCATTTCGCTGCAGTATGATGGGCAATTTGGCTATGATATGCGCTTTTCGCAGGTAGGTAGCTACCAGGAAAACGACAAGGTGCCCGTTGCGGAGTCTGCGACGGCGGTGTTCACTGGAGGCTTGCGTTTGTCTGCCAACATTCCGGTTATATCCAAAAACAGCCTGGTATGGCAGTTGGGTGCCAATTTCTGGCAAACAGGTTACCGGATGAAAGATCAGGTGTCCGGGATCGGCGCTGCCGGATTAATCAACGAACTGGATCGCACCGGATTGCGCACTGCTGGCCTAAATACCACCTTGTTCAAACCGCTCAATGAGTACAGCTTCCTGTTGTTTCAGGGAAGTGCCGACCTGAGTGGTAATTATACCCTGCGTAATATGCAATCTTTGCGGTATTTGCGGTATTCCGGCGCCGTTATTTGGGGCCGTCGTCCCAACGATCGAAAGCAATGGGGCTTAGGCGTATCCAGAACCTACCGTGTAGGCGAAATGAATTATATTCCGGTGGTCATGTTCAATTACACCGCGCCCAATCGAAAGTGGGGGACCGAAATTTTGTTCCCGGCCCGTGCCCATTTCCGGCGTACGTTCAATCCGCGCAATTTGCTGCTGGCTGGATACGAACTGGAGGGTCAAAGCTACCGGATTAACAATCTCTCGGATACCGAGCGCAGACTGGAGATACGGCGTGGCGAAATGCGCGCCCGGGTAGAATTCCAGCGCCAAATCACGGGTTTCATCTGGCTTTCGGCGCAAATCGGCTGGCGTTACAACTGGTCCTTCAACGCGGACGGGCTACCCAACGACGGCCGGGATTTTTTTCGTGGATTCACGGGCAACCAGCCTTATGACATGCTCAATACCATCGGAAATCCCTTGTTTTTTAATGTGGGGGTGCATTTGGTGAGTCCTTGATGGGGATGGTGACCTGGGTGATCCATCTATTTCAAATCCAGTTTTTCAATGCTGTTTCCAATGGTAAATGCGCGCATTTCCTGTTCCAGGTCTTTAAACGCGGACTTCTGCACCGATTTAATTTGTGCGCCTTTTCTCAACAAATGAATTTCGTCGCAAGTGTCGCTCAGCGTAGAGAAAATATGGGATGAAATGAGTACAATTTTGTTCAGTTCCTTCAGTTTCAGGATGATTTCTGTTAAAATAATATTACTTTGAATGTCAACGCCATTAAAAGGTTCGTCGAAAATAAAATATGCGTTCTCTTGCAGTAAAATTGCCGTAATAGCCAACTTCTTTTTCATGCCGGTTGAATACGTAGCGGCATATTGATCGAGCGGCAAGTTGAAAATGTTCTTTTCTTCGATGCGCATATTTGTTTTTCCACGGGCATTACAAAGTAGCCGGATGTACTCTTTGCCGGTCATCTTTGAAAAAAAGAAGGGATCGGTTAACAGCAATCCTAAATGGTTTTTTAATGGATTTAAATCGGAAATAATGGTTCCGGTATAGCTTTCCAAGCCGGCAATACACCGGAATAGCGTCGTCTTTCCTGCTCCGTTTTCGCCTACAATGCCATACACATGCCCTTTTGAAAACGCCAGGTTTATGTCTCTTAAAACCTCGTTGTTGCCGTACGTCTTGTGCAGTCCATTAATCTTGATCATCCAACAGCATTTTAAGTTTATGAATGGATTTTTTATAGAAAAATGGGATCATAACCAATAACATCGGTGGAAAATACACACTAAATGCGAGTAACATGCCTTCCGGTAAACTCATTTCATTGGGGTATGCCGAATATTTGGCCAGGATGATCGTCCAAACAAACAGAAGTCCGATTAAAAAAAAGAGCAAAACGATATGAAATTCATTTGGATAAAAAAACAAAAGACCCACTAAAACGGGGGCAACCAGAAGGTTCGTGTATTGCGTTGCAGTGGCAATTTTATGCAGCAAGAACTTTTTTGGGGTGTAAGCGTGGACCCACACATAATATGCCTGTTCCGGTTTTGCGAAGAAACTCAATACTGTCCCAAAAATCAGCAGCATGGAAAATATGCCCAAGTTGAAATTGCCTACCTGGATGGCAATAAACGTCAAAAAATAGGCCATTGGAAAGAGGTAAAATGTCTTTCTGAACCCTACTAAAAACTCAAAGGGTCTTTTTGCAAATGGGGTAGGGAGGGTGAAGTTAACATTCGTTTTAAAAGAAAATACGGCAAAAAGGATTGCGATTACCATTAATAAGGCGGCTTCCAGCCATGCATTTTGGTATAACAGCACCCCAACAAACGGAATGCTGACCATGCCGTTTTCCAAAATCCGAATCTTGTTTTTTAAACGATCGCCAAAGGTAGCCATCAAAAAATCCGTTCTGTTTTTTTCGGAAAGTTTGGACAGCAAACCAAGACAAGTTAACACCACGATGTATTTGGCAAACTCCGTCTTTTGAAAAAGGTATGCTGTAATTAAAATGAACGCACCCAGGCCCAAAAGATAAGCCAAGATGGGGTTTATGCCCGTTTCTTTGATTTTTCGGTTGGTTATTTGGAGTTGTAGGTGGAAGTAGTGTTTCATTGCGCCTGATCCTCAGGTGTTTGTTTTTCAGCGGCCTCCACTTCCTCTAATACCTGGATGGCCCCTGCTATGCGCAGCATGGTTTTTTCCAGCTCGGCTTGTTGCTCCCGCAGTGCTTTCAGCGCGTCTTGGCCGCTTTGATATTCGGTACGGAGTGTTTCGAGGCTGGCATGGATGTTATTTATTGGCATAAGTGACTTTTTTTGGATTGGGTTAAGCGTACCTGATTCTACTAATTTGGCAACAAAGATACAAGGTTTTGCCACGTCGATATCGAACTATTTGTTTTCAAAACCAGACAAGTATGGTAGGCCGTATTTTCTGTCGTTTGCTTTGCGTATATGTATATGAACGGGATTCAAAATTACCGATAAATATTGGTGCTATTTTGTGTGGGGAAATGGGGGGCTCAGTTCTGAACTTTTCATAAAATTGACAATCCGTTAATCTGCAGGTTTCATTAAGGTAATACTGGCGCTTTTTCTTTAATGCTCATTTTTCAATCAAACAAAACAATGAAATTCACAAAACTATCCCTGCTGTTGGTTGGCCTGTTGGCGACCATCATGGTTATCTCCTGCAAAGAAAACAACGACGACGAAATTTTCGTACTTCCTACTATCTCCAATGCGGGGGTAGCCCTTCCTTACACTGTTTTGGGCACAGAAAACGGCGTAGAAATACGCAATGGAGGATTCGGTTCTGCCGTTTGCGCAAGCCCTAATACACCAGGTGAATTTTATGCCATGACCGATCGCGGCCCAAACGCAGATGCTACCGGCGGCAAATATTTTCCAATCCCGAATTATACGCCACGCATTGGTCGTTTCCGTTTGAACAATGATGGTACGGTTGAAAAACTGGATGAAATATTGTTAAAAGGTCCTTCCGGCACGCCCATCAGCGGCCGTCCTAATCCGGTCGGTTTGGGATCAACCGGCGAAATTCCTTATGATCTTTCCGATAATGTGCTTGCCTTTGATGACTTTGGTCTGGATCCGGAAGGCCTGGTGGCAATGAGCGACGGTACTTTTTGGGTATCTGATGAGTACGGTCCACACATTGTGCACTACAGCGCAACCGGCGTTCAATTAGAAAGAATTAGCCCAGTAGGCATCAACACCGGAACCCGCAAGCTTCCAGCTGTGTTTGCAAAAAGATGGGCTAATCGAGGAATGGAAGGATTGGCTGTCACCCCCGACGGAAAAACATTGGTGGGCATCATGCAGTCGCGTTTATACAACCCTTCCAATGCGGCCGCCATTAATAAAACGCTGACAAGGATCGTCACCTTTGAGATTGCTACGGGCAATACCAAGCAATACTTGTACAAACAGGAAATTGACAACAACTCCAATTCCGAAATTTCTGCTATAAGCGCCACCCAATTTTTACTGATAGAAAGAGATGGCAAATTTAGCGGCGACGGCCCGGTAATGAAGCATATCTACAAAATTGATATCAGCGGCGCTACGGATGTTTCGGGTACGGACTTCGATGCGGTTAATGGTTTGTTGATAAACGGAAAATCCCTAGAAGCAAACACCTGGGATGAACTGGCTGCCGCCAACATTACACCGGTTTCCAAAACACGCGTGGTAGATGCGTTCAGTTACCTGGGTGATTTCCCGCACGACAAACTCGAAGGCATTTGGATCATCAATTCAAATACCATCGGACTGATAAACGACGATGATTTTGGTGTTTGGAGTGATCCAACGAAAAAAATTGTGGCCAAAACCCTGTCGCCTACTTCTGGCACTGTGCGAGACGGCAACCGCTTGTATATTGTGAAATACTAATGCTTGCGATTTAGCAAGTGTCCTGTATTTAAAAAACTGCCTGGTTTGAGTAGATCAAACCAGGCAATTTTCGTTTTTCGCTTTTCTTGTGCAGTTTTTTCTTTGGTAACAGGGAACGCGAGCGTGGAAGAAGGCCGCGCGTTTAGCGCAACTTTTCGACCCCGCATTGTTAGTGCCATTTTATGCAAGGGCATGCCGATGGACCGTCTTACAATAAGTGTCGCTGCCATTTTGATTGCTCACGGGCAGCGCCTTGCGCCAGCGTGGTCTGACACTAGAAATACTGCCCCAAACCCACAACAAAGCCGCTGCCGCTCCCCATAATTCCGAAACCATAATCTATTCGTAAATCACATTCATAGACCTTTTTATAGATAAATCGGCTGCCTAAACCTGAAAAAACTCTTATATTTCGCTTGGATGTCAAAGATGGAAGGCTTTCTCCAGAGGGGCGTAACGAGCCAAAATCGGTAAAGCCAACCGCCTGAATGGCAAAACTGCGATTTTCCCAAATGGTTTGACGATATTCGGCATTGAACGTGACCGAAGCGGTGCCTCTTTCAATTCTGTTGCCAATACCCCGCATATTATAGTAATTATCCAAGACAAAAGGCGCTAAAAAAATATTGACATTGCTCGATATACCCACACGGCTCCGCAACGCCAAATTGCCCTTTTGGGGAAGCATTTTGAAATACTTGACCTCATGCAAAAAAGATCCAACAAATACCTTGCTGTCCAATACATAAGCCCCTTGAAGGTAGATTTTGCTTGACCAGCCTTTGACGTAAATCGTATTGTGATTTTGATAATTGAAGAAATGATTGGCTTTCACCAAATAGCGCCTGAAACTTTCTATTTCCGTCATTTCGTACATCCCTTGTCTTTGTTCTTTCGGCAATTGAAAACTTTCGCGAAGATAACCGCCACCTCCTTCTATATAATGTCGGTTAATATCAAAAGCGTATTGTACCAAGATCTCAGCGTCCCAATTGATGTAATTATATACAACCGGTGCTCCGTCTTCAACTATAGGTTCGAGGATGGACCAGTTTTTTAATAAATAATTTAAGCCCCATTTTTTATAGAGCAATGGATAAAATTGTTTCAGAAAATAAGAATTGCGGTCGTTGTATTGGTAAAATGCGATGGTCTGAATCGCTCTACCCAAACCATTTTCATCTTCTACACCAAAACGAATCCATTTGTTGCCTTCCGAAGCCCCTCCTTCAAGGATGGGTAAGATCGTAAAAACCTCCTGACAATTAAAAATTATAGTCGAATCTCCATTTCTTATTTCCAAACGGCCGTCAACTTCATTAAATAAGCGCGTATTGCGGATGCGCTGTACGCCATTGGAAATATTGACAGAATCAAAGCTGAAACCCTTGTCCCAACCCATAATTTTAAGTAAATAGCTCGGTTTGGTTCGTTTTAATCCTTCAAATTGGGCGTGTTGGGCCATGGCCAGGCTGCACCATAAAAAGAGCAAGAGTGTCAATGTTTTTTGCATATCTCATCAAAGGAATTTAATCGGTTGGGATTTGATATAGCAAAGACCTTTTCGCTGGTGAAAATCAGCAATATGGCTTAGTAATAGTTGTCTCATTGAAAATCAATGGTCATTCCGCGTCAAACTCGCCCGATCAAAAATATCCACACTGCCATTTTCTAGACGCAGTACGCCACGTGGACACACCGCCGAACAAATGCCGCAGCCCACACAGGAGGCACGCACGATATCCTGACCGCGTTGCGCATATGCTTTTACGTCAATACCCATTTCGCAATGCGTGGAGCAATTGCCGCAACCGATGCACTGTCCGCCATTGGTGGTGATGCGGAAACGCGAGAAATATTTTTGTATAATGCCGAGAATGGCTGCCTGCGGGCACCCAAAACGGCACCAGGTGCGGTTGCCCAGAATAGGATAAAAGCCAGTGCCAATCACGCCTGAAAACATGGACCCAATGAAAAAAGAATAGACTTTGGAGGTGTTCTGCGACCATTTGCCCAAGACGGCACCCTGATGATAAGAATTGACCCAAAGCAAAATAGTAAGCAACACAATGAATACCAAGACGCTGTAAATCAGATAACGCTCTATTTTCCACGCCTTCAGCGATTTATCGCTGAGCGTGCGAAACGAATCACCAGTGGTTTCAGCCAAGGCACCACAACCACACACCCAGGAGCAGTACCAACGTTTGCCATAAAAGTAGGTCAGCACAGGCGTGGCAATAAAGGTCATCGCCACACCCCAAAAAATGAGAAATATACCCAAATGCGTACTGTTGGTCAGCCAATTGACGGTAGAAGGGAATAGATACTCGTATTTCAGCGGCCAGAAGTAGGTGAAGTAAAAGTCCGGTTGATTCATCATTTGCATCCAGGCGGGGACAAGCCAGGCAAAAATGAACTGAAAAAACATCACCGATGCCGTGCGAATGATTTGATAGCGGTTATGGCGGTATTTGTACATGAATTTTGCGCCCAAAATCAGTACTCCCAGCGTGTAAAGGGAGCCATATACAAACCACTGATCTGCAGGGCGGTGGCGCGCCAACTGGCTAAGCGGGTCAAACAATTGTATCAATCCTTTCAGATAATCAGCATACCAATACAGACAAACATAAAAACCCGTTAGCAATACCCCGACGATATAAGCCCACAAACCCCGATTGCTCAAGCTGCGAAACATCACCCCGTTGTTTTTAATACCCGCCGGGCTGTCTTTATAGGTGTAATGCGCATATCCCAACACACCAATGGCTATGCACAACAAAGCCAAGGTCAACATTATACCCGGCATGGACACCTTCTGCGCAGCCCATGCAAAAAGCAAAATGCCTAGCCCTATGGTCCCCACCACAGCCGATGTTTTCTGGCCGGTGTTCAAGTGGTTGACCTGTACCAAGGCCAATGATGCATCTGTATTTTTCATTTTTTACATTTAAGTCAATCGTAAAGTAAAATTTCAAACAAGCGCTTAAGCCTTCTTCAACATCCTGCTTACCAAATTCAGCGACCTTTTGCTGCGTAAAATCAAATTTTTACCCGTGCGGATATTGTACAACCGCACCAAATTCGATTCGTACTGGTCAAAAAATTCTGGGTCGAAATTGGCAATGGAAAGGTTTGATAATACCGATTCAATGTGTTTTTCGTCCAGAATCCATTGCTCGCAAACCTCATGGCGGTATCGGATACCCATCAGAACGAAGCCCTTGACAACACCCGAAGTCGTATCAAAATTAATGCGAATGGCTTTTTTGCCGCCTTTGTGCTCCCAATACAGCGAAGTAATGCCCTCCGGTGTTTGAGCAGGAATATCACCATAGACCTGGTATTCAATGTCAAAAAACTTGGCAGAATTGAACCAAAGCCGCGGCTGATAGCTTGTAGGCGCGGTACAAATATTGCGGGCTACCGTCTGGCCCATCATACGGCCTGTGTACCATATCGCTTCGATAGGGCGGCGGCCCGCTGTGGGCGTGAGCAGTTGAGCACAGTCGCCGATGGCATAGACATCCGCTATAGAGGTTTGGAGGTATTCGTCTACCAGCACGCCGCGTTGGGTTTCGATGCCGCTGTCTTTTAAAAAATCAATATTGGGACTGACCCCAACTGTAAGGCCCACAAAACCGCAGGGGATGTGCTCGCCGGTACCCGTTTCTACACTTTCTACCCGTTCGGTGCCGTTGATGGCTTTCAATTCTGCCGACAGGCGCAGGTCAATACCATGTTCGCGGATATGGCGATTGATCATCTCGCTTTCTTCCGGAGGCAGTACAATGTTCCAAAAACTGCTTTCACGCACCAAAAACGTGACCGGTATATGGCGGGAGTGGAACATTTCCGCCATTTCGATGCCAATTAGTCCACCGCCAACGATGACAGCGTGTTGCAACCCGGTGCTCCGCTGTTCCATCGTTTCCAAATCCTGCAAATGATAAAGGCCTTGCACGCCCGGTAAATCCTGCCCCGGCCAGCCAAATTTATTGGGTTTGGACCCGGTGGCAATGACCAATTTGTCATAAGTCATGCGCTCGCCATTGCTCAAAAGCAGCGTTTTTTCAGCCGAAAACACTTTTTCCACACGGGCTTGCACGCGCCGGATGCGGTTTTTCTCCCAAAACCAATCCTCGTACATCCAGGTATTTTCCTGTTTCAGGTGACCCATGTAAATGTACATCAGGGCTGTGCGTGAGAACGGTTGCAGCGTTTCTACGGAAATCATCACCACCTCGTGGTCCGACTGTTTCCGAATGTAGCGAGCGGCGTTGGTGCCCGCAATGCCGTTGCCAATGATTATGATGCGCATAATTTACAGATTCAGTTTCCAGTCGTATCTCAGGTATTGAATTTTAGCTTCTGAGGCTATTTTTACCTTGGCATAGCGATTTTAAAACGGTATATTTATTTCAATTCAGCATTGCCAAACAGTACGGAGAACTGCTTGCACCAAATCAATACAAATTTTTGATTCGCCAGATTGACGCTAGCCGGAATAGCGACCTGATAATTACCGTTCTTGACCTCATTGCTTAGTTCTGTAAAACTGCTGGCGCTCAAATCCTTAGACAAATAAAGCCGGAGGTCGGGACCAGCATCTGTTTTGAAATTTTCAAATACTAAAAAACGATTTTTGGCCTCGTCTTCCACCACTTTTACTGTGCCGGATGTGTTGTAGGAGTTGCCGACAAAAGTTCCTCTGAATAGTTCTGTTTTGTTTGTGGTATCCGGAGTTTCATCTACCGTTTCGATGCTGTCTTTGTTGCATGCGAGGATCAAAGTGCAAAGAAGTAAACTGAAGAAAAGTGCTTTTTTCATGTTTAATTATTTTTTGATGATGAAGTGATGCACAAAATTGGGGTTGAAATATCACCAAAGTATCACAAGCGTCGGCCAATATTCCCAGTGTTTGATGCTGTGCCACCAAAGATTTATAGTAGACAACGAATCAATTGGCATAACTGACAGTAAACGACAAGCCCGGACTAGCGGCTATATTGCGGGTGATGTAGCCCAAGCCACCCCCTGCCGAGAGCCACAAGGTGATATTGGGGTTGGGTTTGTAGCCTATTTTTAAATTGGGGGAGAGGTACGACTGTTCGTTGAGGTATAGCCCTGTGCTTTTCGAAGTGCTGTCATCAAAATCGCTTTTTCCACTGCGCATCAGTTCTATGCCCAAAATGGGAATAAACTGCTTTTTCTTGCCCCAAAAGCCCCCGATTTGCCATGCTGCGGCTATGCGACGGCTATAATTATTGCTTCGCAAAACATAGCCCAGCTCTGCACTACTGAAAAATTTGTTGCGGCCAAGGCCTGCCATCAATGAAGGGGTAAACGAAAAGGCATCAAAACCGGAGCGCAAGCCCGTTGCTTCGTCAAATTTTGCCGTTGGCAAACTAAAACCCGTTTTGCCCGATAAGACCCAACCGTTTTTTTGATAAAAATTGTAGGTCAATGCAGCCTGCACATTGGACAAGGCAATCAGTGAGCCGTCTTTCAGGTTAGGCTGTCCAACGGTATTATCTACGGAAAGCAGTTTGAGCGGGAGCTGGGCCGAAATCATCAGTTTTGAAGTCAAGCCATACTCTCCGTAGCCTTGGATGGTTACATCGGAGACATCCCGATTGAGTAGAATAGGGTCTTCCGTGCCGTTAAGGAGGCTGTTGGATTGTAAAAATGATCCACCGACCTGAACATAATAACTTCCCTTGGCCCGTGTCCAGGCTTGTTGGGCTATAAGTCCAGATGTAGCGGTGCAGCAAAGCAATAAAAGATAGAAAAAGCGCATAGGTCGTCCAAAAGTTTCATTAAGAAAATCTTGTTACAAATATGTGCGCTAAATATCACGAAAGTATCACGGCTCCAATTTTAGGTAAAGATGAAAAGTGGTAATGTCACCATTCAGGGCAGCATTCTCGGATTCCAATACCTCAATCCTGAAAATAAGGGCCTTGATTGATCAAGTCCTTTAATACCGATATGTCATTTGATAATTCCATGAACCAGATTTGTATGCATTAAAACAAATATACATGGTATTTGGTTTTGTGCCTTAGGTTTTGCGTTTTTATTGTTTCAGCGAACTTTCGCACTGCCGTCAACCGCCGCCTGCGTGATGGCCTAAGTGCGGTTGGTGGTTAGGCGACGGTTGGCGGTAGTGCATAGATGGTGGTGTATTATTTTATCGTCAAATCTTTGCTACTTCGTGTAATCCTTGCCAAACCTGTACGAGACAGATTAAGTTCTTTTCTTACGATTCGCAGATTGGATTTTTCTCTATGATAATCTCTGAATTTTTCCGCCAAAATTCTATCCTCGAAGATTATATTATTGTTTTCATCTGTAATATAATCTATTTTTGATGCATCAATTCTGTTTACTTCTTTAAATCGGTCAACGATTACTGAGAATGTATTAGGTTGTCTATGGTCAATCGCTAATTCTTCCCATTTGGAAAGATGATTAGTTTCTTGGCATTTTACATATCCTTTTACTGAGTTCTTATCAAAATATTCTTGTTTTACTATTTTTATATCATGTTGAATAGCACTTCTACACGCCTTGTTAAAAACCGCATCAATGTTTATTTTATGCTGGTTAATTATAATGATATATGAAATGTAGTAACTACTTGCATCACTTAAAAATATCTCAAAGCATTTTGTATTAAATTGCACTTTTGAAACTTTTATATCTTCGATAAAAATGTCCTCTTCCTTGGCTTCGCCTTCTTGCCCTTCTTCATTTTGCAGCCACCCGTCCTCATTTTCTAAATTGTTTTCAGAATCGCCACATTCTTCTTCAAATGATTCGTCATATTGAATTAGACAAAATATCTCCTCGTAGTCTTCATCGCTAAGCGATTCCCCAAAATTATATGAGTTAAGAATGGCTTTGTAATAGCCCAAAGCCTCTTTCTTGGTTAAAAAAACATTCTTGCCTATCAAAAGCGGTTTTCGCATATTTTATTTATTTGTAACTGGTTAGCAAGAATTTAGTGTATTAGAACAGAATGAAAAAAAGTTTAATTTTACGTTCTCAATGAGTTTACCGCAGGACATAGAAGGTTGCCATCATTTGATTAAAGAATTGTTGGCCAC
>Ga0247844_1000334_pt1 | contig 102009 bp, 97 predicted proteins | sample LaCtaG_FD_192421 | JGI IMG/M metagenome (GOLD analysis project Ga0247844, IMG submission 192421) | Freshwater microbial communities from meromictic Lake La Cruz, Castile-La Mancha, Spain - LaCruzMarch201714.5m_1 | ecosystem: Environmental > Aquatic > Freshwater > Lake | place: Spain: Castile-La...
AACAGAGAAGTTAAGCTCAATTGCGCAGATGATACTGGGGTAATACCTGGAAAAGTATGTTGTTGCCGGATTTTTAATTAACCTCACCTTTTGGTGGGGTTTTTTTTTGTTGAATCTGTTTAAAATTAGTTTCTTAAATTAAGATTTCTTTTAAAAATTTAACCAATACTTTTATATTTGAACTTTAAATAAATTAGAATAAATGAAAAATATTACAATTGCTTTAGCTTTAATTGTTACAATAATTTTAACTGGCTGTCATTATGGAAAAGATGAAGCGCAAAAAACGTTAGAAACTAATGAACTATATAAAGGGGATAAGAAAGATTATTCAACAAATAGAGGTAATGATAATGTAAGACACAATGCTGACAGTAATACCGTTGAGTCTAATGAATTGATTGTAACAGAAATAGATTCAACTAAAAAATAATATTGTCGAATATTATTAATATATCATTTAATGAAAATGATAAAGAACAAAAGTATAAGGAATTATTACCCCAACTTAAGTTTTTATTATTACCCTCAGACGATTTAATATCTAATTTATCTAATTGTTCTTCAGCCTTAAATGAAGTTTTTAAGTTTTTGTGGGTTGGGTTTTATTTGGTTAAAAATAGTAAACTTGTTTTAGGTCCATTTCAAGGAAGTATTGCTTGTACTAATATAGATTTTGGAAGAGGGGTTTGTGGTAAATCATACGAATTAAAAGAGACTATAATAGTTGAAAATGTGGGTTTATTTAAAGACCATATTGCATGTAGTGCATTAAGTAAATCGGAAATTGTAGTTCCTATATTAAAAAAAGGGAAGGTTGTTGCTGTAATTGATATTGATAGTGATAAAACATCAAATTTTGATAATATAGATAAAAAATATTTGGAGGAACTTGCTACCTTCTTAAGTGATTTCTTTTAACAAAAACGCCAATTAATATTTTTAATTGGCGTTTTTGTTTTAATTAAATTAGTTTTAAAAACTCTATAACCTTTTCAGCTAATTCTATTCCAATTCTATTTTGAGCTTCTTTAGTGCTTCCTCCAATGTGTGGACTTAAACTTACATTGCTATGTTGAAGAATATCCATATTTAAAGGTGGTTCTTTTTCAAAAACATCTAGACCTGCAAAAGCAACTTGGCCAGATTTTAAAGCAGTTAACAAGTCAATTTCACTAATAACTCCACCACGTGAACAATTAACTAAACCAACTCCATGTTTCATTTTTGCCATTTTAACTGCATCAATAATAGGTTTATCGCCTTCGCTAAATGGTAAGTGAAAAGTTATAAAATCAGCGTGAGTTAAAACGCTTTCATCGCTAACAGTATTAATATTAACTTTTATTCGAGAATTCAATCCAAGAGCAGGTAAATTTAAACTAATGTCTACTTTATCAACATAGGGATCGAAAGCTAATACCTGCATTCCTAAACCAATAGCCATTTTAGCAACTTCTTGTCCAATACGACCAAAGCCAAAAATACCCATAGTTTTTCCTTGTAATTCAATTCCATTTGAGGCCACTTTTTTTAAATCATTAAATTTTGTATTGCCTTCATTTGGCATTACTCTATTGGTAATTTGAATTAAGCGAGCTGCTGAAAATATGTGCGCAAAAACTAGTTCAGCAACACTTACCGAAGAAGATGCAGGTGTATTAACTACTTTAATGCCTTTGTGTTTTGCATACTCCACATCTATATTGTCCATTCCAACTCCACCGCGACCAATAAGCTTTAAGTTCGGACAAGCATCAATTAATTCTTTACGAACTTTTGTTGCACTTCTAACTAAAATTGCATCAAAATTATTTAATTCATTTATAAGGTTTACTTGTTCAATTTTTTCTGTTATTACAGTAAAACCAGCATTTTCAAGTATTTTTTTTCCATTGGCATCAATGCCATCATTTGCTAATATTTTTATCATTTTTATTTTTATTTAAAAGTTTGAAAAATTGATAGATTAGAATGTTGATCTAGGAAATTAATTCAACATTTAACATTCAAAATTATATTTTACTTGCTTCAAATTCCTTCATTGTATCTACTAAAACTTGAACACTTTCTATAGGTAAAGCGTTATATAAACTTGCGCGTAAACCTCCAACTGAGCGATGCCCTTTTAAACCGCTTAAGTTTCTACTTTCACATAATTTTAAAAATTCAGATTCATGTTCTTTATTAGTTGTAATAAAGTTAACATTCATGCGGCTTCTATCTTCTTTAACTACCGTACCTTCAAATAATGTGTTTCTATCTATTTCAGTATACAATAATTCGGCTTTAGCTTTGTTTCTAACCTCCATTGCTTCTAACCCCATTTCCTTTATCCAACGTAAAGTATGCATACAAACAAAAATAGCAAATACACTTGGGGTATTATACATACTTCCATTTTCAACTTGAGGCTTGTAATCGAGCATTGTTGGAACTTTACGTTTTGATTTACCTACTAAATCTTTTTTTATAATTACTAATGTAGTACCAGCAGGACCCATATTTTTTTGGGCTCCAGCATAAATCATATCAAACTGATTTGCATCAAAAGGGCGACTAAAAATATCAGAGCTCATATCGCAAATAAGTGGAACTTCGGTTTTTGGAAATTCAAACATTTCGGTGCCATAAATAGTATTATTACTAGTGCAATGAAAATATTTAACATCTGTAGGAATAGTATAATTTTTAGGAATATAGTTAAAATTTTTATCCTCACTACTAGCTAATACATTTACGTTTCCAAACATTTTTGCTTCTTTAATAGCTCTGCTAGCCCAAACACCGGTATTTACATAAGCAGCAGTTTCTCCTTCTTCTAGTAAATTCATTGGAATCATATCGAATTGAGTAGATGCGCCTCCTTGTAAAAATAATATTGCATATTCATCGCTTAAATTTAAAATATCTTTAACTAACTGACATGCTTCGGCAACTACTGCTTCAAATTCTTTGCTTCTATGGCTTACTTCTAATAGTGATAAACTAGTTCCAGAAAAGTTTTTTAAAGCTTCAATACTTGCATCAATTGCCGATTGAGGTAAAATAGCAGGACCTGCTGAAAAATTGTGTACTTTTGTCATAATGCAACTTTGATTGTTTGATAATTGTCAAAGTAATAATTAAGCAATTGAATTACCAAAATAAACACAATAAATTTGAAACAATTAATGAACAATTTAATATGAATAAACTATTTTTAACAATTACTTTACTATTATTTTATGTAAATGTATTATCTGGTCAACGAAAAACACCCGAATTAGATACTCAGAAAAAAGATGAAGAAACAGAAGCGAATGAAAAATTTGGCAGTAATGATTCGTGGAAAGACAAAATGATTTATGGTGGAAATATGGATGTTTGGTTTTCTTCTAATTATTCAATAGTTTTAATTCAACCACTTATAGGTTATAAAATTACTGATAAATTCCAAGTTGGATTGAATCCATTATATATTTATAATTCCCGAACATTCAGAAATTTAAGTACAGGTGCTGATTTTAAACTAAACATAAACGCATACGGGCCAGGTGTTTTCGGTCGATTTTTTATCAACGAAAATATTTTTGCACACACAGAATATTTAGGGTTAAGTTATAACTATTACATAGAAAATACAGGACAAAACATTTCAAGATTTAGTAATAGCGCTTTTGTTGGAGGAGGCTATATGCCGGGTGGATCGGGTGTTTACTTTATGGCATTATACGATTTATTATATGACGCTAAAACCAGCTTTTATCCTGACCCATTAGTTGTAAGAATTGGATTTGTATTTTAATTTTTAAATATATTATTAAAAAAAGTTATTAATAAATTAGGTTTAAAAATAACGGGTAAAAAAAAGCCATAGATAGCCCCCCAAATATGAGCATAGTGAGCAATATTACCTAAATTTTTTTTAGAAGCATAGCTTGATAATGCTAAATAAATAAAACCATAAAGCCAGCCGGGTAAACCCATAATTATTAAATTTGGTTCAAATAAAATACAGCAAAAAACAACTGCCGATACAGCACCTGAAGCACCTAAAGAATAATAATTAGAATTGTTTTTATGTTTTATAAAAGTATAAATATCGGCAACACCAATGGCACTGATGTAAAATAAAATAAAAGCAACTTTATAGTAATTATTAAAAATTATGGGAAAATAATTTGTTTCTAAAAAAACACCAAAACTATACAATGCAAACATATTAAAACCAAGGTGCATATAATCGGCATGAATAAAACCACCACTTATAAAACGAAACCATTGACTAGGGTCATTATTAATAGTATTAGGGTGAAAAATTAGCTTTAACTTTGCATCATTATTATTAAAACAAATAATACTAATACCACAATTTAAGAGTATAATAAATAAAATAATTGTCATTTATAAAATAAATTTTTTAAAATTTAGGAGCATCAATATTATTAAAAAAAAGCTAAACATATTGTCATTATTTTCTTGTGTTTTTTATTTTAATATAAATGCACAAGTTAACTATGTTCCAAATGGAAGTTTTGAAGATTTTAATAAATGTCCTACAAGTAATTCGGCAATAGATTCATCGGCAAACAATTTTATATTTTTAAACAATTGGTATAGACCCACCCTAGGCACACCCGATTATTATAATGGTTGCAATAAAGTTTTAAATACTGTTGGCGTACCTCAAAACGAAGCTGGTTATCAATATGCAAATGAAGGCAATGCTTACATTGGTTTAGTAACTTACTATAAATTTAACTTGACGATTGATGGATACAGAGAGTATATTCAAGTAAAACTTACCGAAAAATTAGTAGCTAACAGAGAGTATGAAGTTACCTTTTTTGTATCGCCTACTGGTTTTAAAAGTGTAAGTAATATTTCTGCATTAATTACTTCAAATAAAGTTGAAGATTATTTATTAAAAACTGAACTAAAATATAATCCACAAGTAACCAATATTGAATTATTTGTTGATTCGAGTATTTGGTATAAAGTAACAGGAGTTTTTAAAGCAGCGGGAGGTGAAAATTGGTTAACAATTGGAAATTTTGTAAATGACAATAGTTGCACTCCTATTAGCTTGGCCAATGGAAAGCCTGATGCTAACTTATTAGGCCAATCGTATATTTATATTGATAATGTAAGCTTGGTTGAAACACTAGCAAAAAGAACTTTTTATATATGTAATGAAAACGATAGTGTAAGAATTGATATAAAAAATGGGTTTAATAAATTTGAATGGTTTGATGGTGATACTTTAAATAGATTTAGGTATTTTAAAAATGAAAGTAACTTATGGATTAAAAATTACTTAGCTAGCGGGAGTAATATTATTGATTCAATTCAAATACTTAAAACGCCAAATATTTTTAATAAAATAATAAACGATACCAATATTTGCGAAGGTGAAAGTTTTATTGTAAAACTAAAAAATAATGCACCTCAATATGAATGGAGTGACAATACAAAGGATAGTTTTTTTACAACAAATAATGCAGGAAAATATTGGATAATAGCAAAAGAAAATGGCTGTATTAGAATTGACACATTTGAAATAAATTTAAGATCAAAACCATTATTGTTAAATTACTCGGACACTTTTTTTTGTAAAAATGAAAGCATAGAAATAGGTAATAATAACTACCCCAATAATTATACTTTTTTATGGAATAATGGTTTAAAAACTGAACAAATAACTGTAAATAAAACTAGCATAAATATACTAGCAATAAAAGACAAAGACTGTTGGAATTACGATACAATAAATGTAGTTGAAAAAGATAAACCACAAATAAATATTACAGGACCAAGATTTTTATGTGAGGATAATAGGGAAAAGATTACCTTAAAATCGAATCAATTTTTAAAAAACATTTGGTATCCTAACAATGAATTGAGTTTAAATTTAGAAGTAAACAAAGCAGGGAAGTATTGGCATTATGTTATGGATAATTTTGGCTGCCAAAACACAGATACTATTACCATTAAAGATGCTTGCAATCCAATATTTTATATGCCAAATGCTTTTAGCCCCAATGCAGATAATTTGAACGATTATTTAAATTTTACGGGAAAATACATTGATATTTTTGATATAAAAATATATAATAGGTGGGGCGAAATGGTTTTTGAAACCAACGATTTTAATGCAAAATGGTATGGAACTTTTAACAATAATCCATTGCCAGTAGATGTGTATTTTTATACTGTAAAATACGCTTCTTTTATAAGTACTGAACCCGAAATTTTAAATGGAACTTTGAGTATTATTAGGTAGTTATTTCGGTGGTTAATGTCTTTACCAATCTACTTAAATTCGTTTGGTGAGGAAATTTGTTTAAGATATCGAAGTATAATTTTGCAAAATAATAAAACTATTTATTTAAATATTTAACTAAGTCGTTGTTCAAATCCTCATAAAACAAGTTTTTTGCAATTATTACACCTTTGGGATTTATTAAAAAGTTACTTGGAATATTTTCAATATTAAAACTATCAATTAGTGGGCTATTCCAACCAGTATAATCGCAAATATGGTATTGCCAAGGATACAATTCTCGTTTTAAAGTTGTAATTAATGTTTCTTCTTTTTGGTCGATACTTATAGAAACAACATTAAATTTTTTTCCATCAATAAACTTAATATCTTTAAATTTTCCGAAAGTTTTAATCAGTTCCGATTGAATTTTTAATGAAGGTAAATCCCAACTAGCCCAAAACTGAATTAAGGTATAACTTCCTAATAAACTCGATATTTTAAAATCTTTATTGTTTATTAGTTTGGTTTCAAAAAATGGAATTTTATCACCAATTTTTAATTCGGTTTCTTCTGCAACAAAACTACTGTTAAATAAAAACAGTAAAAGAAAAACACAATATTTGATTATAAGCTTAGTCAATGCGAGTAATATCAGCACCAATGGCATTTAAACGGGTATCAATAAATTGATAGCCTCTATCTATTTGAACAATATTGTTAATGGTACTTGTACCTTCGGCAGCCAATGCTGCAATAAGCATGGCTACACCTGCCCTTATATCGGGGCTACTCATAGTTATTCCGCGCAATTTTTGTTCGCGATTGCTGCCAATAACTACAGCTCTGTGTGGGTCGCACAAAATTATTTTAGCACCCATGTCAATTAAATTATCTACAAAAAACAAACGGCTTTCAAACATCCATTGATGAATTAAAACAGAGCCTTTTGCTTGGGTAGCGGTAACTAAAGCAATTGAAATTAAATCAGGGGTAAATGCTGGCCAAATGCCATCTCTAATAGTTAACATGGAACCATTAATTAGACTTTCAATTTTGTATGAATCTTGTTGAGGAATAAAAATATCATCGCCTCTAAACTCCATTTGAATACCCATTCTGCCAAAAATTTTAGGAATATTTCCTAATGCAGGAATGGAACAATTTTTTATGGTAATTTCAGAATTTGTAGCCGCTGCTAAGCCAATAAAACTTCCAATTTCTATCATGTCGGGCAACATTCGGTGAGAACAACCACCCAAACTTTCCACTCCTTCAATCAACAATAAGTTTGAACCCACACCACTAATTTTTGCACCCATGCTATTTAGCATTTTACAAAGTTGCTGTAAATATGGTTCGCAGGCAGCATTGTAAATAGTAGTAGTTCCTTTTGCCAATACCGCAGCCATTAAAATATTTGCAGTACCAGTTACCGATGCTTCATCAAGCACCATGTAATCGCCTTTTAAGTTTTTTGCATCAATGCTATAAAACTTTTCTTCGTGGTTATAATTAAAGTTAGCACCTAAAGCTTCAAAGCCTCTAAAGTGAGTATCTAAGTGTCGTCTACCAATTTTATCACCTCCGGGTTCAGGAATAAAAGCTTTTCCAAATCGGCCTAAAAGGGGGCCAATAATCATTACTGAACCTCTTAAACTAGCACCTTTCTTTTTAAATTCATCACTCAATAAATATTCTAAGTTTACATTACTAGCTGTAAAAGCGTATGTATTTTCATTTATTTTTTCAACTACTACACCCATATCGGCTAATAGTTCAATCAACTTCATTACATCTCTAATATTTGGAATATTTTCAATTACTACTTTTTCAGCAGTAATAAGCACAGCACTAATAATTTGTAATGCTTCGTTTTTTGCACCTTGTGGAATTAACTCGCCTTTTAGTTGTTTACCGCCTTTAACTTTAAATGATGACATTTTTATAATATTTGTTACGAAAATAGAATTTAAAATGAGTTGTAGTAAAATATTTTTACCACAGTTTGTATTAATTGAATATTAAATTGAATAAAAATGTTTGATATTATTATTTAGTAAATTGATTTATTAAAAAGCAAAAGCTTTTCCAACAGTTAACACATTTAAATTGGCATTTAAGTTACCGTTTTTACTTTCGGCTTCCAGTATTTTTTGAGGCAAGCCAATTGGCTCATCGCTTAAATCGAAAGTTCCAAAATGCATGGGGATAAGTGTATTTGCTTCCATTTCATTCACTGCTTTTACAGCATCTAATGGCGAAATATGGTTTGCGCCCATAAACCATTCGGGTTTAAAAGCTCCTATACCTATAATACATAAATCTATTTTTCCAAAAATTTCATTTATTTCCTTCAAATGACTTCCATAACCAGTATCGCCACTAAAGAAAATACGTTTGCCATTAGCATCAATTACAAATGAGCCCCACAAATGTTTATTGGTATCCGTTAATCCTCGCTTACTCCAATGGCGTGCAGGCATAAAATAAATTTTAATTTGTGAATTGTCGGTTTTGTATTGTTGATACCAACCAGCTGTTTGAACTTGAGGTTTATTTAGCATTTTATTTAACCATTCATCCATTTTTAAACCAGTTAAAATAGGGGCATTTGGATTGTTTTTATAAACAATTTGAATACTTTTTTCATCTAAATGGTCTCTATGGTCGTGGCTTAACAAAACATAATTTAGACCTTTAATAATTTCAGGATTAAAAGGCATGGGAATTTTACGTTTTAAAAAAGTACTAGGATTACCAAAAACAGGATCAGTTATTAAACTAATGCCATTAATTCTAATAAAAAAAGTTGCGTGACCTAGCCAAACTATTACATCGTTTTTGTTTTGTAAAAATGTAGTGTCGTTTTGCAGTAAAGCCAATTGAAAAGTATCTTTTTTCTTAAATTCTTTTTCACTATTGGTTTCGCGTTGCCATTTCCAAACCTCGCTAAAATTTGGATAAAAAGGAAACTCGTGGTTCTTAAACAAACCTTTTTTGTCTAAAGGATTGCCTTTCCATTTTGTTGAATCAATAATGGTTTTTAAATTAGGATTAGAAGTATAACTGTTAATTTTCATTTGTTGAGATTGCACATTAAATGCAATATTGGAAAGTAATATGAATAAGAATTTTTTCAATAAAAAGCTTTTAAATAGTTGTTTGCGAATATCACAAATGGTTAAATAATTTCAACTACATTTTATAATTGATTTTAAACAACTAAAAAAAAGTATTATCAAAACAAAATTTCAAAAATTGAAAATCAATTTTGTTTTACAAAAGCTTTAGATTTTTATCAATTTCATTCATTTTGAATAAACAATAAATTAGGTTATTGTTGCTAATTAAATATATTTTATAAAAAATGCAACAATTGAGCGCAAGTAGATCAGAAGTAATGCTTAACATAGGAAAAGATGTGGAAAATATTAATGATGAATATTTAAAACCTATTGAAACAAATTGGCAAGCATCTGAATTGCTTCCATTAACATCTGATAAAACTTTTATAGCTGATTTAAAAACAATACAAGATCAAGCTCAAAGTTTATCATACGATTTTTTAGCAGTTTTGGTAGCTGATACAATTACAGAAGAAGCCTTACCTACTTATGAAACTTGGTTGGCTGGCATTCAAGGAATAAACCAATATGAAAATAATGGTTGGATGAAATGGTTACGAGGCTGGAGTGCAGAAGAAAATAGACATGGAGATGCTTTAAATCGTTATTTATACTTAAGTGGAAGAATAGATATGCGCCAGTTTGAAGCTTCTACCCAATATTTAATTTCAGATGGATTTGATAATGGTGCTTCAAACGACCCATACAAAAATTTTGTTTATACTAGTTTTCAAGAATTAGCAACAAATATTTCGCACCGAAGGGTTGCATCTATTGCAAAACAAGAAGGAAATAATATTTTATCGAAACTTTGCGGATTAGTTGCTGCAGATGAAGCAAGACATGCAAAAGCATATAAAACTTTTGTTAGTAAAATTTTTGAAATAGATACGAACGAAATGATGTTGGCTTTTGAAGCAATGATGAGAAAGAAAATTTTAATGCCTTCTCAATGTTTGCGTCAGTTAGGTGAAGAAGTAGGAATATTTTCTAATTTTAGCGATGCAGCTCAAAGATTAGGAGTTTATACTTCTTTCGATTATGTTGATATTTTAAAGTCGTTAATTGAAGAATGGAAAATTGAAAGTTTGGAAGGCTTAAAAGAATCTGGTGAAAAAGCAAGAGATTATGTAATGAAACTGCCAGATAGAATGTATAAAATTGCAGAAAGGATAAAAATTCCTGAAACCGAATACAAGTTTAATTGGATTTTAGCATAATAAAATTGAAGAGGCTGTTAAATAAATAACAGCCTCTTTTTTTATGGTAATTTTTTAGTACATAAAAATTAAAACTGTTCAAAACACCAATTATAGTTTTTTAATAAAAACAGTATTTTCGTTTAGTTAAAATGGCAAAGAAAAATACTGGAAATAAAGTTTTATTGGGCGATGTTAAAGACTTTGAAGAGTTAGACGAACCTGTAAATAAAAAAAATAGTTCAAAAAGTAAAAATCCTATTGGTTTTTTTTCTTTTTTAAGTGATGAAAGATTCTTAAAATCATTGGGAATAACATTCATTTTGTTTTCGGTTTTTTTATTATTTGCAGGAATTTCGTTTTTATTTACTTGGCAAGCCGATCAAAGTTTAGTTAAAAACATGAGCTTTGGTTACTTTCAAATTTCAACCGAAACAGTTGCAAAAAATGCTTTAGGAAATTTAGGTGCTTGGTTAGGATTTATTTTTATTTACAAAGGATTTGGTGTTGCATCGTTTGCTATTTGTATAATTTTCTTTTCTATTGGGCTTTATTTATTAACTAAATTACAGCCTATACCAATAATTAAAACTTTAAAATATTCTTTCTTTTCAACCATTTGGCTTTCGCTTGTTTTTGGACTAATATTTAATCAAACCTATCAAATTTTAGGTGGAGTTTTCGGTCATTTTGGAATAATTTATTTAAAAATTATTGTTGGCGATATTGGAACAGTACTTTTTTTAATTTCATATATTTTAATATTTGCTGTTGCATTATTTAATATTGAATTCTATCAACCTAATTTTAAATTAAAGTCTGAACTTTTATTTGAACCTAATTTATCAAATAGTCAAGCAGAAGATAGTTTTAAAAATAGCAATAAAGAAAATACAGTAAACGGAGAAATTACAATAGCAAAAGGTATTGATTTACCACCTTTCGACAGTGAAGATTTTATATTAATAGAAAAGCCAATTGAAAACATAGTTCCCATTGAGGAAGACAATTTTCCGGAAGATAAAACTGCAAACGATTTGTTATTAAACGAAGTTGAAAAACAAAATGATTTAAACGAAAATTCAATAGCTGAAGTTCCTAATTTAAAAATAGATAGTGGTTTAGTTTTACAAGTAAATGAATTGCCAGAGGAAGAGGTTATTGAAACAAATAAAAAGCATTTTGGCATAGATGAAGCATACGATCCAACATTAGAATTTAGTGGCTACAAGTTTCCGGGAATAGATTTACTTACAGATTATGGTGACAATAAATCGAAGATTGATACCAATGAGTTAAGTGAAAAAACCCGAATGATTGAGGAAACACTTAAAAATTATAATATTGGAATTAAAAAAATATCAGCTACAGTTGGGCCAACTGTTACTCTTTATGAAATAATACCACAAGATGGCGTAAGGATAGCAAAAATTAAAAACTTAGAAGATGATATTGCGCTTAGTTTGGCAGCGTTGGGAATAAGGATAATTGCTCCAATTCCGGGTAGAGGAACTATAGGTATTGAAGTACCAAACTCTAACCCTGCGATGGTTCCAATGCGGAGTTTAATTAGTTCAGCAAAATTTGCAAATACCGATATGGATTTACCAATAGCTTTTGGCAAAACTATTTCGAACGAAGTGTTTGTAGCTGATTTAGCCAAAATGCCACATTTATTAATGGCAGGTGCAACTGGACAAGGAAAATCGGTTGGGTTAAATGCTATTTTAGTTTCATTATTATATAAAAAACATCCTTCGCAAATTAAGTTTGTTTTAGTTGATCCAAAGAAAGTAGAATTAAATATTTATAAAACAATTGAGCGACATTTTTTAGCTAAAATACCCGGTGATGCTGATGCAATTATTACCGATACAAAATTAGTTGTAAGTACATTAAGTTCACTTTGTAAAGAAATGGACGAAAGGTATGATTTATTAAAAGACGCCCAAGTAAGGAACTTAAAAGAATACAATACTAAATTTTTGAGCAGAAGATTAGCACCAACTGACAAATTAGCCCATCGTTTTTTACCTTATATAGTTGTAGTTATTGATGAATTAGCCGATTTAATGATGACAGCTGGTAAAGAAGTAGAACTGCCAATTGCCCGTTTAGCACAGTTGGCTCGTGCTATTGGAATTCATTTAATATTAGCAACTCAAAGGCCATCCGTTAATATTATTACAGGAACTATTAAAGCTAATTTCCCTGCTAGGTTGGCTTTTAGGGTTTCACAAAAAATTGATTCAAGAACTATTTTAGATGCCAATGGTGCTGATCAATTAATAGGAAAAGGCGATATGCTTTTTAGTAATGGAAACGATTTAGTAAGAATTCAATGTGCTTTTGTTGATACACCTGAAGTAGAAAGAATTGCTGAATTCATTGGAAGTCAAAAAGGAAATGAACCTTACTTATTACCATTAGTAAGTTTAGAAGGTGATGAAAGTGGAATGGGTGGTGAAATGTTTGATAGCAAAGACAAAGATGAACTATTTAACGAAGCCGCTCACTTAATTGTTTCTAGCCAACAAGGTTCTACATCGTTACTTCAACGTAAGCTAAATTTAGGTTATAACAGAGCAGGGCGATTAATTGATCAATTAGAAAAAGCGGGAATTGTTGGCCCTTTTAAAGGTAGTAAAGCAAGAGAAGTATTAATAATTGATATAGTTGAATTGGAAGAAAGGTTGAAACATTTGTAATTATATTTTATCACTAACTACATAAAAATATTTCCAACATTTTAAACATTTAAATTTTTTGACAGTTTTAAAAAACAAAATAACTTTTATAAATAATCCTCTTTGAGTTCTTTCTACATCTTTAGCTTTGCAATATGGGCATTCAATGTTTTTAGTAAATTTTTTTGAAAAACCAATAATGTAATTAATTATTAATATTGCTAATGCTAAAATTAAAATTTCTTGGTAGTTTGATACAATGTAATCTACATAATTCATGGATGCAAAAAACCAATAAATTAAGGATAATTCAATTAATTCTAAAATAATTTTATGTTATCAAATTTTAAAAGCATAAAAACAGCAATTTACATTTATTAATGAAGAAAATATTTATACTTTTTTTCTATATTTTTTTTGCAATTAGCTCCGCTTTTTGTCAAAAACAAGAAACTAAAATAGGCATAAACGGCTCACTGATGAAAGGTTACAGTTTTGCTCCAAATAAAGTTGAAAAAACAGGTTTAAGTTTAAATGGAACTGTAACTGGTTTTGATTTAGGAATCACTAAGCAGGTTAATGGAAAAAAACAATGGCAAATAGATTTAGGTAACCCACGCTTTGGATTAAATATTCAAACCATTTTAATGAATAAACCCGATACTTTTGGCTTTAATATTTCTTTATTACCATGGGTACAAATTCCTTTATTTAAATATAATAATGGAGAAATAGTTGGTAAAATTGGACTTGGTTTAGCTTATGCTAGTGAAGCGTTTAATAGAAAAAAAAACTTTGATAACAGAGCGGTTAGTTCCCCAATAAATTTTGCACTTGAATTTGGACTAGTTTTAAATCAGAAATTAACTGATAACTTTGATTTTAATGCAGAGTTAGGTTATTATCACTTATCAAATGGTAGCTTTCGAATACCAAATGGAGGGTTCAATATTTACTTTATTAAAACAGGTTTGACTTATTTTATTAATAGAAATCCTTATGCAAATAGGATAAAAATAAATAAAAAAATAGATGATAAAAAAATCTATTACTCCGTTTTCACTGCTTTTGGCTATAGAGAATTTGGTACTTTTGCTTTAATTCATCAATTTCCTGTTTTTACCTTTCACCAAGCATTATACAAACCAATAAATAAGTTATACAATTTAGGAATTGGATTTGATTTATTTTACGATGCTACCAATGCTTTGAGAGTAAATAAAAATTTAATGGTGAGCGATGTACCTGAAGCTGATAAAATTTTACTTGCTGTTGGGATTTGCAATGAGTTTACTTTTGGTAAGTTAGCATTGCCTTTTGAAATTTATAATTATTTTAGTTTTGTTAAAAAAATTGAAAACAAAAATTATTTAAGATTCGGTTTAACTTATTATGCCAACAAAAAAATGTTTTTTGGTTGTTATTTTAAAGGAAGTATTGCCAATTCAAAATCGTTAGAATCGGATTTTATGGAGATTGTAATTGGATATAAATTTAGAAAGTAAAATATTTTCAATTAAAATTTTATTCGAATACCTACCCAAATATTTCTACCCCCTGCACTAACTCCCGATGAAAAAACGCGGTATTGAATATCTGTAATATTATCAATACCTGCTTGAAGTTGTGTTTTAAATTTTTTACCTAATGTGTATTGTGCTTTCAAATTAATAATATACCATGCAGGCGAACCTTTAGGAGTTGCATACATGGCATTGTCTTCGCCACTAATATTAAAATCATTTAAGTATTTCCAACCATTATAAACTAAACTAATTTCAGTATTTAGTTTATTTTTATTAAATGAAATTGCACTTTTACCAAACATTGGTGGAATATGGTCTAATGGAGTTTCAGTGTTGTTTGTAATAGTTCTCCCATACGTATAGTTAAGCGAAGAATATAACATAACAGTTTTCCATAAATCGATTGAAAGTTGCATGTTATACCCATATATATAAGCTTGTTGCGCATTTTGATTGCTATAAATCTTTGTATATATTCCATTATAAAAAGCTGAATCTTGTCCATTTAACGTACTTTCCTTTACTACAATGGCATTTTTTATATCTGTAAAAAACAGAACTCCTTCCAGTTTTATTTTAGTAATAGCAATAGCACTAAAACCTAATTCGTAATTTATGGTATTTTCGGGTTTTAAATTAGCATTGGGAATAATTATGGCTTCTCCTGCTTTGCTATCAAATACTTTGCTCAAATCATCTACATTAGGCGCTCTAAATGCAGATGATAAATTACTATATATTTTAATACTTTTATTGGGATTAAATACCAAACCCAAATTGCCATTTAAGGCAGTGTTATTTTGTACTATACTATTATTTAAAAATGGAAAAAAAGTTTTGTTATTAAAGTTAGATTTTAAGTTTATATAATTTAACCGCAACCCATCACTTACAATAAATTTTTTCCCGATTTCCCACGAATGACTAACAAATACGGCCATATAAACCATATTACTTCCTCCATCGGGATAGCGGGTTGGAATCATTGTAATTCCACCATTTTTTATATTTTCATCGTGAGCATTTGAAGCAACATAATTGTACTGTCCATCTATTCCATATCTAATTTCATGGATAGAATTTTTATTTTGCTTAATTGACTTTATTATATCTAAATTTAAACTTGTTACATGAACATATTCACTTCGTTTGTTTAAATAAACTTCTTGCCAATTTCTATCAAATCTACTTTCTTCAATATATTGGAAAGCCAATGTTAATTTATAGTTATCAGCTAAATTGCTTTTAACAAACTTGTTTAAGTTATATGATGTTAAAAAATGTAATTCTGGACCATAATACCACTCAGCACTTCTATAATTTTTAGTTCCTTTCCATTGATTTAATCTATCGAATCGGGGAACATTACCAGTATTACTTAATTGAAAGGTTAAAACATGATTGTTTTTTTTATTGGCTGCAAATAATAATTTATACATTAAATTGTATTGGCTGTAAGCAGAACCAATTTGTAAGCTAGGGTCACTATTTTTAAGCATAGTATCTCTATTATTTATTCGCCCTGCATAATAATTGCGTTGGTAAATACTATCGCCATCAATACTTTCTTTATTTGTTCCTTGGCGTAAATCATTAAAATTACTATTTGTAAAACTTAAAAGGTGAGCCCATTTTTTAAATCCTAAATTTACATGATAATGAAATGTAGATTCATTATTTACATTACCAAATCTATAAAATGCATTGTTTTCAATTGAATTAAGTTTTGGCTTTAAAGTTTCGAAATACAAAACCCCGCCTAAAGCATCGCTGCCATATATTACGCTACCACCGCCAAATAATACCTCTGTTCTATTTAAAGTATTTTGGTCAATACGAAGTACGTTTTGCAAATGTCCTCCTCTGTAAATGGCATTGTTCATTCTAATACCATCAATAACTAATAAAACTCGGTTCGATTCAAAACCTCTTAAAACCGGACTTCCTCCTCCTTGCTGACTTTTTTGTACAAACACAGCACCACTGTTTTCTAATAAATCGGCTGTATTTTGTCGGTTTTGGAAACTAATTTCCTTTTGATTAATAGAATAAATTTGTCGCGGTAAATCTTTTTTATATTCATAAAATTTATTAGCTGAAACAACAATTTCATTTAATTTTAAAATAGAAGGAACTAAATAAAAAATTAAAGTATCAACTTTGGTAAAAATTGATTTTGTTTGTTCTTTATAATCACTATTTTTTACTGTAAATAGTTTGTACTTGAATAATTCGTATTGGTTTTTGATTGTATTATTTTTAAAAATAGTACTATCAGTAATTTCTAATTGATATTCTAAAATTGGTTCTTTAGTGTTTTTATCGAAAACTAAAATATTTTGTGCTTTTGAAAAATTGAAAATAAAAAGTAATTGAAGTAAAAAAAATTGTTGTTTTATTTTCATAATAAATTAATGGAAGCAATATTATAAAACTATTTTAAAGTTATAAATAAAAAAAGCTAATAATAATTTATCCTATTTCATTCCACATGTTTGATAAAATTATTAAAAACAGTTACGTTTGACCAATATAAAAAATTATTGACTCATGAGCACCGTGCAAGCCAACTTATCGTTTACTAATTTTAAAACAATAGTTTTAGAAGATTATAAAATTGCCTTTACTAGCCGAGCAGCCAGTTTACTTGGTCGCAAAGAAGTATTAACCGGAAAAGCCAAGTTTGGTATTTTTGGCGATGGTAAAGAACTGCCTCAAATAGCAATGGCCAAAGCTTTTAAAAATGGAGATTTTAGAAGTGGATATTACCGCGACCAAACTTTTATGATGGCAGCAGGATTGCTTACCGTTCAAGAGTTTTTTGCACAACTGTATGCACACACCGATGTAATTGCAGAGCCAGCCAGTGCAGGCCGAATGATGAATGGACACTACGGAACTAGAAGCATAGATGAAGATGGGAATTGGAAAGATTTAAAAAACTTGAAGAATTCATCGAGCGATATATCGCCAACTGCAGGGCAAATGCTTAGGTTGGTTGGATTAGCGCAAGCAAGTAAATATTACAGAACCCATGCGGAAGCAATAGGGCAAAACAATTTTAGTAACAATGGCAACGAAGTGGCTTGGGGAACAATAGGCAATGCAAGCAGTAGTGAAGGGCATTTTTTTGAAGCCATAAATGCTGCAGGTGTATTGCAAGTGCCTATGGTAGTTTCTGTTTGGGACGATGCCTTTGGCATTTCGGTACCTGCCAAATACCAAACTACTAAAGAAAATATTAGCGAAATTTTAAAAGGATTTCAAAGAAATGAAAACCACAATGGCTATCAAATTTATACTGTTAAAGGTTGGGATTATGTAACGCTTTGCAGTGTGTATGAAAAAGCGGCAAATATTGCAAGGCAAGAACATGTACCTTGCTTAATTCATGTGAACGAATTAACCCAGCCACAAGGACACAGTACCAGTGGCTCGCACGAGCGATATAAATCGAAAGAAAGGCTGGCTTGGGAAATAGAATACGATTGCAACACACAATTTAAAAAGTGGATTTTAGAAAATGAAATTGCAACAGAAGAAGAATTAAGTGCCATAGAAAACGAAGCGCAAATACATGTAAATGTAAGTAAAAAAGCTGCCTGGGAAGCGTATTTAAATCCTATAAAACAAGATATAACGGTTGCTTTAGATTTATTAAACGATTTGGCAAATGCAACTCAATTAACTGCAATTGGTAATTTAAAAAACGAACTTCAAAATATCAATGAACCAATAAGAAAAGACATTGCCACAGCAATAAATTCGGCTTTGCGCTTAACTTATAAAAACCAAAGCATGGAGCGTGAACGTTTAATTAGTTTTAAAAATTTATTTTTAAAGCAAAATGAGGAACGTTATAATTCTTATTTGCATAGCCAATCGGCACAAAAAGCTTTGTTGGTTGAAACCGTAAACCCTATTTATGCTGATGATGCTAAAATGGTAGATGGACGCGAAATTATGGTGGCTTGTTTTGATAATTTACTTACTACCAACCCAAAAGTATTGGCCTTTGGCGAAGATTTGGGTAAAATAGGCGATGTAAACCAAGGCTTTGCTGGGCTGCAAGAAAAACATGGCGAAAGCAGAGTAAGCGATACTGGAATAAGGGAATTAACCATTATAGGCCAAGGTATTGGAACTGCTTTGCGTGGCTTACGCCCAATAGCCGAAATACAGTATTTAGATTATTTGCTTTATGGTTTGCAACCACTTAGCGATGATTTGGCAACACTTCAATACCGCACCAAAGGCGGACAAAAAGCACCATTAATTGTAAGAACTCGTGGGCATAGATTAGAAGGTATTTGGCATTCGGGCTCGCCAATTGGTATGATTATAAATGCTTTGAGGGGAATGTATGTATGCGTTCCTAGAAACATGACCCAAGCAGCTGGAATGTACAATACATTAATGCAAGCTGATGAACCTGCTTTGGTAATTGAATGCTTGAATGGTTATAGATTAAAAGAAAAAATGCCCGATAATATTGGGGAATTTACTGTTGCTTTAGGCAAACCAGAAATATTGGTTGCAGGAACTGATGTTACTGTTATAACTTATGGAAGCACCACCAGAGTGGCTGAAGAAGCCATCAAACAATTGACAGAAATAGGCATCAATGTGGAGTTAATTGATGTGCAAACGTTATTGCCTTTTGATATAAATAACAGCATTGTAGAATCAATAAAAAAGACTAACAAAGTAGTGTTTTTAGATGAAGATGTACCCGGAGGAGCAACTGCTTATATGATGCAACAAGTGTTAGAAAACCAACAAGCTTACCAATATTTGGATTATAAACCCATTACTATTTCGGCAAAGGCACACCGCCCACCTTATGGCACCGATGGCGATTATTGGAGCAAACCAAATGCAGAAGAAATATTTGAGGTAATTTGCAATATGATGAGCGACTACGAACCTGGGTATTTTCCAAAGTTTGTTTAAAATAGCTGCTGGCTTCTGGACGATAGCTAATGGACCATGGACGATAAAAAAACACGACACAGTTCATGCTGGAAGCATCTACCTTGTTTAGGAGTTGGTTAGCTAATGGGTTGGTAAAATTAAACAAGGAGTCCCGCAAGGCGGGACTATGGAATGACTAGAGGATTTAATTTTATTTTTTTAATATTATAATAAAACCCTAAGCCATATATTTGTTGACTAATAAATATACAACAATATCTGATGAAAAAAATAATTTTAAGCATTTGTGTAATTGCCAGTTTGGCTTCTTGTAATAACAAAACAGAAAGTAATTTAAAAAATAATTACAAAAAACTATTCGATAAAAGTATGAATAGTAAAGATTTTCAAACGGCTATAGTTGCAGCTCAATTATTGTTAATTGAAGACAGTACCCAATTTGTTTATGCTGATACTTTGCCCGAATTATATGCTGCCACTAATAATATAATGGCTTGTAACGATGCTGCTGAAGCAGCTTTAAAACGTAATCCTAAAAGTGAAAGATTGCTTTTAATTAAAGCTTTATGTGCAGAACAAATGGGTAAAATTGATGAACAAATGAGTTTATATAATCAATTATATGCCATAAACAAAAAGCCAGAATATTTATACAGAATTACTGCCGCACATTTTGGAGCTGGAAATTTTGAAGCAGTAGATAATAATATAAAAGAATTGGATGAATTGGCTTTAACAAGTAAAGACAGTATAGACTTTATGTTAAGCGAATCGGAAAAGCAAAAAGTACCATTGAAAGCAGCATTATTAAATATGAGAGCTGTAATGGCTGTTCAAAAAGACAGAGATGTAGTAAAAGCAAAAAAATATTTTGAAGCAGCAATTCGCGAATACCCTGATTTTATTGTTGCCAAAGAGTATTATAAAAGATTGATGACTGGAGGAAAATAATTTTTTTAACAAAAATTTGACAATAGTCGTTTTTTTTTTGTTATTTGTAAAATAATTTTAAACAAATATTGATATGGTTTTAAATATTTCAAATATTGCAATTGCTTGTAACAATTCATCAAACTTTGATTCAATTATAAAATTAAGCAAAGAGTTAAGTACAAAGTTTAATGCAAAGCTGCATTTTATTTTATATGAAAATACAAAGATTGATTTGTCGTCAAAACTAACAGGAATAGATTACGAACTTGAAACAAGAAGTTCTGTTTCATACAAAGATTTGGCAACTAGATTAAATGAAATTAATCCAGATTTATTGGTATTAAGCATTAAATTAAAAGATAGTAACGAAGGGTTATTTTCTCATTCTGAAACATGTAAAATAATAGAACGTGCTGATAAGCCAGTTTTAACTATTCCAGGAAATTATAATTATGAAAAATTTAGTAAAATAGTTATTCCTATTGATACAAGTTTTGAAACCAGGCAAAAAGGGCCAATTACAATTGTTTTTGCTCAAAAATTTAATGCCAACGTAAATATAATTGGAGTTAGTACCGACAAAGGAAAAGACAGTGAAGTAACTGTTGCCAATTATTGTCGCCAAGTAAGTAATAAAATAGCTGAAAATGGAGTTGATAATGAAATTGAATTTAGGCTAGGAGGAAACATTACAGAACAAACTTTGGTTTATACTAAAGAAGTTAAAGCAGAACTTGTTGTAATTATGACTGAACAAGAAGTTAATTTTAAATCGTTTTTTACAGGCAAATTTTCAGAACAATTTATAAAACAAGCTGATTTTCCTGTATTAAGTGTTAACACAAAAGACTTAATTGTAAGTGAAGCACGTTTATAATTAATTGATATTAAAAGTATAAAAAAAGGTGATTAAATTATTAAATCACCTTTTTTTATTTAAAAGTTATAGTTTAACTCGAATATGCGGTAACTTTTTCCTTCGGGTTTAAACCAAAGTTGCCCATCGTTACCTGCCATGCAACCATTTTTATTTCTGTAAAGTTCAAATGGGTTTTGTTCTAAAAGTTCTCTTTTAAATTCATAATGAAAAATACTATCATAGTTTTTTAAGAAATCAGATTTAGTTAATTTATCTCTTAAAGGGAATTTAATTAAGTTTGCAATAACCTCTTTCTCATTAAACTTAATATTTAATTGTAAGTTTTGATAAAACTTAATAGCAGCATTTCCATTTTTAAAACCGGCATCACTCCAACTCATACTTACTGTGCTATCAATAAATAACTGTGATTTGTTTTGATATTCATTAGGTAACTCTGTACTTTCTGGTTGATAGTCTAAACTAGGAATTCTTGGGTCGTATTTTTGAACTTTAATATTTGGATTCCATTGAACAGAATCTAATCCTGCATAAGCTATACCTTCATCGCTACATGAGTAGTTAGCAGTTATTATAAAAAACAGTAAGATTAGAATAATAAATTTCATAATATTAATTTGTTAAGCACCTGTGTAATTGAACGGTGTAATATTAAGTAATTCTTCTTTTACATCGTTGCTTACATTCAACATGTTAATGAACAACTGTATGCTTTTTAAGTCAATTTTATTATTCGTTCTAGTTAATTCTTTTAAAGCTTCGTATGGTTGTGGGTATGCTTCTCTTCTTAATATGGTTTGTATTGCTTCGGCAACTACAGCCCAATTGTCATCCAAATCTTTTTCAATTGCACTTTTGTTAAGTAACAATTTATTTAATCCTTTTTGAATTGATTTAAAAGCTATTAAACTATGAGCTAACGGAACACCTACATTTCGTAAAACGGTACTGTCGGTTAAGTCTCTTTGAAGTCTGCTTACTGGAAGTTTAGCAGATAGATGTTCAAAAATAGCATTTGCAAAACCCAAATTTCCTTCTGCATTTTCAAAATCAATAGGGTTTACTTTATGAGGCATAGCACTGCTGCCAATTTCGCCTGATTTAAGCTGTTGTTTAAAATAATCCATTGAAACATATTGCCAAACATCTCTTGTAAAATCAATTAAAATAGTATTTATTCTTTTTAAACAATCAAACAATGCTGCTAAGTTATCGTAATGTTCAATTTGGGTTGTAGGATACGAACGTTTTAAACCTAAACTTTCGCAAAATTTATTTCCGAAATCGTGCCAATTTATATGGGGATAGGCCAAATGATGGGCATTAAAATTACCAGTTGCTCCGCCAAACTTGGCCGAGTAAGGAATATTATTTAAGTGATTCAATTGTTCTTTAATTCTACTTGCAAAAACCATCCATTCTTTTCCTAATTTTGTAGGAGAAGCTGGCTGACCATGTGTTTTTGCTAACATTGGAATTTCTTCCCAGTCTTTTGCTTGCTCTAATATTTTACTTAAAACTAAATTTATATTTGGAATTATTACATCGATTAAAGCATTTTTTATACTGAGTGGAATAGCAGTATTATTTATATCTTGACTAGTTAACCCAAAATGAACAAACTCTTGTGCTTCTACTAAATTTAATTTATCAAATGCTTGTTTTATAAAATACTCAACGGCTTTTACATCGTGATTAGTAGTTTTTTCTATTGTTTTAATAATTTCTGCATCAGTAATTGAAAAATTTAAATAAATAGCCCTTAATTTTTCGACATCAATTGCATGTTTACTTAATTCACTTAAATTTTGTTTATGTAAGAATATAAAATATTCTATCTCAATTAAAACTCTATATTTTATTAAAGCAAACTCCGAAAAGTACAATGATAATTCTACAGTTTGGTTTCTATACCTGCCATCAATTGGGGAAGTTGCAGTTAAATTTTCTAATAACATTCTATTATTTTTTCTTTTTATTTCCTAACGAGTTTAAAAATCTGTACCAAGCTCCTAAATCAGCAATTGGTATAGGCTGAGGTTGACCGTTATAATATAATTTTTCGGATTGTGCTTGTTGATACCATCTTGCATTTTCAGTTCCATCGGCTAGTAAACCTTTTTCTAAAACACTATTTGGTACTCTATTTAAATTATCATAAGCAATAGATAAATTGCTATTTGGAATTTTTACTTTTGCAAAATAATAATCTAATTCCTGAGGCGTGGAATACGGTCTAATAACTACATCTCTTAAAAAAAAGGTATCTTCTTCCATTCTAATAATCGAAGTTAATTTATTATTTTCAATTGAGTTTGGTAAATTAAAATATAATTTTTTTTGCCCTAATGCTGAAAATACAATTCTATCTGTTTGCTTACATACCAAACTAAAAAAACCACTCATATCAGAATACACTCCTCTATTAGTGCCTTCAATTCTTACTGTTACATAAGGTAAAACTTGTGTACTATCATAGTTTAAAATAAAACCACTTAATTGAACTAAAACGGTATCGTTTTTACTTTGTTGAGTTTTTTGTGCATGCACCAATTGTGTAATTAAAAAACAAAAAAGGATTAAAAAATATTTTTTTATAAATTTCATAACTAATAAATAAAGCTTGCCAATATACAAATTATTACTATTACTGGACTTGATACTCTTGTTGTCAAAAGTAAAAATAAAGTGAGTAAAAGTACAATCATATTTGGTTGATTTAAAACAACTGGTTTAAAAAGTAAATAAGCCGAAGCAATAACTAATCCAGCACTAGCAGCATTTATACCTTCAATTGCATTTTTAATAGGGGTGAAATTTTTTATTTTATTCCAAATTGGGTAAACAAAAAATATGAGCAATGCCCCTGGTAAAAAAATAGCAATAGTGCCAATTATTGCGCCAATTAATTGCCCACATATTCCCAACTCCTTTAAAGCCATAGCATTACAATAAGTGGCAATACTAAAAACCGGACCAGGCATTGCTTGAACCAAACCAACACCAGCCAAAAATTCATTTGCTGTTAGGTATTGTTTAATTTCTACAAACTGATTAAACATTAAAGGAATTAATACATAACCACCACCAAATACTATGCTTCCATACCTGTAAGTATTTTCAAAAAGTAATGAAAATTTATTTTGTGTAAATGCTCCCAAAATTGCTGCAAAAAGTAAAACGCTTAGAAATAGAATAAAATTACTCCAATTAATATTTTTAATAGGTTTTACTTTTACTCCTTTTTCTTTATTAACTTGGTTTGAAATGATACCACCAATCAATAATAATATTGGAAATAAATATGGAGTTTGAAAAATAATTGCAACTATGGCCGAAAGTAAAAGTAAAATCCAATGAAATGTTTTTGAAATAAACATTTGTATAATTTGATAAGCAGCATATATAATAAACCCAACAGCCATTGGTTGCATGTATTTTAAAAAATCTAGTTTAGGATTATCAATATTATACCAATGAATAATTATTGCAAAAAAAGTCATTATTAAACAAGCTGGCAAAACCCAAATTGCTAAAGTAAAAAATGCCAATGTTGGTCCACCTATTTTAAAACCAATAGCAGTAATAGTTTGTGTTGAAGTAGGGCCTGGTAACATGCTACACAAAGAGTTTAGTTCTTTCAAATCATCATCATTAATAAATTTCTTTTTTTTAACTAATAATTTTTGAAACATTACTAAATGTATTTGTGGTCCGCCAAATGCTGTTAATGCTAGTTTTAATACATTAATTAAAAAAAGAATATTTCTAAATTTTTTAATTTTTGATAGTTCCATTTACGAAATAATATATGCAATATTAATTCTAAAATAATTGTTTTATTTATTAAAAACAAAAAAGGCTAAATTTTAGTAAATTTAGCCTTTTAATAAATAAAAATGAAACCTTTTATTAAGATTTAAGCATTATATATTTCATTAGCTCTTCTCTAGTGCTATTGTCTAAAAATTTTCCAGTAAATTCACTTGTAATAGTACTGCTATTAATATCTTGCACTCCACGCATTGCAACACACATGTGATCGGCTTCAATGATAACTGCAACACTTTCAGAATTTAACTCTTCTCTTAGCATATTTACTATTTGTATAGTCATTCTTTCTTGTACTTGTGGGCGCTGAGCAAAGTATTTTACTATTCTATTTAATTTTGATAAGCCTACTACTTTACCATTGGGAATATAAGCTAAATGCGCTTTTCCTACAATTGGCACAAAATGATGCTCGCAAACGCTATGAAATGAAATGTTTTTTTCCAATAAAATATTTTTATAATTATATCTATTTTCAAACAACTTTACTTCAGGTTTATTTTTAGGATTTAAACCACTAAATATTTCGTTAACATACATTTTAGCTACTCTGTTGGGTGTTCCCTTTAAGCTATCGTCACTTAGGTCTAACCCTAGTATTTGCATTATCTCTTTAAAATGCTTGCTTATTAACTCAATTTTTAATTCATCATCAAGTTTAAAAGCGTCTTCTCTTAGCGGTGTTTCAAGTGAAAAACCTTCTAAATTATTTTCTAAAATTTCTTTATTAATTTCCATTGTATTCTACAAAATTGCGTTCTGTTTCAAACAAAACTACTTTCAGTTTTAAATTGGTGTTTATTTTATTTTTAATTATGTTGTAAATTACTATTGATATATTTTCTGCTGTTGGATTTAAATTTTTAAATTCTTCAGTGTCTAAATTCAAGTTTTTGTGGTCAAACTTATCCTCAACATCTGTTTTAATTATATCTTTCAATATTTTCAAATCAAACAAATACCCTGATTCTTCATCAAGTTGACCCGTAACTGTTACAACCAATTCGTAGTTATGGCCATGAAAGTTTTCATTGTTACATAAGCCAAAAACAGCTTTATTTTTTTCTTTACTCCAACCATCTACATTTAATCTATGCGCTGCATTAAAATGCGATTTTCTGGATACTGATATCTCCATTTATTTTTTTTCAAAGTTATAATAATATTAAACTCAAATGTACGTTTAAAGTTTTATAAGAATAATTTAATTTTTAAATTAAACTTAAATTAAATTTTACGAATTTATATTTAATTAATATTAAAAGTGAATTTTCATTATTTATTTATTGTAAAAGTTTAATTAAATTTTTTTTATTATTTTTAAATAAATCCAATATATTTAATATATTGTATATCCAATTATAGAAATTAAATGCCTATAATACAATAAACTACAACTTTGTTTAACTTATTTTGATATTTATTAAACAAAATATTTGTTTATGCCAAAAATAATGTGGAATCTTGTTGAATAAAATTATTAAAAAGTTAAACAACATGACTGCAATCCATTTTAAATACACTGTACAACGTGAAGCAAAAAGTTTAAGAAAATATGCATATCAATTAACTAGGAATATTGAAGATACTAACGATTTAGTTCAAGAAACTATGTTAAAAGCATATACTTATCAAGATAAATTTGAAGAAGGTACAAACCTTAAAGGATGGTTGTATACCATCATGAAAAATACTTTTATAAATAATTATAGAAGAATGATTAAAAGAAATACTTTTATTGACAATACCGACAATGAATATTTTATAGATTCATTTGCAATAACAGAAGTAAATAAAGGAGAGCAAAGATTTATTATGCAAGATATTGAATCTGCTATTGATAAATTACCAATCAATTTAAAAAAACCATTTACTATGAGTTTTAAAGGTTTTAAGTACCACGAAATTTCATCGATATTAAATATACCAATTGGAACAGTAAAAACTAGAATTTTTGTTGCCAAGCGACAACTCAGAGACGATTTAAGCGTATATGCCAAAAATTTTGGTTACGATAAATATTTAGAGGAGTCAGCAGCTTAAAATTTTAAAAGCCAGATATTTTATATCTGGCTTTTTTGTGTATAAATTAAAATATTTTTATACATTTGTGCTATTGAAAAAGGTAATTGCTATATTGTTTTTAAGTACTTATTTGTTTTCGGCAACTGAGTTTAGCCAGCTTCTGAAGTTACCATTACTTATAGAGCATTTTATAGAGCATAAAGAAGAAAATAAACAAATTACATTTTTCGAATTTTTATGTCTTCATTACAAAACTACTAATGTAAAAGATGCCGATTATGAAAAGGATATGAAATTGCCTTTTAAATCTCAAAATAATTTAATTTCATCAATAACTATTTTTCATTTATTCCCCAATTTTGATAATTTGTTTAATAACATTTTTCCTTTTAGTAAAAAAAGCTATGTTATAACTTCTTCTCATTTTATCACTTCTTCAGCTGTATGTGTTATATGGCAACCACCCAAGTTAAATTAATAATTTAGTTTTTTTAGCAATTCAAATTTTATTAGGGTTGTTTCATTTTTATTTTAAATAATTTAATCACTATCGCATTATGCTTAATAGTATTATTTCAATTTCTGTAAAACAGAAATTGATCATAGGGCTTTTTACAATTGCCTTAATTGGTTATGGTAGTTACCAATTTACTAAACTGCCAATAGATGCAGTTCCAGATATAACAAATAATCAAGTACAAATTATTACTGCAGTTCCTTCGCTTGGTGCTGCTGATATAGAACGTTTAATTACTTTTCCAATTGAACAAGCAAATAGCAATATACCCGGTATTATTGAGTTAAGGAGTTTTTCTCGTTTTGGCTTATCGTTGGTTACTATTGTTTTTAACGATGAAACAGATGTTTATTGGGCTCGGCAACAAGTTAGTGAACGTTTACAATTAGTTAAAGATGAATTACCAAAAGGAATAGGCAGTCCTACTTTGGCGCCAGTTACCACTGGGCTTGGCGAAATTTATCAATATACTGTGACTGCAAAAAAAGGATTTGAAAATAAGTTTGATTTAACTGAACTTAGAACAATTCAAGACTGGGTAGTTAGGAGACAATTACTTTCAGTAAAAGGAGTTGCCGATGTAAGTAGTTTTGGAGGCAAATTAAAACAATACGAAATTGCTATAAACCCAACCAAATTACAATCATATAATTTATCAATTGCCGATGTTTTTAATGCATTGGAAAGTAACAACCAAAATACTGGCGGTGCATATATCGAAAAACAATCAACAGTTTTATCAATAAGAAGTGAAGGTTTAATAGGATCTATTGCAGATATTCAAAATATTTCTATAAAAAATTTAGTAAATGGAAGTCCACTATTTATTAAAGATGTGGCAGAGGTAAAAATTGGTTTTGCAACAAGATATGGGGCAGTAACTTTTGATGGAAAAGGTGAAGTTGCAGGTGCGGTAGTAATGATGCTAAAAGGAGCGAACAGTAGCGATGTTATTAAGAATGTAAAGCAACGAATAGAGTTAATTAAAGAAACTTTACCTGAAGGAGTAGAAATTGAACCATTTTTAGACAGAACTAAAATGGTAAATAATGCCATTGGCACAGTTGAAAAAAATTTAATTGAAGGAGCTTTGATAGTTGTTTTTGTTTTGGTGCTTTTTCTTGGAAATTTTAGAGCAGGTTTAATAGTAGCTTCTGTTATTCCTTTGTCCATGTTGTTTGCAGTTATTTTAATGAACATGTTTGGAGTTGGAGGAAATTTAATGAGTTTAGGGGCATTAGATTTTGGATTAATTGTAGACGGTGCAGTAATTATTGTGGAAGCAGTAATGCATGTGCTTATTTCAAACAATAGGCAATTGGCAATTGGCAATAAGGCAACAGAAAGCAATGAACTAATTCAACTTAATAATAATAACCATGCTAGCAGCCAGTTGCCAGCAGCCAGCCGCCAATACACTCAAAACGAAATGGATAAACAGGTAACTAGTTCTGCAAGTAAAATGATGAACAGTGCAGTTTTTGGTCAAATAATAATATTAGTGGTTTACTTACCTATTTTTACTTTACAAGGCATTGAAGGAAAAATGTTTAAACCAATGGCTCAAACTGTTGCTTTTGCTTTGTTAGGTGCTTTTGTTCTTTCACTAACTTATATACCTATGATGAGTGCATTGTTTTTGAAAAAAAAATTAAGTACAAATAAAAATTTCTCATCGCGAATGATGGATTTTTTAGAACATCATTACAAAAATTTATTAAGCAAAGTATTAAATTATAAAAAAATTGTTATTGGTTTAACAATTATACTTTTTACAGTGTCAATTTATATTTTAACAAGTTTAGGAGGTGAATTCATACCGGCTTTAGAAGAAGGTGATTTTGCTGTAGAAACTAGAGTTCTATCTGGCAGCAATTTAAATGTTACAATTCAATCAACTACTAAAGGTGAAAAGATATTAAAGGCTAAATTCCCAGAAGTAATAAAAGTAGTAAGTAAAATTGGTAGTGGCGAGGTACCTACTGATCCTATGCCAATTGATGCAGCTGATATGATGATTATTTTAAAAGATAAAAGTGAATGGACTTCGGCAAAAACTTTTGATGAATTAGCCGAAAAAATGACTAAAGAATTAGAAGCAATTCCAGGAGTAACTTTTGGATTTCAATATCCAGTTCAAATGCGATTTAATGAGTTAATGACAGGTGCAAAACAAGAAGTAGTATGTAAAATATTTGGCGAAAATTTGGACACATTAGCATTTTATGCTGCTAAGCTAGGACAATTAATAAATAGTGTAGATGGGGCAGTAGATTTATACGTGGAACCCGTTGCAGGAATGCCGCAAATAGTAATTAACTATAATAGCGCTTCTATGGCTCAATATGGATTGAAAATTAGCGATGTAAATAAAATAGTAAACACAGCTTTTGCTGGCCAAAGCACTGGTAAAGTTTATGAAGGGGAAAAACGTTTCGACTTAATTGTTAGATTAGATAATGATCAAAGAAATGACATTTCGGACGTTCAAAATTTATTAATTCCTACTGAAAATGGCACACAAATACCTTTAAGTCAAGTAGCCGATGTGCAAATAAAAGAGGGGCCAAATCAAATACAACGCGAAGATACAAAACGAAGAATTATAATAGGCTTTAACGTTCGTAATAGAGATGTGCAAAGTATTGTAAATGAATTACAAGAAAAAGTAGAAGCACAGATAAATTTTCCAGCTACTTATTACGTAACTTATGGAGGATCGTTCGAAAATTTAATAGCAGCAAAAAAACGATTAAGCATTGCAGTTCCAGTTTCGCTATTACTAATATTATTGTTGTTATACTTTGCTTTTGGTTCATTGAAACATAGTTTATTAATTTATTCTGCCATACCACTTTCGTCTATTGGAGGTATTTTTGCTTTAGCTTTGCGTGGATTGCCTTTTAGTATAAGTGCAGGTGTAGGTTTTATTGCTTTGTTTGGTGTTGCAGTGCTAAATGGAATTGTGCTAATAGCTGAGTTTAATAGATTAAAAAAAGAAGGCATGACCGATTTAAAAGATATAGTTTTAAAAGGAACAAAGATGCGTTTGCGCCCAGTATTAATGACAGCTTTAGTAGCTTCGCTAGGATTTTTCCCTATGGCATTAAGCAACGGTGCAGGAGCAGAAGTTCAACGCCCACTTGCCACTGTAGTTATTGGGGGTTTATTAGTAGCTACTTTCCTTACACTTTTCGTGCTTCCAATGTTGTATATACTTTTTGAAAAAGGCGTTTTATCCCGCAGATTTCGCAGAATTTCGCAGAAGAAAAAATAAAGTTTAACAATTAAACGAAAAATAGAATGACAGAGAATGAAGTTTCATACAAAATAAGAAATGCAATTTTTAAAGTATATAATGAATTAGGTCCCGGATTATTCGAAAGTGTTTATGAACGAGCACTACTTTATCAATTAAAAAAAGATGGATTAAATTCTAGAACTCAAATAGAGGTTCCAGTTTATTATGATCAACAAAAATTAGAAATAGGATTTAGAATTGATATTTTAGTAGAAGATTTAGTAATAATTGAAATTAAATCAGTAGAAGAAATTTCAAAAGTTCATCATAAACAGTTATTAACTTATTTGAAGTTAACAGAAATAAGGTTAGGTCTTTTGGTAAATTTCAACACCTATAATATTTCGGAATCAATAATTAGAAAGGTAAATGGTTTATGATAAAAATATTTAATATTAAGAAAGCAAATCAAGAATCTATAAATGTCTCTGCGATAATCAGCGAAATCTGCGGGCAACTATTAAATTTTCGCAGACAATCCTTCAATAAATTCATTTACAAAGCAACAAGAATATCTGCGCTAATCAGCGGAAACTGCGGGCTAGTATTCTATTGTCGAAGACAATCATTCAGTAAATTCGTTTATAAAGCAATAACATTATCTGCGTTTTTCTGCGTTATCTGCGGGCAAACCTTTGCACAAAAAATCAGTTTACAAGCAGCAATAGACTCAGCTTTGATTAACAATCTTAATGTAAAAAACGAAAAGCTAAAAGCTGATTACCAGAAAAAGTTAATTCAAACGGGTGTTAATTTGCCACAAACCATGATAAATGGTGAATACGGACAAATAAATAGTGTTTATAATGATAATAAATTTGGTATTGCGCAAAGTCTTCAATTTCCAACGGTTTATGTCCGTCAGAAAAATGCCTTAAAAGCACAATGGCAAAGCAGCTTAACGAATATTGCATTGAAGGAAACGGAACTAAAAAAACAAGTAAGACAAACGTTTTACCAATATTTATATTTAAAACAAAAGCAACAGTTATTGCAAAGCAATGATAGTTTGTATGCTGAATTTTTAAATAAATCGAATAGCAGGTTTAAAGCGGGTGAAAGTAATGTGCTAGAACTTGCAACTGCCGAAAATCAAAGGACACAAATCAGCATTCAGTTAAACCAATTGAATACCGAATTAGAGTTAGTTTTGATGCAATTTCAATTGTTGTTGAATTCAAAAATCATACTGATTCCAACAGGAAATAATTTTAAAATAAACGATGATTTAAAAATAGATAGCAGCGAAATTTTAAATCATCCAACTGTCAAATTATTATTACTGCAAAAGCAAATTGCACTACTAAATAAAAAGGTAGAAAAATCACGATTACTTCCTGATTTAACTCTATCTTACAACAATATGACTATGCAAGGAATTGGAGCAGATGATGTAAACTATAATACTTCAAAACGATTTCAGTCGGCTCAAATTGGCTTAGGAATTCCTTTGTTTTTTGGAGCAAACAAAGCCCAAATTGGGGTTTCAAAAATTGATGTTTTAATAAATGAAAATAGACTTCAAAATGAAATTAATTTAATGAAAAATGAATGGAACAAAGCCAAGTATCAATATCAATTAAATATTAAAACAATTAAATTATTTGAAAGTAAAACTTTAAACAATGCCCAAATAATTATTGAAACAGCTAACAAACAATTTGCCAATGGAGATATTAATTATATTGAATGGGTGATGCTAATCAATCAAGCAATTTCTATAAAAAATGAATACTTAAATGGTGTTTATAATTTAAATGAAAGTATCATTCAATTGAATTATTTAAGCAATAAGTAATATGCAAAAACAAAAGGTAAACACCAATCAAATGCAGCAAATTTTAGTGGCTGTATCGGTGGTATTATTTATTATGAAAATGGTGGCTTGGTGGTTAACTTCATCGGTAGCTATTTTAACCGATGCACTAGAAAGTACTGTGAATGTAATTGCAGGATTTATAGGCTTGTACAGCATTATTTTATCATCGAAACCAAAAGATAAAGAACATCCCTACGGACATGGAAAAGTTGAATTTATTTCATCGGCTTTCGAAGGTTTGTTAATCAGTTTTGCTGGACTAATCATTATATATGAAGCCATTAATAATTTTATTCACCCGCATGAATTAAAGCAATTAGATTATGGTTTGATTTTGATAGCCATTACATCGGCTGTAAATTATTTTGTAGGTCATTTATGTGTTACAAAAGGTAAAAAAGAAAACTCGCCAATATTAATTGCTAGTGGTACACATTTAAAATCAGATACCTATTCAACCCTTGGTTTATTAGTTGGTTTGGGTTTAATTATGATTACAGGATATGCATGGATTGATAGTTTAACAGCTATTATTTTCGCTTTTGTAATTATTTATACTGGCTACAAAATTATTCGCAAATCGCTTTCAGGAATGATGGATGAAACCGATGAAGAAATTATTGCAGATATTGTAAAAGTATTGAACGAAAACAGGAAAAATGATTGCATTGATGTTCATAATATGCGTGTAATAAATTATGCTGGAAATTATCATATCGACTGTCATTTAACGGTTCCGTTTTTTATAAACGTAAATGAAGCACACAATATTTTAGATACTTTAACCGATTTACTTAAAAAACATTTTGACGACAGAGTTGAATTTTTTATCCATGTTGATGGCTGTCTATTTACCCAATGTACTATATGCAATGTTCAAAATTGCGAAGTTAGAAAAGAAAAATTTGTTCATAAAATCGAATGGACACAAGAAAACATTTTATCAAATAAAAAACACATTTTAGAACAATGAAAAATCAGCATCTAGCAACTAGCTTCTGGCCACTAGCAAAAAACAATAAGCTCCCGATAAGTCGGGTTGTTATCCTGAGCGGAGTCGAAGGAGGCAATAAACAATATGCAATAAGTAATGAGCAATTCGTTAATGAACGTCATTGCGAGCGAAGTGTGGCAATCTCAAGTCAATCAAATGCAATCATGCAAAAAATAAAAACCATTTTATTATTTGTAGTATCAACTTTTATTGTTGCCTGCGGCAATAATAAAACAGAAGAAAAAACTGCGGAAACAGCTAATCCTGCAATAGTAACTTTAACCAATGAGCAACTAACTAATGCCAATGTGGTGTTAGGAAAATTTGAGCAAAAAAGCATATCAAGTATTTTAAAAGTAAATGGAAAAATTGATGTGCCACCACAAAATATGGTATCGGTAAGTGTGCCTTTGGGTGGTTATTTAAAATCAACCAAACTTTTGCCGGGTATGCATGTAAGCAAAGGGGAGGTAATAGCTGTAATGGAAGATCAACAATACATTCAATTGCAACAAGATTATTTATTGGCAAAAGCTAAACTAAATTTTATTCAAAATGAACACAACCGACAAAAGGAACTAAACCAAAGCAAAGCCAGTAGCGATAAGGTTTTTCAACAAACCGAATCAGAGTTTATTTCTCAAAAAATTACTTTAAAATCATTGGCAGAAAAGTTAAAATTAATTGGCCTTAATCCAGAAACGGTGAATGAAAATACAATTTCAAAAAGTATCAATATTTATTCGCCCATTAACGGATATGTAACCATGGTAAATGTAAATATTGGCAAATACACGCAGCCTAGCGAAGTGTTGTTTGAACTAGTAAATCCAACGGATATTCACTTGGCATTAACTATTTTTGAAAAGGATTTGGCTCAAATAGAAATTGGACAAAAATTGGTGGCTTATACCAATAATAAACCTAATGAAAAACATCCATGTGAGATTATTTTGGTGGGTCATTCGGTATCAAAAGATAGGATTACTGAAGTGCATTGCCACTTTTTAGATTACGACAGAACCTTGCTTCCTGGCATGTATATGAATGCCGAAATTGAACTAAAAAACAACAAAGTAAATTCACTTCCTGTTGATGCCATTGTTAAGTTTGAAGGCAATCAATATGTGTTTGTAGTTATTGATAAAAACAATTTTGAAATGCTGCCTATAACTGTTGGTGCTAGCGAAAATGGTTATATTGAAATTTTAAATGCCAAAGATTTTGATAACAAAAAAATTGTAACCCAAGGCGCATATAACTTACTAATGAAAAGCAAGAACAAAGCGGAGGAATAAAAATTGATTTGTGATTTTTGATTGATGATTTGTGAAATATACTTTATCAAAATTTTGGACTTTGACTCAACTATCCGAAGAGTTAGCGGAGCGCTCTTCGGATTTTAAATGAATTGTAGTGTCTTGGACACGGGCTAATTGAAACGAGTTACAAACTCTTATTTCATTTATTAATTCGTAGTCTGCAACGCTATTGCCCATCACACAAGACTACGAACAGTGTGGAATTCTTTGGATTATGCAGTAAAAATGAGGTATTTTCTAGGTTAGTCATGATTAAACAATAAGCTTATTATTAACTTTAATTTTTTAATACATCAAATAAACGAATAATTTCCCTAATTCTTTTTCAAACTTTCTATTTCTACCCTCATGCTGCGCAACATGGCCATAATGCTATCCAAATTTAACTCTTCTTCTTTAGTATCGCTCATGTTTAAATTACACACAAACTCCCAAATTTCAATGAGTGTAGCGGCATGTATAGTATAAGGTTCATAGTTTTTATTATCCGATATTAATTGCAAATAATTACCATCTTTTAATACACGTTTGTAAACCACACCCTCATCTCGGGTAATTAATACATAAGTACTTCCATTTCTAATTGAGTTTATTGATTCTACAAACTTTCCAATAACATAACTTCCATCTTTCAATGGTGGCATCGAATCGCCTTTAATTGGAAAAGCCCTATGTTTGCCAGTTACTTTAAAAGGCAAATTCATTTGTGGTAAATTTTCAATGTACTCAGGGTCGGCATATCCATTTAAATAACCAGCCGAAGCTTTTGCAGTAACCACTTCCACCAAATCATTGTTATTTTTATCAACCATAATAGGGAACAATATTCTGTTTTCACTAACGGTTATAAATGAGCTTGTTTCTACTTTACTTAAATCGCATTTTACCAACGCATCAATTGAAACATGAAACAAATTCGAAATTTTGATTAAGGTATCCATTGGTGGGTCGCAACGTTCCTCTTCATACGAACCAATTTTTGCTCGTGAACTATCTAATGCATTGGCTAATTGCTCTTGCGACCATTTTTTTATTTGCCTCAAATGCTTAATATTACTTGAAATTTTGTTCATACTAAAATATTTAGCACAATATTACTAAAATTATTAGTATAATTGCACACTGTTTTTAACAAACATATTTGCATTGTATGTGAGAGTGGAGATTATTTAATTGATTAATTTGATTACACCTTTTAAACAATAAATACCTCCACTTTACAATGAAAATATTTTTTAAGTTTTATTTAAATTAAAAATCTTCTAATCATTCAACTTTGAAATTTACAAATCAAAAATAATAAAATCGAAAATATTAGATGCAGGCAATAAACCTTTCTCAGTTACTTTATAAAATTGACGAAACCCTACAAAGTCAGTTTGGTTACCAAACATTTTGGATAAAAGCCGAAATTACTGATGTAAAAAAATACGAATCAAAACGTTGGTGTTTTTTAAAACTAATTGAAAAAAAAGATACGGAAATTATAGCCGAAATGAAAGCCACAGCTTGGAGTCAAGGTTATGTATTTATTGAACAATTTGAACGTTTAACCCAACAACATTTTGCCAATGGATTACAAATTATTTGTAAAGTAAAAGTAAAATATAGCATCAAATACGGTTTAAGTTTTGATGTGTTGGAAATAGATAACAGTTTTGCTTTGGGTCAAATAGAGTTGCAAAAACAAGCTACTTTAAAACGCTTAGTTGATGAAAGCAACGGTCAAATAATAAAAGATGATGAACAATATTTTACTCCTAATAAACGTTTAAAGTTGTCCATTGTTATTCAAAAAATTGCATTAATTACTGCTCAAAATTCTGACGGACAGCGCGATTTTAAAAACGAATTGTTGAATAATAATTATGGTTATACATTTGAAGTAGATGAATATTTATGCCAAATTCAAGGCGATAATGCGCACGAAAATATCATCAAACAGTTTGAGCAAATATTTGCTAGCAATATTAATTACCATTGTGTGGCAATGGTGAGGGGAGGAGGGAGCGAAACTGATTTTAAACCTTTTGAACAATATGAATTAGCAAAATTGGTTGCTAATTTCCACCTACCTGTTTTTACAGGCATTGGTCACGATAGAAATACTTCGATAGTTGATTTAATGGCTCGCCAACTAAAAACTCCCACCAAAGTTGCTGCCCATATTGTTGAGCATAATTTTATGTTTGAAAATAATTTATTGTATCAACTAAATCAAATAGAACAAAATGTACATTTAAAAATTGATAGAGCCAAACAAAGTATTATAAATTTAAAAAGATTGTTGATGAGTTTTGATCCTAACAATATATTAAAAAAAGGGTATGCAATTTTAAAAGTTAATAATGTTATTGTTTCAAATCCATCACTATTAAAAATTGGAGATGAAATAGAAACTATAATTAAAAATAAAACACTGAAAAGTGTTATCAAAAATATAAATAAAAATACAAATGAAGAATAAAGAATTAACTTTTAGTGAAGCTCAATTGAAACTGGAAGAAATAGTTTCAAAAATAGAAAGCAACGAAATTGATTTGGAAGCTTTATCAATAAAACTTAAAGAAGCCAAAGAGTTAGTTAAATTTTGTGAAGAAAAGTTGAGAACGTTTGAAGAAAATACAAAGTAAATAGTATTAGTAATTAAACTATTGACTTATAAAATGTAATAAAATTTGGCTAAATAGTAAAGTAAGCCTATTTTTGGCCGTATTTAAAATCAAATAAAATCTTAGTGCGAAGTATAGAAATAATAACCATTGAATCTGATTTCGGTGCAGGAAAAAAAGGAGCTAAGCTTGGCCCACAAGCGTTAGTTAATTTAATAAAAAAAAATAAAATTGAACCGTTATGGCAAGCCAATAATTTAAGAATTGTTGCAGACGATTTAGAAGAAAATATTGAATATCCCTTCAATAAAAACATAGAATCAATTATTGAAGTTCAGGAATTAGCTGTTGAAGCAATTGAAAAAGTTTTATCAAATAATTTATTTCCTTTTATAATAAGTGGCGACCATAGCAATGGTTGTGCAGGAATATCAGCAATTAAAAACTGCTACTCCGATAAAAGAATAGGTGTAATTTGGATTGATGCCCATGCCGATTTACACAGTCCATTTTCAACTCCAAGTGGAAATATGCATGGAATGCCTTTGGCAGCAGCTTTGGCTGTAAACGTTTTGGTGGAAGATGCAAACGAAGTAGATGAGGATTCAATTCAATTATGGCAAAATTTAGTAAATTTAGGAAGTAAAAAAATTGCACCCAAAATTTATCCCACCGATTTGGTTTTTATTGATTTAAGAGACTTTGAAGAAGATGAGGAAATTTTACTAAAAAACATGAATATTACTTTTTTTACTCCCCAAGATAGAATGAAAAAAGGTATTGAAAGTATTTTAGAGGAATCAATTAATCAATTAAAAGAGTGTGATTTAATATATGTTTCGTTTGATGTAGATAGTTTAGATCCGAATATTTCAATTGGAACTGGAACACCTGTTCCCAATGGATTAAGCGAAAATGAAGCTGTTTATTTATTGAAAAACTTATTGAAAAATCCAAAAACTGTTGCTTTTGAAATTACTGAAATAAACCCTTTATTGGATAGAGAAAATCCGATGGAAGAAGTTTCGATAAGAATTTTAGAAAAAGTTTTTGCTTAAAACAAAAAAACATTTGGTTTCTTCCTAAAAATCACGACATTTGCAGCCCTTTTAATTTTTAAAGGGAAATCACATAAATTTAATTAATTTAAAAAAATGTCAGTAAAAATCAGATTACAACGTCACGGACGTAAGCAAGCACCTTATTACCACATAGTAGTGGCAGATTCTCGTGCACCCAGAGATGGTAAGTTTATTGAACTAATAGGTTCATATAAACCACAAACCGTTCCTGCAACTATTGAATTAAATAATGAAAAAGCCATTAAATGGTTAGAAAATGGAGCTCAACCTACTGATACAGTTAGAGCAATACTTTCTTACAAAGGCGTTTTATTACAACGTCATTTAAACGCAGGTATTCGCAAAGGCGCATTAACTCAAGAACAAGCAGATGTAAAATTAGCAAAATGGTTAGAAGAGAAAAACGCTAAAGTAGAAGCACATGTTACAAAACAATCTTCGAAGTTGAGCGAAACTTTAACAGCTCGTTTAGCTGCTGAAACAAAAGCAAATGCTGCTAGATTAGCTAAAATTGCTGAAAAGCAAGCTGCTTTAGATGCTGCTGCAACAGCTGCTGAATTAGTAGAAGAAGTTGCTGCTGAAGAGCCTGCTACTATTGAAGAAGCTACAGATTCGGCTGAATAAAATTTACTATGAAGTCAATATTACTAAAAGACTTCATTATTGTGGGTTCTGTTTTAAAATCGCATGGAACAAGTGGTGAATTAAAACTTGAATCGAATCAAAAATTAAAACAAAAGGAATGGGTTATGATTGAAATAAATCAAAAGCCTGTTCCTTTTTTTATGGAACAATGTAGAGAATTAGTTCCCAATGAATACTTAGTAAAACTGAGAGACTACAACAATGTAGAGGATATTCAAAAGTTTATTGGTAGAAATATTCTTTATTATTCTACAAAAGCCATTAAAAGTAAAAAGCAAATTGATGAAAGTATATTGGGTTATACTTTAATTGATTTAGAAAGAGGAGAATTAGGATTACTTCAAGATATTTTAGAAATGCCAGGACAATTAATGTTTCAAACAACATTTAATTTTTCGGAATTATTAATCCCTGCCGTTAATGATTTTATTGATGAAGTTGATCATGAAAAGCAAGTAATTTATTTAAAACTCCCCGAAGGATTAATTCCTTAAAATAGTTAAATTCAGTAAATTTATTAGGTTGAAATTAATTAAAATTCAAAATTCTATTCTTTGGTTTTTTCGCCTACAAATTGATTGTGAGCGTATTTAAACAAAAAGTTAAATGAAGTTAACGAACCATATATTTTAGTTATATATTGTTGTAAGTTTATTTTATCTTCATCTGTCATAATATGATGCGCATTTATTCTTTGTTCCATTACCCTTAGGCGATCTCTAAGCATTACTAATTTTATGGAAAAAAGTATCTACAGGAATTTCTTTTGCTTGTAATGTTTTGTCTGCCGGATAAAATACCAACTTACCACCTTGCCACTTATTATGCAAAAATACTTCCTCTTGAACATCAGTCCATCTGCGCAAAATTCCAATTAATGTTTTTTCAATTTCGGCACTACTTATCAAATCTTCAGGAGCATCAACTGCTTCAATTATTTCTAAACTATTATTAGTTCGCGAAATGTCTTTTGCGCCTTCTTTTATAAAAGTAATGTAATAAGTTGTAGGCTTTACGTTAATTACTACACCTTCTCCATATTCATGGTGTTTTACTCTACTTCCTATTCCTAAGTTGTTTTCCATATTTGTTGATTTATTGATTTGTTGATTTATTGATTTATTGCTTAACTGATTAATTGCTTAATTGTTGAATTGTTGAATTGCTTAACTGATTAATCGCTAATTGCATATTGCTTATTATTACATATTGCATATTACTTAACGGGTTAATTGTTTGAGAATTAAATTGAAATTTTCTTATCTCACCTCTCAATTCTCAATTCCCAATTCCCAATTCTCCATTCTCCATTCTCACCTCTCAAATTTCATTGATAAAAAGAAAAGCATAGTACCACAAATTTTTTGTTGATTTATAGTTGGCAAAGTAAACAAGATTTTAATTTTATTGCAATCCAAAATAACAGTTATAAAAATTCATGATACTATCTGATAAACGCATACTTGAAGAAATAGAAAACGGAAATATTTTAATTGAACCTTTTAAAAAAGAATGCTTGGGTACCAACAGCTATGATGTGCATTTAGGAAGGTATTTAGCAACTTATAAAGACCGAGTTTTAGACGCCAAAGAACACAATAAAATTGAAGTTTTTGAAATTCCAGTAGAAGGCTTTGTATTGCAGCCTAACACACTTTATTTAGGAGTAACTGCCGAGTATACTGAAACACACAAACAAGTTCCTTTTTTAGAAGGTAAAAGTAGTACTGGTCGATTGGGTATAGATATTCATGCAACAGCAGGTAAAGGGGATGTTGGTTTTTGTAATACGTGGACTTTAGAAATTTCGTGTACACAGCCTGTAAGAATTTATGCCAGTATGCCAATTGGTCAATTAATTTATTTTGAAGTAGCAGGGGAAATAGAAATTATGTACAATACCAAAAAGAATGCTAAATATAACAAACGTACTGTAAAGCCAGTTGAAAGCATGATGTGGAAAAACAAGTTTTAACAATTAAAATTATATAAAAATGATAACTGAATACATTGAACAAAATAAAGATCGTTTTTTAAATGAACTTTTTGATTTACTTAGGATTCCAAGTATTAGTGCAGATAAAAATTATGCTGATGATGTAATTAAAGCTGCTAATTTTATTAAAGAAAAATTGATTGCTGCTGGAGCTGATAAGGTAGAAATATGTGAAACAGCTGGTTACCCAATTGTTTATGGAGAAAAAATAATTGATATTAACTTGCCTACAGTTTTGGTTTATGGTCATTACGATGTGCAGCCTGCTGTTCCCTTAGAATTATGGGATACTCCTCCTTTTGAACCAACTATTAGAAATACTGATGTGCATCCAACAGGAGCTATATTTGCAAGAGGTAGTTGCGATGACAAAGGACAAATGTATATGCACATAAAAGCATTTGAATACATGATGGAAACCAATACATTGCCTTGCAATATTAAGTTTATGATAGAAGGCGAAGAAGAAGTTGGAAGCTCTAATTTAGGTCCATTTTGTATAAATAACAAAGAAAAATTAAAGGCTGATGTGGTATTAATTTCTGATACTTCTATGATTGCTTTAGATACACCAAGTATTGATACCGGTTTGCGCGGATTAAGTTACGTGGAAGTAGAAGTTACTGGACCAAACAGGGATTTACACAGTGGAGTTTATGGAGGGGCAGTTGCCAATCCAATTAATATTTTAGCTAAAATGATAGCAAGTATGCACGATGAAAACAACCACATAACTATTCCTGGTTTTTACGATGCTGTAATTGAATTAAATGAAAAAGAAAGAGCAGATTTAAATCTAGCTCCTTTTGATATAGAAGCTTATAAAAAAGATTTAGATATTAGCGATGTTTGGGGTGAAAATGGATATACTGTTTACGAAAAAACAGGTGTTCGTCCTACTTTAGATTGTAACGGTATTTGGGGTGGTTACATTGGCGAAGGTGCTAAAACAGTATTACCTTCAAAGGCATATGCAAAAATAAGTATGCGTTTAGTGCCAAACCAAGTAAGCGATGAAATAACTAATTTGTTTAAAAACCATTTTGAAAGCATTGCCCCGGCTGGTGTTAAAGTAATTGTTAAACCACATCATGGTGGTGAGCCTGTTGTTACTCCAACTAATTCGATTGCCTACTTGGCTGCTTCAAAAGCAATGGAAACTACTTTTGGCAAAAAACCAATTCCTACCCGAGGAGGTGGAAGTATTCCAATTGTTGCTTTATTTGAAAAAGAATTAGGATTAAAATCTGTATTAATGGGTTTTGGCTTAGATAGCGATGCCTTGCATTCGCCAAATGAGCATTATGGAATTCAAAATTATTTTAAAGGAATTGAAACCATTCCATATTTTCATAAATATTTTGCAGAAATGAACCATTAAAATAAAAACAATTTGTTTTTTTGAGTATGAAATATACTTTTGTTTTACAAAAAAAAGACAAAAGATATGAAAATTATTAAAAATTTATTGATTGGCTTAGTTGTATTAATTGCTTTGTTATGGATTGGCTCTTTTGCAATTAACGAAAAATGGCACATGGAAAGATCTATTTCTGTTAATGCACCACCTAGTAAAATTTATAAGTTAACTACCGAATTAAAAAACTGGAATAAATGGAGCCCTTGGGCTAATTTAGACCCCAATACAAAATGGGTTTTTAGCGATTCAACTTTTGGCGTGGGTGCTTGGTATGAGTGGAAAAGCGATAATAGCAATGTAGGAAATGGGAAATTAACTATAACTAGTGCAATTGAAAATCAATCAAATCAATATACTTTAGAATTTGAAGGAATGGATCCTAGCAATGCAGGTTTTACTTTAACTCCCGAAGGAGATAATAGTACTAAAGTTACTTGGACTATGGATGGTGAAAACAAAGGAATGGCCAAATACATGGGCTTAATGATTGGATTATTTGTAGGTGGTGATTACGAAAAAGGATTAGAAAATATTAAAAAAGTAGCTGAAGGAAAATAATTTTTTTGAGTTTATATATAAAAGGCAGTTCATTTTGAGCTGCCTTTTTGCTTTTTATCTCATTAAGCGAATACCGATAACTATCTGTCGAAATGTTTTGAAAACGTGAGCATTAATTTAACGTCCGATAGCTATCGTACTCCCTTATCATTCGAATATTTTTTAAGTTCCAAACTATTTTCAATAAAATACCAAAACCAAATAAGTAAATAAAAACATAGCTTTTAGATAGAGAAAACTAAATTATTGTTTAATTATTCCATTAGCGTAGTGCGGTGGCTTGGCAAAAAGGCTGGCCAGCCGTGGCCTTTTGCATGGAAGCTTCGAACATTGAGCGGAGTCGAAGTGTTGCCTTGATTTTTTGTTTCTTTTTCATCTAAGGAAAAAGAAAGAAGAAAAAAAAGAATACTTTATATAAACAAACTTGATTGATATTGAAAGGATTTTCCCATTGAAGTACCCAAAGTTATTTTACTTATAAAAAAAATAATTATCTCTCTAATTGAAATGCTAATATTACTTCTGAAACAGATTCTAATAGTTTTAAATACTACCATTTAAGTATTAATTATGAAGCAATGTAAATTAATTATTGTTTTTTAATAATTAGCTTAGTTAATTGCAAACATGTTAAGAAAAATATTTTTTTCAGTTATTGTTTTATTTTTTATAAATCAATCGGCTTTTGCCAACGATACCACTAAGATAGTATTAAAAAACCACGCACCTGAATCGTATCATGGTGAGTTATTTCGATTAGTTGGACAATTTATAACCAACGTTCATTACCGTAAATTTGCTATTGACGATAATCTGTCATCTGAGTTGTATAGTAATTATATCAAGCATTTAGATCCTTTGCATTTATATTTCATTGAATCTGATATCAATGAATTTGAAAATTTTAAATTTACTTTAGACGATGATTTAATGATGGGAAATGCCCAAGCTGGTTATGTAATTTATAATAAATATCAACAACGGTTAGAAGAAAGAATCAATTTTACTTTTGACTTATTAAAAACTGAAATGAGTTTTGAAACCAACGATTCATTTTTGTATAAACGCGAAGAAGTTCCTTTTGCTAAAAACTTAAGTGAGCTCGATAAACTTTGGATAAATAAAGTAAAGTATGAAGTATTGGCTTTAAAAGCCGATGGAAAAGAGTACAAAGCGTGTGCTGAAATAGTAAGAAAAAGATACTATAATTTATTAAAGCAGTTAAGTAAAACCAAATCAACCGATGTATTTAGTTTTTATGCCAATGCATTAACCGAAATAGCCGACCCGCATACCAATTACATGGCACCTCGCCAAGCCGATGATTTTAAAACTACCATGAGTTTAAGTTTAGAAGGCATAGGTGCTACTTTACAAACCGACAATGAGTTTACTAAAATTACTTCTTTGGTTAAAGGTGGTCCTGCCGAAAGAAGCAAGTTGATTGCTGTAAACGACAAAATAGTAGCAGTAGGCCAAGGAAAAGAAGGCGAAATGGTAAGCGTATTAGATTGGCGAATAGATGATGTTGTTGGATTAATTAGAGGAAAAAAAGGAACCATAGTAAGGTTAGAAATTCAACCTGCCGATAAAATTGAAAGTAAAAACAAAACCATTGAAATAACACGCGATATAATAGTTTTAGAAGACCAAGCTTCGAAAAGTACCATTAAACAAGTGATTAGAAATGGTAAAAAAACCAGAATTGGCGTAATTGATATACCCACATTTTATTTAGACTTTGATAGAGCCCAAGCAGGCGAAAAAGATTATAAAAGTACCACCAAAGATGTAAGAAGAATTATAAAAAACTTTAAAGATTCGGCAGTTGATGCTATAGTAATTGATTTAAGAAACAATGGAGGTGGTTCGTTGCAAGAAGCCATTGAACTAACGGGTTTATTTATAAAAACTGGTCCAGTAGTGCAAATAAAAGATGCGAATGGAATTGTTAAATCTGAAAAAGATAATGACGATGAAATGCTTTGGAATGGACCTATTGAAGTAATCGTAAATAGATTTAGTGCCAGTGCAAGCGAAATATTTGCAGCAGCCCTGCAAGACTATGGAAGGGCAGTAATTATTGGTGAGCAAACTTATGGCAAAGGAACAGTACAAAACATACAAAACTTAGATAATTACATGCAAGTACCAGATAAAAAAATGGGACAAGTAAAAATTACAATGGCTAAGTTTTACCGAATAAGTGGAGGAAGCACACAACACCGAGGAGTATTGCCCGATATTGAATTTCCAAGCTTGTATGCAAACAAAGAGTTTGGCGAAGATGCAAGCATATATTCATTGCCTTACGATAGCATAAACCCTGATGGATACGTTAAATTAAATATGTTTAGTTTTGATAAAAATAACTTAATAAAAAAACACAACGAACGTATGAAAAGCAATGAAGAGTACAATTATTTGTTGCAAGACTTAGAAGCAGTAAAAAAAGCCGATGCAGACCAATATATATCGGTGAATGAAATAGTTTATAAAAGAGAATTGGCCGAAACCGAAGCCAAAAACAAAGCCCGAAAAGAAGCAAGAGAAAAAGCAAAAACTGCCAAAGGAAAAAATGCTACCAATGCCGACTTAATACTAGATGAAGCCTTTGAAATATTATTAGATAGTATAGTAAATAAACCTGCTAAAAAGTAGAAATAATATTCATTATTTGCCTTGCCTGAGGTTGGTGTTTTCACCAACCTATACATTAAATTGGTCGGTGAAAACACCTATCATAGGCAATATTGATTTCCCTAACTCTACTTTTGGCTCAGACCCAAGAAGTGTAAAAACTACTTCTATTAGAACTTATAACGAATCGGCTAGTGGTAACAATACCAACTTAAATGCTGGTTGGGAAAATTTAATAGGTACAAGCCAATCATTAACCCTGGACAAGGTTTTAGGGTGTTTGTTAGAGGTGCAATAGGCAATACTGGTCAATTAGATGGTTCAGTAACCTCACAATCGTCTGTTACTTTAGCTTTAACTGGAACAGTTAATCAAGGAAGTATTACTTTAAATTCAGCATCGTCATTCCCTATTACTAATGCTACTCAAGGTTGGAATTTGATAGGTAATCCTTATCCATGTGCTTATGATATTGCAGCACATTTCCTTGGAAATGCAAATTCGCTAGGTACTAATTGTAGCACAACTGTTTATATTTATAATCCAACAACAGGCACTGCAGTTTATGCAGGATATAATGCAAATGGTGGTGCAGCGAGTGGAACTGGACTAAGTGCTGGTAGAATTCCATCAGGTGGTGCTTTTTTTATAAGGGCAAATGGTGGTTCACCTACATTTACTTTTCAAGAAGCATATAAAACAACTGCAGCACCATCTAGTTTGCACAAAACAGATGTTAATGACCAATTTGAAATTAAATATTCTAAAGATACAGTTGAAAGTGATTACTTAACAGTTAAAATGTACAATGGAGCTACTTTAAATTATGATGCGTTTGATATTTTGAAAATAAGAAATGATAACTTGAACTTAGCTGCTTTTGGTGAAGATACCATGCAAGTATCAGCTAGCGTAATACAACCAGTAGTATCAGAAACCAGAATTAAATTAAATGTAGAAGCTACTGCAATTGGTACTTACAATTTTGATTTTAAAAACATGGATAATTTCCAAAGCAATATTACTGTTAGCTTATTTGATAGATACACCAACAAAACTACCGATGTTAGAAAGAACACCAAATACACTTTCGATATGGGTCCTGGAGTTAACCAATGGGGTAATAACCGTTTTGAATTGATATTGAACTTAGACAAAACCAATGTAGATGAGTTTGCTTTATTAAACCAAACACACCTATTGGTTTATCCAAACCCTGCTACTGATGTGTTAAACATCAACATTAGCAATAGCAGCTTTAAAAACTCAGAAGTAGTGGTTTATAACATTTCAGGAACTGAAATATTAAAAACCAATATGGCTAATAGCAGTGCTCAATTAAACATTGAAACATTAAGCAACGGAGTATATTTTGTAAAAGTAAGTAACCAAAATGGATTTAATAAAACAGTAAAATTTGTAAAATAATAACCGAAGTGGTCGTTGAGCGAAGTCGAAACGCGCACTTCGGCTCCGCTCAGTGACCGTTTCCAAAACGAACACTTCGGCTCCGCTCAGTGACCGTTTCTAAAACGAAAAACGAAAAACGAACAACGAAAAACGAACAACGATAAACGAACAACGATAAACGAACAACGATAAACGAACAACGATAAACGAACAACGAAATGAAGAATAAAACAAAAATATTAATAGCAATTGCCATAACTGTAAGTTTAACAATAGCAGCTAACGCTCAACCTGGAAGCGGTGGAGGTGGATTTGATGATGAACCGCAAGATGTACCTGTAGATGGTGGCATTAGTTTACTTGCAATGGCAGGTGCTGCATATGGTTACAAGAAATTAAAAGCTAAGAAATAAAATACAATTGAGAATGGATAATTGAGAATGGATAATTGAAACGCTCTTCGGCTCCGCTCAGTGATCGTTTCGTCCGTGGTCGTTGAGCGAAGTGGTCGTTGAGCGGAGTCGAAACGCGCACTTCGGTTCCGCTCAGTGAACGTTTCTTTGCCGTTGTTGGTGTTATTGCGAAGAACCGAATATGGACGTAACAATTGAATGGCTTATTAACCGTCTGACGCATGGCAGCGCTAAGGCTTATTAAAATTAAGGAAATGACTCCAATGGAGTCAAATGTTTATAGAAATTTTATAAGAAAAAACATGCGACCCCAACGGGGTCGTACACACCAACAAATTTAAATTCTATAAACATTTGACATTTTCAAGGTCAGAAAATCCTTAACTTAATGACATTCATTAATCGTCTGACGGTAATTTCTATAAACAAAAAAGAGGAATTTACTTAAAAGTAAATTCCTCTTTTTTGTTTATAGAATATTGCTAATTATATAATCAACATGGCATCGCCATAAGCTAAAAATTTGTATTTGTGTTTAATGGCTTCGTTGTATGCTTCCATTAAAAAATCAAAATCAGCAAAGGCAGCAGTTGCCATCATCAATGTACTTTCTGGTGGATGGAAATTTGTAATTAAACAATTGGCAATACTAAAATCGTGGTAAGGGAATAAAAATTTATCAGTCCAATTGGTTTCAACGTTTAACCTGCGTTTCGAAGAAACCGCTGATTCTACCGCGCGCATTACCGAGTTTCCAACAGCAATTACTTTCTTTTTATTATCCAATGCTTTATTTACAGTATTGGCAGTTTGTTCGCCTATACTAAAATATTCTGAATCCATTTTGTGTTTAGTCAAATCTTCCACTTCTACCGCTCTAAACGCACCTAAACCATTGTGTAAAGTTACCTCCGAAAATTGAGCACCTTTTATTTCTAAACGCATCATTAATTCTTTAGTAAAATGCAAACCCGCAGTTGGAGGAATAACTGCACCAATGTTTTTAGCAAAAATGGTGTTAAAACGTTCAGCATCAATTTTATCAACTGGACGGTTTAAGTATTTAGGAATGGGCATTTCGCCTAATTTTTCAATTAAAGCCCAAAGTTCTTCATCGCTTCCATCGTGTAAAAAACGAATGGTTCTTCCTCTTGAAGTGGTATTGTCAACAACTTCAGCAACCAAATCATCGTTTCCAAAATATAATTTATTTCCAACTCTTATTTTTCTTGCAGGGTCAACCAACACATCCCAAAGTTTTGATTCTTTATTTAACTCACGCAATAAAAATACTTCAATTTGCGCACCTGTTTTTTCTTTACTTCCGTATAAGCGAGCAGGAAAAACTTTTGTATTGTTTACTATAAATGTGTCGCCTTCGCCAAAATATTTTAAAATGTCTTTGAAAGTTTTGTGTTCAATTTTGTGTTTCTTTCTGTCAAGAACCATCATTTTTGAATCATCTCTGTTTTCAGCAGGAAATTTAGCAATCATTGAATCGGTAATGTTGAACTTAAATTGTGATAATTTCATTATGTATATTGAAGTTAAACCGAAGTTTTAGATTTATTTATGCAGTTATAAGGCTAAATAAGTTAAAATTTTGGGACTGCAAAGGTAACTTTAAATGAAAAAAAGTCAAGTGTTATTTTGTATCATGCTTAAATACAAAATAGTAAAGGATGTTTTTATATATTTTAATAATTAAAACTTTAACGAAACGCCAAGCATAATGTGCCTTTGTTGCAAATACCTTGCTGGGTTACTTGGGGGTGGTCCTCCATTTCCTAGTCTTGGGTCAATAAACCTAGGGTCAGTCCAATTTTCTGGAACATTATCGCCTGTTTGAAATGCTGCACCTGTAACTGGGTTTACTATGGCTGAGTTTTGATTATCGAATATATTGCTTATTTGAATGTTGTATGCCAAGTTCAATTTTTTAATTTTTACAAATTTGGTAAATGTAAAGTCGGCCCAAAACCAATATTCCCCAATTTTACTCCATCGGGCATCCGGATTAGGATCGGTAACATAAATTGGTCGTCCTGTTTGTGCATCGTTTCTAGCAAAAATAGAAGGAGTATATCTAATTCCAGAACGGGTTACTGTTTCAAAATAGAAACTCATATTATTTAACCATTTTTTATTAAATAAACCTTTTTTTCTATTAATTTTAAATACGTGGTTCGATTTAAAATCCAATGGCACATCCCAAGGTAAATAATATTCTTTAGTGTCTTCAATTGCACCACTGGCTAATAATTCTTTTAATTTTTCGTTTGCACTCGCACTTTGGCCTGTAGTAACCATGTATGCCAACGAAACTTGGCCTTGATACCAATTGCCAATTCGTTTTATATAGCCAACTTCTAAACCTCTGCTTCTGGCAAAGTCAGAATTTATTCTCATTGTTCTTGATACATCTCTACCTGTAATATCTTTAACAATAACCGAAGCAGTAGTTACAAAATCGTATTTATCTTTCCAAAATGCCGAAATAGTTAACGCATCATTTTTGGTTAATTGCGAGCGCAAACCAATTTCATAACTAATATCAACCTCTGGATTTAAGTTAGGATTACCCACTGCAGCAGCAGTACTTCTATCTTGATACAATGGATTTAAACCCGGGTAAATAAATGATGGATGAGGAAGAATAGTGGTATGGCCGTAATTAAAATAAAGCATTTTGTTTTCAGCAATTGGAAAACTTGCCGATATTTTTGGTAAAAAACGAAACTTATAACTCAAACCACCAATTTTTGTGGTAAAAGCTAAAAAATCTTCTCTTATTTCATCTCTAATTGGCGAACGAATGTCAGCAACTGCATCATCAATGTATTTTCCCGGTGCCCAATATTCAAAACGGCCACCAATACTTGCAATTAACCCTTTGTATTTAATTTGGTTGGTTACATAAAACCCACCTCTAAGCGGATTTACTTTCCATACATCGCTTTGTTGCCCAAGCCTAAACGATTGAGATTGCGAACCATCTGACAGTTTAATTGGAGCTCCAATCCAAGGCCTAACAATATCTATCCAAAGCATTTCTTGGAATTTCATTTCAAAACCAAAAGTGAATTTATTCAACGAGTTTTTAGAGTAAACATTTCCTTGTGATTTCAATACATATTCTTCTAAATAATGGTGATGCCATAAACTCGCAATACCATTATTATTAAAAAAACCATCAGCTAATTGAACAAATCGTACATCTTTACCAATGGTAGGAATAAATACAGTGGTGGGAAATAAATTAATTGAATTAGCATCAAATTCTTGGTCTACATTACTTGGTCTCCAATCTCTTCCATTAGCATCAGCCCGCAATTGTACAAAAAAACGAGAAGCTGTTACATCGAAACTAAAACGCTTATTTATAGATTGTTTGTAGTTTATAACTTGCATGTAAGCATCGTGGGTAAAAGTATTGGCATTGTCCATTTGCTTACTAAAATTATACTGAAAACCAGGTTGAAAAGGAACATCGTTTCCAAATATTCTTAATAAATTTACATCTTGGTTTACTGTTATTGATCGTAATAAACTAAAAGTAAATTTTTTATTGTTTTTTAAATCGTAGTTTACTTTTACAAAAGCACTCCACCTATTATCTTGAAAAGGAGTCCAATTGGTATTGCTGTAAAGCGATGAAATTACTTGGTTAGCAGGGTTTTTATAAAACTCATCGCTAAATGAGTTTCTTAAAGCAATTGAAAATTTAACTTTATTTTTAAATGCTTTTTTCAAAAAGGGACCACTTAAATTTAATTCTGTTACTTGGCTATTCCAATTGGCTCGTGAGTTTTTATTAAATCCAAAATCATCGCGTTTATAGCTTGCATTTATTTCTATTTTATCGCCACCGCGTTTGGTTTTAGTACTAATAACACCTGCAGTTGCATCGCCTACTTCAGCTCCAATTCCACCTGTAGTAATTTCTATTTCGCTAATGGCATTCGAACCAATATCTAAACCAAAGCCTGTTCCTGCTAATGGATCTGTAACATTTACTCCATCAATATAAGTTCCTGTTTCATAGGTCCGTCCACCTCTTATATTTACTCCTGCAGGCGATTGAACCACACCGGGTTGTGTGTTTACAATTTGTTGTAATTGCCTTGATGGGGCTAAGTCAATATTATCCTGATTGATAGTATTTATAGTTTGCGGCCTATCTACATCAATCAAAGGTTTTTTACCTAAAATTACTACTTCATCAATATTGGTACTTGCAATTGTCATTTCAATTGTTCCAATATTAGTGGCCTGACCAGCAGTAACTTTAACTTCTGTTTTTAAAATAGTTTTAAAGCCTAAATATTTTATTTCAATATTATATTCACCAGCTTTAATATTTTTTAAGTTAAAAATACCATCAGCGTTTGTTTGAGTAGCATAATTTGCTCCTTTTACTACAATGGTAACACCCACCAATGTTTCATTTCTTTTTGAATCAATAATTTTTCCACTTATAGTTCCCGTGTTTTGGGCTAAAACTATAAATGGAATACCAAAAGCAAAAAATATTACTATTAAAAATCGCATGAATTTATTTATAAAACGTTGCAAATTATATTTTTCATTTCGAAATGCATAATTAACTTAATGTTGCGTTCAAATATTTTTTTTATTACTCTTAAACAAAAAAAATAATTTTTATGGCATGGTTTTAGTAATTTTTGGTTATGCTTGCAATACAAACAAACAAGCATAAAATTATGATGAAACGAATTTTTTTATTTTTATTTTTTATTCCTTTTATAAGTAAGGCCGATATTTTTGATGATGTTGTAAATACTTTTAAAACCAACAATAGCGATGTAGTTTCAAAATATTTGAATGCCAATGTAGAAATTACATTATTAGAAACAGAAAGTTTGTGTAGCAAAGCGCAAGCAGAACAAATGTTAAAAAAGTTTTTCGATAAATATCCATCAAAAAGTATTTCTATAAAACACAGAGGTGCTTCGGCACAAGGAGCCAAATACGCCATTGCTAATTATGAAACTTCTTCGGGATTAAAGTTAAGGTTGTACATATTTATGAAAGACAATTTAATTTTAGAATTGAAAGTAGAAAGAGAATAACCTAACATGGCAGCCGATATTGATAAAATAAAAGAAATTTTATTATTAAAATCTTCCACCAAACAGCTTGTTTACCGCAATAGTAAACAAGCTTTTGATGTTTTTAAAAGCGAAGTTAAGTTGATTGTAGACTCCATTTACCCCCAAGTAAATGTAATTGATAAGAATATAGAAATAAGTGTTTTGGAAAAAACACCATTCGAGTTTCATTTAAAATTTAGTGGCGATACTTTGGTATTTATGATGCATACCAATGTGTTTGATTTTGATAAAGAACATCCATTAAAAAAAACAAAATACCTGCATAAAAACAGTTTGAGGGCTTTTTGCGGAATGATTCAGGTTTACAACTTTTTAAGCGATACCATAAAATATAACCGCGAAGCTGATGCAGGTTTTATGGTAGCAAGATTTTATATAAATTTTGAAAATCATTTTTATTTAGAGGGCGAAAAACCAATATCGTATTTATACAATGACTTTGAAAATCAGGTTTTTGATAATATTGTGGCTAAAAAAATAATTTTAGAATCTATTACATTTGCTTTGAATTTCGATTTAGTTGCTCCTTCATTTAACGATATGCAAATGATAACGTTAGAACAAAAAAATCAAATGAGCTATAGCAGTGGAATACCAACTAGAAAAACATTAGGATTTTCAGTGCCAAATGAAAACATAGATAATTATTAAATTAAATTGTAGGTTAATAATATTACCTAAACTGATTTATTTTATTATAATTGCCAAATTCTAAAAACGAATTCAATTATAAATGAACAAAAACATTTCTGCTTTTTTAAATCCAATAAATTGGTTTAAAGCCTACCAATTTCATAAAGAAAACGCCAGTTACGATAAATCGTCATACGATTTAGAGTTGTATTTGTATTCAAAAATTTTGAAAAATGACATGCTCCATTGGGGTTATTTTGAAGATATAAATATTGCTCCAGACGCTATTTCTGTTAGAGATGTGGAAGAAGCACAAATGAAATATGCTGAAAATATCATGCATTTAATTGGTGATAAACAAGGCTTGGTTTTGGATGTGGGTTGTGGAATGGGCGGTTTGTCGGCTATGCTAAAACAAAACGGAATCAATGTAGAAGCATTGACTCCCAACGTGAATCAAAAAAGCCACATCGAAAACAAATATCAAGGATTGATTTGTCACCACGCAAAGTTTGAAGATTTTAAATCGGATCAGAAGTATAAAACAATCATCAATTCTGAATCATTGCAATATATCAACTTGGATATTGCCATTGAACATGTAGATAAATTTATGGAAGTTGGAGGAAGATGGATTATAGTTGATTATTTTAGAAAAAACCAAGATGGAATCAATAAATCAGGACATTTAGAAGAAAACTTTTTGAGTAAAATAGCTAACAAAGGTTGGAAAATTACTTATGAAAAAGACATTACTTTAAACGTGCTTCCAATGAGTAAGTTCATATACATGTATGCCGACAGGTTTTTGATTCCATTGAAACATTTTGCTTTTGAAAAATTACGTTTCAAAAAAGCTTGGTTATATTATTTAACAGAAAACTTAAGAAGTGGTATTGATAAAAAAATGACCAAAGAATTTGCAGCCATTGACCCAGAAAAGTTTTTAAGAGAAAAAAAATACGCCATGTATGTGGTGGAAAGAGGGTAGATGTTGATTGAGATGCTGCCTATGGTTGGTGTTTTCACCAACTAATGAAAAACAAGAAAGTGGATTGGTGAGGACACCAACCACGGACAAATTTTCACATAAAAAAACACAAAAAAAGGACAATTTTCTAACTAGAAATTGTCCTTTTTTTTGTGCATATTGCACTCTTGTTTTTACAACAAAAAAATTAATGATTACACCCGAACTTAACGAACAATTGTTAGCTATTGCTAATGAGTATGAAGCACCAGTATATGTTTATCATGCTGAAACTATTATAAACCAATACAACAAATTAATAAACGCATTTAAACCATTACCGATAAAAATAAAATATGCTTGTAAAGCATTAAATAATTCTGCTATTTTACAGTTATTAAAAAACCAAGGAAGCGGATTAGATACAGTTTCAATAAATGAAGTTTTACTGGGTTTAAATGCAGGTTTTTTGCCTAGCGATATTATTTTTACTCCAAATTGTGTAAGCTTTGATGAAATTATTGAAGCAGTAAATTTAGGCGTTCATATTAACATTGATAATATCTCTATTTTAGAACAATTTGGTAGTAAATACGGACATTCGGTTCCTTGCTGCATTCGTTTAAATCCTCATATTTTAGCAGGAGGTAACACCAAAATTTCTACTGGACATATCGATTCAAAGTTTGGTATTTCAGTATATCAATTGCGCCATGTATTGCGTGTAGTTAAAACACATAATATGCATGTAAATGGATTGCATATGCATACTGGAAGTGATATTTTGGATTCAGGTGTTTTTTTACAAGGAGCTGAAATATTATTTGACGCAGCTAAAGATTTTACCGAATTAGATTTTATTGATTTTGGAAGCGGATTTAAAGTAGCATACAAACCTAACGACATAACTACCGATATAGAAGAATTAGGAAAAAGTTTAAGCGAACGTTTTGTTGAATTTTGTAAAGAATACGGTAAAGATTTAGAACTTTGGTTTGAGCCTGGTAAATATTTGGTGAGTGAAAGTGGATTTTTTCTAGTAAAAACTAACGTAATAAAACAAACTACTGCAACTGTTTTTGTTGGAGTTAATAGTGGCTTAAATCACTTAATTCGCCCAATGCTTTACGACTCATACCATCATATTTTAAACTTAAGTAACCCCCAAGGCAAAGAAAGAATTTATACAGTAGTTGGATATATTTGCGAAACTGACACATTTGCTTGGGATAGGAAATTAAACGAAGTTTCGGAAGGTGATATTCTGTGTTTTTTAAATGCTGGAGCTTATGGTATAACTATGAGCAGCAATTACAACGCACGTTATAGGCCCGCTGAAGTTTTAATTTATAATAACAAAGCACATTTAATTAGAAAAAGAGAAACAATGGCAGACATTACTCAAAATGAAATTGCTATGAATTGGTAATTTTTATTTGTGAATTGTAATTTTTTATTCATTAAAATGTTGTAATTAAAACAAATACGTAACATTCGTGTAATTGTTAATAATTTTGTATAAATATTAACTTTGGCTTACTAAATTGCTTAATCATATTTGGAACTGAATTTGACTTGAAATAAGTTAAATGAAAAAATTTTGGAATTATAACATGGAAGCTAAATTTTCACCAAGAGTAAAAGACGTAATTAGTTACAGCCGCGAAGAAGCCATTCGTTTAGGACACGACTATATAGGAACAGAGCATTTATTATTAGGCTTAATTAGGGAAGGCGAAGGCAAAGCCCTTAAAATTTTAAAATTGCTTGGTGTTGATAGCGGAAAGCTTAAAAGAACAATTGAAGATTCGATAAGAAGTACTGCAAGTAACAACACCAATTTTGTAAATATTCCACTTACAAAACAAGCTGAAAAAGTTTTAAAAATTACTTATTTAGAAGCAAAAATTTTTAAAACAGACATTATTGGAACTGAACACTTATTGTTATCTATATTAAGAGATGAAGATAATTTGGCGTCTCAAATTTTAACACAGTTCGGTATTAATTACGATATTTTTAAGCAAGCAATAGAAAACAGAATTGATGAAGATTCTGAAATTTCACGAAAAGCGCCAAGAAACGATATGTCGCCCGAAGAAGAAGATTATTTTGCTGGAGAATCGGGTAGAGAGCCTGAAAGAAAACAAGAACCATTGCGCAAAGTTGATCCCAAATCGAAAACACCTGTGTTAGATAATTTTGGTAGAGATTTAACTAAAGCTGCAGAAGAAGGTAAAATAGATGCAATTGTTGGAAGAGAAAAAGAAATTGAAAGAGTATCTCAAATTTTATCGCGAAGAAAGAAAAATAATCCAGTTTTAATTGGCGAACCGGGAGTAGGAAAAACTGCCATTGCAGAAGGTTTGGCTTTAAGAATTATTCAACGTAAAGTAAGTAGAATTTTATTTAATAAAAGAGTTGTAATGCTTGATATGGCAAGCTTAGTAGCGGGTACCAAATACCGCGGACAGTTTGAAGAACGCATGAAAGCGGTTATGAATGAATTAGAAAAAAGTTCGGACGTAATTTTATTTATTGATGAAATTCATACCATAGTTGGCGCAGGAGGAGCAAGTGGAAGTTTAGATGCTTCAAATATGTTTAAACCTGCATTGGCAAGAGGCGAAATTCAATGTATTGGTGCAACTACATTAAATGAATACCGACAATATATTGAAAAAGATGGTGCATTGGAACGCAGGTTTCAAATAGTGATGGTTGAGCCTGCAACTCCTGAGGAAAGTATTCAAATTTTAACCAATATTAAAGACAAATACGAAGCCCACCATAGTGTTACTTATAACAAAGAAGCAATTGCCGCATGTGTAAGTATGAGCACTCGTTATATGGTTGATAGACATTTGCCCGATAAAGCCATTGATGTGTTGGATGAAGTAGGAGCAAGGGTGCATTTAAGCAATATACATGTGCCAAATGCTGTAACCGAACTGGAAAAACAAGTTGAAGATATAAAAGTAGAAAAAAATCAAGTTGTAAAAAGCCAAAAATACGAAGAAGCAGCTAAGCTTCGCGATAAAGAAAAGCATTTATTAGAACAACTAGAAACCGAAAAAGCCAAATGGGAAGAAGAATCGAAATTGCAACGATATGTAGTTGGTGAAGATGATGTAGCAGAAGTTATTGCCATGATGACAGGAATTCCAGTAAAACGAATTGCACAGAGCGAAGGCGAACGTTTGCTTAAAATGGGCGAAGAGTTAAACGGAAAAGTTATTGGACAAAATGAAGCAATAAAAAAACTAGCAAAAGCTGTTCAAAGAAGTCGTTCAGGATTAAAGAATCCAAATAAGCCAATTGGTTCATTTATTTTCTTAGGTCCTACAGGAGTTGGAAAAACTGAAATGGTAAAAGTATTAGCAAGATATTTGTTTGATACTGATGATGCCATGATAAGAATTGACATGAGCGAATACATGGAAAAATTTGCAGTAAGCAGATTAGTAGGAGCGCCTCCAGGATATATTGGTTATGAAGAAGGTGGACAATTAACTGAAAAAATAAGAAGAAAACCTTACGCAGTTGTTTTACTCGATGAAGTTGAAAAAGCACATCCTGATGTATTTAATATATTGTTACAAGTATTAGATGAAGGTTTTTTAACTGATAGTTTAGGCAGAAAAATTGATTTTAGAAATACAATTTTAATAATGACATCAAACATTGGAAGCCGACAAATAAAAGATTTTGGCGCTGGTGTAGGATTTGGTACGCCAAGTAAAGATGCAAATGCTTCAAAAGATTCGAAAATAGTTATTGAAAATGCTTTGAAACGTTTTTTCTCACCAGAGTTTTTAAATAGGGTAGATGATGTAATTGTTTTTAATTCGTTAGATAAAGAATCAATCAATAAAATTTTAGATATAAACTTAGCTAAATTGGTTGTTAGAATTGAAGAATTAGGATTTAAATTTAGCATTACTAGTGCTGCTAAAGAGTTTTTGGCAGATAAAGGATTTGATGCTGATTTGGGCGCACGTCCATTAGCTAGAACAATTCAAAAATATGTGGAAGATGGAATTGCAGAACAATTGCTTTTACAACAAACCGGTGAGGGAGAAACCATTGAAGTGGATTACGATAAAGTAGCAAACCCTGATGAGTTGAAAATTACCACTATAAAAAAGAAAGAGAGAAAGAAGAAAGATACAACTATTGATAAAGCTACTGAAGAGTAGGTTTATATAAAAAAGGCTAATTGAAAAATTAGCCTTTTTTATTTTATTTCCTGACACAATTCCAAAAGTACACCATTACTACTTTTTGGATGCAAAAAAACTATTAATTTATTATCTGCACCTTGCTTTGGTGTTTCATTTACAAACACAAAACCTGCTGCTTTTAATCGAGTAATTTCAGCATAAATATCTTCCACTGCAAAAGCAATATGGTGCATGCCTTCACCTTTTTTATCTATAAACTTAGCTATTGCGCTTTCACTATTGGTGGCTTGTAAAAGCTCCACTTTTGTTTCGCCAGTTTTGTAAAAAATTGTTTTTACATTTTCGCTCAACACTTCTTCCTCTTTATAAGGTGTAGTGTTAAAGAGTGTATTAAATAATTGTGTACTTACTTCTGCATTTTTTACAGCTATACCTATATGTTCAATTTTCATATTTAGTTCAATTTTTTTTATCATTTATAATTAATACTTCATTGTTAAAAGCAATAAGTAAAAACATAGTTTTCAATTAAAAAATAATGCATTACTAGTTCTTTTGTAAAATCATTTTTGTTAAGTAAACTTTTAAATTCACCTTCTGTATTTTCTTTAAATTCAAACATTTCCATGTTGTCTTTAAAATCTAATTCCTTTTTTCCGTACCATTTATATACACTTTCTTTTGCACTCCAAATAAGGGTTTTACTTAATTTACTTTCAGCAAATTTTTGTTCGTTTTCATTTAAAAATTTATGAGCAAACCTGTGTATTCTATCGTCAATTTTTTCAATATCAAAACCTATTTCATGGGTTTTGCTAAACATTATTCCTACATACTCATACGAATGAGAAATGCTTATAAAATATTTTTCATGGTCAATAAATAAAGTTGGTTTATTGTTTTCATTTTTATGAATTTCAATGCGGTTAGCATCAAATAAATTTTGCAATAATACCCTGCTTGCAAACCAATGTATACCTACATTTTCTGCAGGATTATTGGGCTTTGATTTATCAATTAAATGACTACCAAGCAAATTAACAAAATCTGCTTTGGTTTCAGTTACTTTCCATAAACCCAAAGTTACATCCGAACTAATATTTTGTATAGAAATAATTGGCAAAATTGAGTTTAGTTAAATAATTATTGTTGCTTTGCAATATAATTACAGTTTTAAAAAATACATGTTAAAAAAAATTAAAATATCAAAACTAAATCAATTTACTGGCCATAAAGATTGTATTTACGCTTTATCAACCTCTTTAAATAACAATGCTTTTTATTCGGGAGCAGGCGAAGGTTATGTGGTGGAATGGAATTTACTCGAAAAAACGGATGGAAAATTAATTTGTATGGGTCCTAGGCCGGTTTACAGTTTTTTACTTTTACCAAATAGTAAACTGCTGTTAATTGGTTCTGCTCAAGGCAACTTACATGTAGTTGATTTAACAAACAACAAAGAATTAAAAAACATTGAAGCACACACGCTTGGAATTTTTGATATTAAATTACATAACAATACTGTAATTACAGCAGGAGGTGATGGTAAAATAAATATATTTAATAGCAATGATTTTACTTTAATTAAAACCATTCATGCAAGTAATAAAAGTGCAAGAACAATAGCCATTAATCCTGTATTAGGCCACATAGCAGTTGGCTTTTCCGATCACAGTATTCGCATTTATAACCATATTACTTTCGAATTAATACAAACATTAAATTTTCATGTTAATTCGGTTTTTACTTTAAGTTATTGTAACCAAAACAAACATTTATTAAGTGGTGGTCGCGATGTGTTTTTAAAATTTTACAATGCTGAAAATAATTACGAATTAATAAAAGATGTACCAGCACATAATTTGCATATAAACTCAGTTCAATTTAACCCAACTGGAAGTTTATTTGCAACGGCCAGTATGGATAAAACCCTTAAAATATGGGATGCTGAAACCTTTGAACTTTTGAAAGTAATAGACAAAGCTCGAAACGAAGCACACGTAACTTCCATCAACAAAATACTTTGGCTAACTGATACTGAAATTTTAACAGCAAGTGATGATAAACAAATTATGCATTGGTTGGTAGAGGATGGATTATGATTTGAATGTATGTAGAGACGCCATGCATGGCGTCTCTACATACGCATGGCGTCTCTACCTACGCATTGCGTCTCTACCTACGCATTGCGTCTCTACCGTTATACGTTAAAAAAATTATCTTGTTTCCATTTACATGGGTTGTTTATAATGTAATTTGAAATTCGATGGTAATCATCATTTGAACGAATTATGTGGTCGTGGAATCGTGTTTGCCAACCAAATTCTATAGAATTTTTTCTAGCGTATGTTGTTACCGCAGATTTAAAACCACGAATGATTGATGATAGGTTTTTGGATTGAGGGGCAAATTTATTTTTAAATTCGTTGGTATTTGTAGAGACGCCATGCATGGCGTCTGTAGATACACCATTAATTATGTTGGTAGAGACGCCATGCATGGCGTCTCTATTTTCCAATGGTGTATTAAATTTATTTGCCCCAATCATAATGATTCCATGAATATGATTGGGCATTACCACAAATTCGCCAAATTCTAAATTCATATCTGGTCTCATTTCGATAGATTTATACCATTCAATATGGGCAATTTTCCCTATATCGGTTGGTTGCAAAATTGCATTTGTAGAGACGCCATGCATGGCGTCTCTACCATCGCCATGCATGGCGTCTCTATCGTTAATGGCGTCTCTATCGTTATTGGTATTAACAATTTCACCGAAATAATTTTCCCTGTTTTTTGTACAAATGGTTACAAAATACATTGCCTCATTTGCATAATTCCAATTTTGCAAACGTGCAGAGGGTATTCTATATTTATTATTAAATAGTTGTGGCAATATTTAACGGTCTTAAAAATTTAAATGCAATTATATTGAATTACATTTATTTTAAACTAAAATCTATTTATATAATTCTGTAAAAAAATTAATAAGTATTTGTTTAAATTTTAAATGCATTTTGTCGTCATCAATCGAATTAGATTTGGTTTACACTCAATTCAACTTAAATTTATCCAATGAATAAGTTTTTAATTAAAACTAAATAAGTGGATTGGCAATGAGACAAAGCACTAACAAATCCAGATGCCTTCAACTAAATGCCATTAGCCAATTGCTAATAACATGTTGAAAATAGCCTATTATTATACCTTATTTTGCAACCGTGGATTATTTAAGTTTATTAAACCCTAGTCAGCGCGATGCAGTAGAAAATACTGAAGGTCCAGTAATGATAGTAGCTGGTGCGGGTTCGGGTAAAACAAGGGTGCTTACTTACCGAGTAGCACATATTTTAAAAAAAGGTGTTGATGCTTTTAATATATTATCATTAACGTTTACCAATAAAGCAAGCAAAGAAATGCGCGAGCGCATACATTCAGTAGTAGGTAACGAAGCTCGAAACCTTTGGATGGGAACATTTCATAGTATTTTTGCAAGAATATTACGAGTAGAAAGCGAACGTATTGGCTACCCTCGCAACTTTACTATTTACGATACCGATGATGCTAAAAGTTTATTAAAATCGATAGTTAAAGAACTTAACCTTGATGAAAAATTATACAAACCTGCTGGGCTTTTAAATAGAATTTCGGCTGCTAAAAATGCTTTAGTAAATGCCCGCGAATATATGTCCAACGATGAAAATACTTCGTTTGACGAAAGCAGTGGCAGACCTTTGTTTGGTAAAATATTTCAAACCTATCAAGACCGTTGTTTTAAAGCAAGCGCTATGGATTTTGATGATTTGCTTTTAAAAACATTTGAACTTTTTAGAAACCATGCCGATATTTTACATAAATACCAACACCAGTTTAAATACATTATGGTTGATGAGTTTCAGGATACCAACCAAGCGCAATATGCCATTATAAAAAAGCTAGCCGCAGTGCATCAAAACATTGCTGTTGTTGGCGATGATGCACAAAGTATTTATGCTTTTAGAGGAGCAACTATTGCTAATATTTTAGGTTTTCAACGCGATTTTAGTGATGTAAAAACATTTAAATTAGAACAAAATTACCGCAGTTCGCAAACCATTGTGGAGGCAGCAGGTGGTTTAATTAAATTAAATAAAGATCAAATTCCTAAAAAAGTATTTACCACAAACGATTTAGGTGAAAAAATAAAAGTACTTAGGGCATTAACCGATAATGAAGAAGGAAAAATGGTTGCAAGTGCTATTTTCCAAGAAAAAATGAATGCCCATGTGGCCAATAAAGATTTTGCCATTTTATATAGAACCAACGCACAAAGCCGATCGCTTGAAGAAGCTTTGCGTAAAATGAATATTCCTTATCGCATTTACGGTGGGTTAAGTTTTTACCAAAGAAAAGAAATTAAAGATATTTTAGCTTATTTAAGATTGGTGCTAAATACCAACGATGAAGAGGCTTTAAAAAGAGTAATTAATTATCCAACAAGGGGCATTGGGAAAACTACTTTAGATAAAATAACTGTTGTGGCCGATGAGCAAAACATAAGTTTATTTGAAACATTGGAAAGGGCGCGCGAGTTTGGAATTAAAGGTTACGAAGTGTTAGGCGATTTTGTGTTAATGATTAGAAGTTTTCAAACCATGCTTAAGCGTCCAGCATACGATGTGGCCATGCATGTAGCCAAACAAACGGGTTTACTAAAATCGTTGTACGAAGATAAAACGGTAGAAGGGATAGCACGTTATGAAAATATGGAAGAGTTGCTAAACGGATTAAAAGAATTTAGTATTGATGAAAGTGTAGATGAAGATGGAGTGCAGAAATACGGGATATTAGAAGAATATATGTCAGACATTGCTTTGCTAACCAATGCCGATAATGAAGACCCAGCAGACAATGACAAAGTAACTATGATGACCATTCATGCCTCTAAAGGATTGGAATTTATGCATGTATTTATAGTTGGCTTGGAGGAAAACTTATTTCCATCGCAACTTTCGTTAAATAGCCGACAAGAATTAGAGGAAGAAAGAAGATTATTTTATGTAGCAATAACCAGAGCTATGAAAAAACTAACTCTTTCGTTTGCTACCAGTAGGTTTAAGTTTGGGAACATAAATAACGCAGAACCAAGTAGGTTTTTAAGTGAGTTAGATCCACAATATTTACAAATGGATGCAATATTTAGTAAAGGAAATCAAGATATATATTCTCAAATTAAAACAACTGCTCCGCCATCTCGTTTTGGGAAATCATTATCTCCAAATGCTAAATCAAATACCTCTTCGGTTGGTCAACGATTTAATACTCCAACCAAATCTGCAACCGAAGCACCACCTCCAATAGATCCAAACTTTATTGGTGACGATACAAAAAACATTCAAATTCAACAAAAAGTTGAACATCAACGATTTGGTTTTGGAATTGTAATTAATTTAGAAGGTGTAGGTGAAGGTAAAAAAGCAGAAATTGAGTTTGAGCAATTTGGAAAAAAAATGATTGTTTTAAAGTTTGCAAAACTTAAACTATCCTAAGTTTTAATGCACTAATTTTTAATATTGTAAAAGCAATTACAACATTTTTTAAACAAATTGTTGATTGCTTGATTATAAATAGTTAAATTGCGACATAGTAGTTTTTAAAAAAGAGTAAAAAATGTATTCTGAAATTAATATTTGGTCATTGGTCAAGAGTTTATTACACAATCATAATTGTATAGTTGTTCCTAGTTTAGGAGGTTTTTTGGCACACCAACAAAGTGCAAGCATTGATCCTATTTCCCAAACTATTAAACCTCCATATGTGCACATTACCTTTAATTCAAAATTAAATTTAAATGATGGATTATTAGCTACTTTAATTGCTGATCATTTAAAAATTGATTACATTGATGCTATCAAAATTATTGAAGAAGAGGTAATTTTATTTAACCAAAAATTAGTCAGTTTATCTTTTTATAAAATAGAAGAACTAGGAACTTTTACATTAAATACTGCAGGTAAACTGGTTTTTGAACCAGAAAAAAATATTAATTATTTGTTAAACTCATTTGGTTTAGAAACGGTTAAGTTAAATTCTGTTTTTGAAACAAGAACAACCAAAATAATTCAAAAAATAGAAACGCCAGAAATATTAGAAAACAACCAAAGGTTTAAAACAGAAAAAGAAGAACTAGTAAATAAATTAGTTACTCATAAAAATAATTTAGCAGTTTTAACACCTCAAAGAAAAAGCAAAAATGGTGTTTTAATAACTGTGGTTAGTACATTGTTAATACTTGTTTTAGGCTTTAATGCTTTTATATTTTTACAAGAAGGAAACCTGACTCCAATTAGAAAAAAATATAACGAATTAAACATTGGCATTGATTTAGAGTCGGTTTTTGAAACAAATAGCATTGATAAAAATAAGGTTGATAAAAATGAACTATTAAAAACTTACAATAAAAATTCAACACCAAAAGAAATTGCATTTAACAATAAAATAATTTTTGATTTTAGCACTACCAAAAATATAGAGCAAGTAGTAAGCAATGAAAAAAATATTGAAGTAAATGTTTTAGATATTAATAATGAAAAAGTAATAAGTAACCAAAATAGTAAACTTTATTATATAGTTGCTGCAGCATATAATAATGAAGAAAAAGCCAAAAGTTTTTTAAATGAAATTAAAAACGATGGGTTTGATAATGCTGAGTTAATTTTAAATAATTCCACAAACAAAAAAGCATTAAAATATTTGGTAACATATAATAAATTTAGTGATTTAAGTATTACTGAAACCGAACTGAATACCTTGAACGAATATGAAAATCCTGATGCTTGGATTTTTGAATCAAACCAATAAAATTCTTTAAAATATTCAATTATTTTTTTAATATTACGGCTATAAATGAGTGAAAATAATTCGACTGATAGCGATAATATTACCTTTAATTTAGCAAGCGATTTAGTTAAAAATACCAATATAAGTTTATTTTTAACTGGTAAAGCAGGCACAGGGAAAACTACTTTTTTAAAGCATATTCAAAATACAAGCATTAAAAAAATGGTAGTTGTAGCCCCAACCGGAGTTGCCGCAATTAATGCAGGTGGAGTAACCATGCATTCATTTTTTCAATTGCCTTTTTTGCCTTTTGTAAAAGATGCAAATCATGGTTTTGGACAAATAGAATGTGTAAACAGATACACTCATTTTAAAAATGTAAAGTTTAATAAAGAAAAAATTGAACTATTAAACGAATTAGATTTATTAATAATTGATGAAGTAAGTATGTTGCGAGCCGATATGCTTGATTGTATTGATGAAACTTTAAAATATTACAGACGCAATCAAATTCCATTTGGAGGAGTTCAGCTTTTATTTATTGGCGATATGTTTCAGTTGCCACCAGTAACTAGCGATAACGAATGGTCGTTACTAAGTAAGTATTACAAAAGTCCATTCTTTTTTAGTTCTGAGGCTTACCAGCAACTTAATCCTGCCCACATTGAACTATCGAAAATTTATAGACAAAAAGAAGAAAAATTCATTAATTTATTAAATAATATTCGCCATAATAATATGGATGAATATGATTTTGAATTATTGCAAGAACGTTTTGACCCAGATGCTGCAAGATACCAAGATGGATTAATTACACTCACTACTCATAACAGAACTGCTGATAGTATCAATCAACAAAAACTGGCAGAGTTAGAACAAGAATCGATAGTTTTTGAAGGAGAAATTAATGGAGATTTTAACGAAAAATCGTTGCCAGCCGAAAAGTCTTTAGAATTGAAAGAAGGTGCCCAAGTTATGTTTATAAAAAACGACATTGAGAAAAAGTATTTTAATGGAAAACTTGCTAAAATTAAAAGCATTGCTAAAGATGAAATTATAGTTGAATTTGAAAGTGGAAATCAATTAAAAATTGAAAAAGAAGTTTGGAAAAATATAAGATATAATTTAAACAGAGACGAAAACGTTATAGAAGAAGAAGAAATAGGAAGTTTTAAACAGTTTCCAATAAGGTTGGCTTGGGCTATCACCATTCATAAAAGTCAAGGACTTACTTTTGACAGATTGGCAATTGATGCTGGTACATCGTTTGCTGCTGGGCAAGTATATGTTGCATTGAGTAGGTGTCGAACTTTTGATGGTTTAACATTGCTTAGCAGAATTTATCAAAACAGTATTTTAAGCGATGAAAGAATTGTAAATTTTTCAATAAAACAATCGAATGAGCAAGCATTAATGGATGGTTTGGATGATGCAAAATTTGAATACAGTCTTTCGCAACTTTATAAAACTTTCGACTTAAGAAAAGTAGTTCAAGAATATGCTCAATTTGAAGCTTATACTGCTACCAAACAAATACCTGAAAAAGAAGAAACATTGCAACATTTAAGTGCAATTATTAGAAATTTAAATGAACACAGAATAGTAGCTGATAAATTTAAAATAAGGATTGAAGAACTTATTAAACAAAATCCTATTGACAATGATTTAATAAGCGAACGAGTAAAAAGTGCTAAAATGTATTTTTCTGTAAAATTATTAGACGATGCCTATAAACCATTGCAAAGCATTGAAACAAATTTAAAATTAAAAGCAAAAACAAAACAGTTTATTACCAATTTACAAAAAGTAAAATCGTTTATTATAAAACGCATAAACGATATTGAAACAGCTACATTAGGTTCGTTCGATATTGCAATAAAAAGTATTGAAAAACCAAATGATATTGTTGAAAGTATCCAATCGAAAACTATAAAAATTAACTCGAAAGAGGAAAGTTTTAAACTATATAAAGAGGGAAAAACCATTGAAGAAATTGCAGCTATTAGGGCAATGGCAGTTTCAACAATAGGTGGGCATTTAGCTCATTATGTAGATTTAGGAGAATTGGATGCACTCGATTTTGTTAGCCAAGAAACCATTGACCAAGTACAAGAATTATTAAAAAATGGCAAAGAAAGGTTTGGCGAATTGAAAGCTGAATTACCAATAGAAATTACTTTCGACCAAATTAGAATGGCTGTAGCTCAGATTAATAGAAAAAATAGTTTAAAATAAAAATTGAACAACTTATCAATATATTTTTCTATTTAAATAAATAATATAGGTTAAATGCTATAAAAGGAATTATATTTACTTCATATTAAAATTTATAATATGAATTCATTTATAAAAGTGGAGCGATTTTTAAATTTACCTCAAAGTAAAATAGGTCGAGTATTTATTAATAATAAACTTTTTTGCTACAGTGAAGAAGATGAAGCTAGAACTACAAAAGACAGCAACCAAATTTTTATTCCAGATGGAGTTTATAGTTTAGAAATTGCTGAAAACAGAATTATAAAAGTTCCAAGTATTTATAAACACGAAATGATTTCAATAACTGGTGTTCCAAATAATGAAATTCTTTTGTTTCACTAAGGTTTTTTAAAAAGTAATTTGGCCAATTTTTTAGTTATTGGCGATAAAATAGGAGTGATGCATGGCAATGAAGGATTACTTTCATCTAAAGCCACTTATTTCGAATTTCACCAAAAAGTTTTTGATAAAATTAAATCAGGATCACAAAAAATAGCATTTACTACTATTTAATATTATGCTAATATGTATTTGAACAGTAAAAAAATTACTGCTAACAAAAACATAAAAATAGAAATTTTATTAATTCCATGCATTACCTTCAAATTAAAATTTGAAGTATTTGATGAATTGTTTTTTTTCCAAAAAAGAACATAGCTTAAAAATTTTTGAATCATAGAATATAAACCTTTTAAATTCAAAAATAGTTTTAAATATTAATTTTTACCAATGTGAAATGATAATTTTATCATTTCTTACAGTGGTAAATACGGATATGATAGTTGTTTAATCAGTTTTACTGATCTATTACAAATATCACTTCGGTATAAGAAAATTTTTCTTGTTAGATTAGTCTAAGTTTTTAATTTTGCTACTCTAAAAAAATGTTAAATAATTCTGACAAATCATTAAGCGAAATACATGAGAGTGTAAAAATTCCAATTAAAAAAAATTGGTTTAGAACATTACTTGCATTTGTTGGCCCAGCATATTTAGTAAGTGTTGGTTACATGGATCCAGGAAATTGGGCAACCGATATAGCAGGTGGAAGTGCTTTTGGTTATCAATTGGTTTGGGTTTTATTAATGAGCAATTTAATGGCACTTTTACTACAAACATTAGCTGCCAGATTAGGATTAGTAAAAGGATGGGACCTTGCCCAAGCCAGCAGGCAACAATACCCTCAATGGACAAATATTTCGTTATATGTTTTTTCAGAAATAGCAATAGCGGCCTGCGATTTAGCTGAAATTATAGGAATGGCAATTGGTTTAAATTTATTGTTTGGTTTGCCTTTAATTTATGGAGTAATTATTACCGTTTTAGATTCATTTTTATTGTTGTTTTTAATAAACAAAGGAGTCAGGAAATTAGAAATGTTTATTTTATCATTGGTAAGCATTATTGGAATTTCGTTTATAGTTGAATTATTAATAGTAAATCCCAATTATATTGAAGTAAGTAAAGGTTTTATACCTACTGGTTTAAATGGCAATGCGCTTTATATTGCTATTGGAATTATTGGTGCAACAGTTATGCCTCATAATTTATATTTACATTCAGCCTTGGTTCAATCGCGAAAAATTGAAAAAACATTTAATGGAATAAAGGAAGCCATTAAATATAATTTTATCGATTCTTTTGTAGCATTGAACTTGGCATTTTTTGTAAACTCAGCTATATTAATTTTAGCGGCAACAGCATTTTTTAAGTTTGGATATAATCAAGTTACCAGCATACAAGAAGCACATTTATTACTAACAAGTCTTTTTGGAAATTTAGCACCATCGTTATTTGCAGTTGCATTAATTTGTGCTGGTCAAAGCTCAACTATTACTGGCACTTTAGCAGGACAAATAATAATGGAAGGTTATTTAAACCTTCGAATTAGCCCTGTAATAAGAAGGTTGTTAACAAGGTTAATTGCAATTGTTCCGGCAGTATTTACAATACTTTTTTTTGGCGAAGAAAAATTGGGCGATTTATTAGTATTAAGTCAAGTAATATTAAGTTTACAATTGGGTTTTGCAGTTATTCCATTAATTCATTTTACAAGTAGTAAAAGTATAATGGGGCAGTTTGTCATTAAAAATTGGGTTAAAATACTAGCTTGGATCAGTGCTTTTTTAATTATTTCGTTAAATATAAAATTGGTTTTTGAAGAAGTAAGCAGTTTGTTTTCAATTCTTAGTTCAAACCAATGGTACTTTAAATTGCTAATATTAATAGTTTGTGTTTTTGCTTTTTTACTTTTAATGTATATTACTTTTAATCCACTTTTTATAAAATTAACCAAACAAAAACGGATTGTACCCCATGGAAATGCGGTACATATCAATCAAATAGAATTGGCGGTTTATAATAAAATTGCAATCACTATCGATTTTAGTAAAAACGATGAATCAACCATACAACATGCTTTTAGTTTAGGAGGTAAAAAAGCGGAATATTTATTAATTCATATTGTTGAATCGGCAATGGCTAAAAGGTTAGGAAGCGATGCGCTTGATTTAGAAACTAAATCGGATTTTAGTAATTTAGAATCATATAGCAACGATTTAAATATCCTTGGTTTTAAAAATACTATTAAATTGGGTTATGGCAATAGGGCCAAAGAAATTTCGAAAATTGTAAATGAAAATAAAATTGATTTACTGGTTATGGGAGCTCATGGCCACGCTGGTTTAAGCGATATTGTTTTTGGCTCAACTGTTGATAGTGTTAGGCATTTGGTTAAAATTCCAGTTTTGGTTGTAAACTAGTCTGTATGAAATATTTTTTAAGTTTAATAAGTTTTTGTTTGCTGCTTTTTGGAGTTCCGAAAAATGGTATAAGCCAAGTTTTGAAAGTTGGGAATAAATTGCACATAAATAGTTGCGATAGCAATAAACCCGAATTTGTGGGCATTGAAATTTATAGCAGAGCAAATGAATACGATAAAACAGAGGTTGATTCATTAACAGGAAAGGGATTAAGCAAATCCTTTTTTAATACTAAAAGTTTAGAAGGAAAACGCCTTCCTTGCTCAATGGGTGGAAGAAAATACACCATTGCTGCCATAGATAAATATACAGATAAAGGCATTACCCATACCATTGTCTTATTGTACGATTATTACTATTTAAATTTAATTTTGGTTGATTATGAAACAGCCATTTTAAATAATGAAATTTTTACTCAACCTAAAAAAGTGATAAAAGTTAAGAAGAAAAGCAGTAAAAAGGTTAAATAATATTGCTAAAAACATAAAACATTTCTTGTGCTATTTCCAAGCTTCTTTCTAAATACTTTTCATTCATTAATTCAGTACCATCAAATTGTTTTGGGTCGTTATAAGTAATTGGAAATCTTCCATCAGCGCCTAATACCATTGGGCAACCTTCATCGGCATTACTACAAGTTAACACTGCAGCAAAATTGCTTTTTGGGTTAAACTCATTGTTATAAATTTTTGAAAAACATATTATTGGATTTTCGTTTTCGCTATATTTTATGGCATAAACTGGGTTTTCATTATCGCTTAATTTTTGAATGAGAAATCCTTGATTGATTAAAGTTTCAAACACTTTAGGAAACATAGCAGTAGCTTCAGTTCCTCCTGAATAACAACACACATTTTTAATATTGAAATGATAAGACATTGTTTGTGCCCAAACTTGCGAAAAATGACTTCTTCGTGAGTTGTGCGTACAAATAAAATTTAACAGAATGTCTTCATTATTATTTTTTTTTATTTGAATATATTCTATTAATGGTTGTAAAATTGTTTTACGTTCTAAGGCAATTGAATTAACAGAAAACTGGCTTATTAAATCTTTGATTTTTATATACATTTTAATAAAATTTATTTTTCAACATTAAACTTGCTTTAACCAACAAAATTAAAACGGGTACTTCCACCAATGGACCAATAACTCCAACAAAAGCTTGAGGTGAATGTATACCAAATACAGCTATGGATACTGCAATGGCCAATTCAAAATTATTACCTGTTGCGGTAAACGATATGGAAGCATTTTTATCGTAAGGTACTTTCATTATTTTATTAATAAAAAAACTTACAAAAAACATCAACACAAAATAAATAATTAATGGAACGGCTATTTTTAAAACATCTAATGGTAACGTTAATATTTTATCACCTTTTAAACTAAACATTAATACTATTGTAAACAGCAATGCATATAAAGTTATAGGCGATATTTTAGGAACAAATTTTCTATTGTACCAATCGTTTCCTTTTTGTTTTATTAAAAAATACCTGCTTACAAAACCAGCTATAAAAGGAATACCTAAATATATAAATACACTTTGCGCCACTTCATTAAAAGGAACAGAAATATTAAAACTGCCTAAACCTATTTTTTGAGGAAGTACATTTATAAAAAGCCAAGTGTAAAAACTATAAGTCAATACTTGAAATATACTATTTAAAGCTATTAATAAAGCGCCATATTCTCTGTTTCCACCTGCCAAATCGTTCCAAACTATAACCATTGCAATGCAACGTGCTAAGCCAATTAATATTAAACCAACCATGTAATCGGGTTCGTTTTTTAAGAAAATAATTGCCAAAACAAACATTAATATTGGCCCTACTATCCAGTTTAAAAACAACGATAATGTCAATACTTTTTTATCTTTAAAAGCAATTGGAAGCAAAGAATAATCTACTTTAGCCAATGGTGGATACATCATTAATATTAATCCGATTGCTAGTGGCAAATTAGTGGAGCCAACTGAAAGTGTGTTGAAAATATTTTTTACATTAGGAAAAATATAACCAATAGCAATGCCTAAAAACATAGCTAAGAAAATCCATAAGGTTAAGTATCTATCTAAGAATTTTAATTTTACATTCATATTTTAAAATAGTTTAACAGCAACCACCACCAGGCGAGCATGTGATAGTAGTTATTAATTTTTCAGTAGGAATGCCACAATTGTCCTTCGCCAAACAGTCGGTAAATTTTGATTTTAACAAAAACCTATTTCCACTAAAAGCCAAATCATATTTTTCAATGGTTGTGCCTTGAAACTCCACTTCTATTTCTCCATTTCCAATATTCAGTTTTTTTTCAGAAAGCTTAATTATATTCAATAATTTCATTGGCTTTAATCGATGGTCTTCATCATTGGCATTCCATAATTGAAAGTTAATTACTTTTTCATTTCTTAAAGTACCTCCACAATCAATAAATTTTTTTGTTATTTCCCCAATTTCAGTTACATGAAAATGTGCAGGAACAGTAGTTCCATTTTCAAACTCAAATACTACATCATTCAATGAAGGCAGTATGTTTTTTATTTCTTCTAAATTCATATTTTTATTTTTTAACAACAATTAGTGCTTTTCTCAATTAGTTTTAAATTTATATTTTCAAAATAGGCTTGTATTTGGTTCCAAACAGTTTCGTCAATACAATAACATATTGCAGTTCCTTCAATACTTCCTTTAATAATTCCAACATTTTTTAGTTCTTTTAAATGTTGCGATATGGTTGGTTGTGCCAGTTTTATTTCATTCACAATATCGCCACAAATGCAGCTATTTACTTTTATTAAATATTCGATAATGGCAATGCGTGCCGGATGACCCAATGCTTTTAAAAGTAAAGCAATTTTGTTTTGATCTTCTGTATAATTAATTGTTTTGGTTGCTCCCATATTTTTATATTGCAATATTACGATAGATATGTTTTAAAAAAAATGATTTTTCAATCATTTTTAAATTTTCATTAACCTCAATACTTTTTCTATATCTTCGGGGGTGTCAATGCAATGGCTATCGTGCTCGGTTATGGCGCATTTTATTTTAAAACCATTCTCTAACCAACGCAATTGCTCTAACGATTCCGCTATTTCTAAGCTTGATGGTTGTAATTTACATACTGCTTCTAAAATATCGTTCCGGTAAGCATACATGCCCACGTGTCTGAAATAATTGTGGTGTAAATGCCATTCAGATTGAGGAACTCCTTTAATATAAGGAATAACCATTCTGCTAAAATACAATGCTTCGTTATGCGTGTTTAATGTAATTTTTACTTCGCCCATGTCAAACAAAACTTCATGGCTATCAACATTAATCATTAATGTGGCCAGTTCGGTTTTTCCATCGCAAAGCGCAGCTAATAATTCTATTTGACTGGGGTCAATAAATGGTTCATCGCCTTGAATATTGATAATATATTGTGCATCAAAACCTACATTTTTAAGGGCTTCAAAACATCTGTCTGTTCCACTTGGATGGTCTTTTTTTGTATATACAGCCTTGCCTCCAAAACTTTCTACATGGTTATAAATGCGTTCATCATCGGTGGCTACAATTACATGCGTTAACGATTTGGCTTTACTTGCTTGTTCGTAAACTCTTTCAATCATGGTTTTACCTTTAATATCAATCAATGGTTTTCCAGGAAAACGTGAACTGTCGTATCGGGCGGGTATAATTCCTACTATCATTTTCTAAATTTTTTTCAATAGTAATAAAATAAAAATTAGTGGCATTAAATAATTTTTAAGATAATACGTTTAAATTATAGTTCTCATTTAAATTACCTACTACTTATGAAAACAAAAATTAATCTTCATTTTACTATTGAGTTATGGTGCTGCTATGGCACAAAAAATTCAAAAAGCACAATTATTTTACGCCTCCGACCAATATGATTTAACAGATGAACACAAACAAAAACTGAAAACATTATGCGATTCGTTAAAAAATTATAACATAGTACAAATAACGATTAAAGGCTATACCGATTCGGATGCTGATAGCATTTATAATATTGGGCTTTCGAACAAAAGAACAAACCAAGTTAAAAACGAATTGGTTAATTTGGGAATAAATAATCGACTCATTTTTGAAAACTATTTTGGCGAAAAGTATGCCTCTTTCGATTCTATTTCGGAAGATAAAAAAAGTAAAAACAGAAGGGTAGATATTATTGCAACTGTATTGCCTAAAGAAAAAAAGGTAATTTTAAAAGACTCTTGTATTGATGGAGATACCAGCCTTGTGATGGAAAATGGAACTATTTTTAAAATGAAAAAATGTAATTGGAGAGAAATAGGAAATAAAATTCAATTTGTTGAAACATTTTCAACCGAACAAATGGTGGCACAAGGAATGAATACCAATACCGAGAACGATGGCCAATTAATAACTGGTGGAATGATTTCGATTGGAAATAATAGTCCTAACTGTAAATTTGATGATACCATAACTGTATTAATTCCTATAAAAGATACTTGTATAAATCCCCGATTATTTTCCCTTTGGGAAAGAAATGGAAAAAACTGGAAGCCTACTAAATCGGTTAAAGTGAAGCAAGTTACCATTAAAAATAATTTATATTACGAATTAAAAATTACTAGGTGTGTAAAGCTAAATTTGGATTATAGAGTGCCAAAAGGGAGTGAAATTACCATTGCTAATCCAGTAAAAAATTATAAAATGATTAGGTTGGAAATTTATGGGGAATGCCCAAGATTTTACTGGCAGTTTACTAAAATTAGTAATAATAAAAAAAAGTTTAGTATAGCTTATTTTAAAAGTGAACCAATAATTAAAGTATGGCTATTGAATAATAATGATAAAATGGATACTTTAATTTCAAACTTTATTCCTTTAAGTAGTTTAAACCATAAAATATTTGATGGTTTTGGAGGTAAAAAACCAGATGAATACAATAAGTTTTTTATATTTAAAATTAAAGAGAAAAAATTTTACCACAAATACTGGCTTAGGAAAGAAAATTTTGAATAAGTAAATGTAAATTATTGTAAAATAACATAATCGAATAAAATGCAAATAATAGCTAGTAAAGGAACAACTCGTTTAAAAAAATGTACCAAGTAATCGTTGTTTAAAATGCTTTTTAAATTTTTAAAATACAAATATCTAACAAGCAAAATAATGGATGAAGATGCAATTAATAGCAATGAAATATTAAACAAATAAAGGTATCTTCCATTTGCTATTGCTGCTAAAATTAATACAAAAAAAACAAATAAATTAATAAAAGTTGCTTGTTCCCAAAACATTTTTTCATGTTTGCTATAAATGTGTTCGTATTCGGGTATTTTACTTTCTACTTCTTTGTTTACAAGCTTTACATCTTCTCTATCAAAGGTATAATTGTCGGAGTTGTTAAGCGGATTTTGATTTAATAAATAACATAAATGATAATAAAGGGTAGGTAATTCAGCTTCAAACATGTCGGGTATTTCAAAAAAGTTTTCAATACAAACCGAAAAAAATTCCGCCTCATTGGTTGAACCGTATTCTCTAAAAAAATCATCAGTTCCATTTCTATGACTAATAAACGACATCATAGCAATTTCGTTATATTCATTAAAATAATTACTGAATTTATTATCTAAATTACTTGAGCTCATGGTTTGCATTCGCAGCATGTGGGCAAACTCATGCAAACCTAAATTGTAAGTATCACGGCTGTCTTCGTATCCTTCCACAAAATGATACCAACTTAAAAAAACCACACCATTTCCCATTGCTAAACCTTTTACCCAATTTTCAACCAACCTGCTATAAAAATGATTTGGGTAAATAACAACTCCTTTTAACATTTCAATATGAGGGTTTTTAAAACCATAAGTAAGTTGAGTCAAGCAACCACTTATATACATACTCATTTCATGGGTAAATACTAATTCTTCACGCGTTTGAATTTCTATTCTTTCGTTTATTTCAATGCTTCTTTCTACAAATTTGTATTTGCCATTAATATCTAATTTATTAAAATACGGAATATTGTCCTCGTAAAACTGATTATAGGTATTAAAATCAGTATGGGAAGCATCGTAAAAAGCCTCGTTATTGTCGGGCTGAACAATATGGAAGTAACGGATATATGCCCATAAAAAAATAATTATTAAAATGCATAATGTTCCCAAACTGTTTTGTTTTTACCGATACGATTATACTAATTTTATTGGTAAATTTTTTCTTCAAAAAAAATCCCAACCGATTACTCAATTGGGATTAGTTTAATTATATTTCGTTTTTCGTTTATCGTTTATCGTTTATCGTTATTCGTTTATCGTTATTCGTTTATCGTTATTTGTTTCTCGATATTCGTTATTTTTTATTCTAATTTCGTACTTCGAATTTCGTGCTTCGAATTTCGTGCTTCGAATTTAGTATTTCGAATTTCGTACTTCGTACTTCGTACTTCATACTTCAACACTTAAAACTTAAACACTTCGAACTCCTACAAATGAATACACTCACCATACGCTTGTGCGGCAGCTTCCATAATGGCTTCGCTCATGGTTGGGTGTGGGTGGACCGATTTAATAATTTCCATTCCAGTAGTTTCTAACTTACGCGCTACCACTACTTCGGCAATCATTTCAGTTACGTTAGCACCAACCATGTGTGCACCTAAAAACTCACCATATTTAGCATCAAATATTACTTTTACAAAACCTTCCTTTACGCCACCCGCACTTGCTTTTCCGCTTGCACTAAAAGGAAACTTACCTATTTTTAATTCGTATCCAGCTTCTTTAGCTGCTTTTTCAGTATATCCAACTGAGGCTACTTCTGGAGAGCTATATGTACAACCAGGAATATTGTTATAGTTCAATGGTTCAGGATGATGGCCAGCAATTTTCTCTACACAAATTATACCTTCAGCACTTGCCACGTGCGCCAATGCTTGTCCTTTAACAATATCGCCAATGGCATAAACGCCTTTAACATTGGTTTGGTAATAATCATCAACCAAAACTTTGCCTTTATCGGTTTTAACACCTAAAGTTTCTAAGCCTAAATTTTCTAAATTTGTTTGAATTCCTACAGCAGAAAGCACCACATCTACTTGCATTTCTTTCAAACCTTCAGCAGTTTTAATGGTTACTTTACAACCTTCGCCACTTGCATCTACATTTTCAACCGAGGCAGAAGTTAATATTTCAATGCCCGATTTTTTAAATGCTATGGTTACTTCCTTACTCGAATCTTCATCTTCAACAGGTAATATTGTTGGTAAAAATTCAACAATAGTAACTTTAGTACCCATGCTGTTATAAAAATAAGCAAACTCGCAGCCAATTGCACCACTTCCCATTACCAACATGGTTTTTGGTTGCGTTGGCAATACCATTGCATCGCGGTATCCCAATACTTTTTTATTATCTATTTTTATATTTGGCAATTCGCGGCTTCGGGCACCAGTTGCTAATATTATGTGCTTGGCTTCAACCGTTTTTTTAGTTCCTGCAGCTTCGGTTACTTCTACTTTACCTGCAGCTATTAATTTTCCGTGGCCAGCAATAATTTCAATTTTATTTTTTTTCATTAAAAAAGCAATTCCCTTGCTCATATTGTCAGCAACACCTCTGCTTCTTTTTACTACACCATCAAAATCGTGTGAGGCTTCTTTTACATTTATTCCATAATCAGCGGCATGTTTTATATATTCAAAAACTTGTGCCGATTTTAGTAAAGCTTTGGTGGGTATACAACCCCAATTTAAACAAACACCACCCATTTCAGCTTTTTCAATAATTGCAGTTTTTAATCCTAACTGACTTGCTCTAATTGCTGCCACATAGCCTCCAGGGCCGCTACCTATTACTACTAAATCGTAATTCATTTTTATTAAAATTATTTTATTATTATTTGCAAATAAAAGCAATATTTACAATAAACAGAATGCAATATTTTGAAGCTTTAATATTGAAATAAATTGTTAAACTTTAAAACGCTCATGAAAAGCACGTTCTAATTCTTCTCGGTGCATTGGGTGTGCCAATTTAATTAATTCAAAAGCACGTTGTTCTAAGTTTTTTCCAAATAAATTTACTGCACCATATTCTGTTACCACCCAATGTATATTTCCTCGTGTAGTTACAACTCCAGCTCCAATGCTTAATGTTGATACAATTCTTGAAATTCCTTTTGAACTAATTGAAGGCAAAGCAATAATAGGTTTACCTCCTTTTGAAAGTGATGCACCTCTTATAAAATCCATTTGCCCACCAATGCCAGAGTATTGATATGTTCCAAATGAATCAGCACAAACTTGACCTGTAATATCTATTTCAATCGCGCTATTAATACTGGTAGCTTTTGGATTTTGACGAATAATGTCAGTATCATTTACCCAAGAAATATCTTGAGCGCTTATTAGTTGATTATCGTTTGCAAAAGCATATAGTTTTTTAGTTCCAATCATAAAACCAGTTACAATTCGGCCATTAATAATTTTTTTCATACTGTTATTTATCACACCACTTTCTATTAAAGGCAATACCCCATCAGAAAACATTTCGGTATGTAGTCCTAAATTTTTATGGTTAGTTAAATTTTTGAGTACTGAATCTGGAATTGCTCCAATTCCTAATTGTAAAGTGGCACCATCTTCTACTAAATTAGCTATTATCTCTCCAATTTTTTCGATAGAAGGCGTAATATTTTCGCTATAATTTACAGTTGGTAGCTCATCTTCAATCCAAACCATTTTATAAATTTGATTAACATGAATAAAACCTGCACCATGCACTCTTGGCATATTAGGGTTTACTTGTGCAATAATAATTTTTGCAGTTTCTTCAGCTGCTTTAGCCACATCAACCGATGTTCCTAACGAACAAAAACCATGAATATCTGGAGGCGAAACATGAACAATGGCAACATCTAAAGGCAAATAATTTTCTCTAAATAAAATTGGAATTTCACTTAAAAAAATTGGTATATAATCACCTTGTGGACCGTTTACAGCTTTTCTGGTATTTGCCGAAACAAAAAGTGAATTGATATAAAAACTTCCAGAATATTTTGTATTGCCAAAATCAATATCGCCCAAAGTTGAAATACTTACCAATTCTACATTTTTTAGTTCTTGGTATCTATCTAATAATTTATTTATTAAAAAAAACAGGTGTGGCTGCACTTCCATGTAAAAAAAACCGATCACCTGATTTTATAATCGATACAGCTTCTTCAGCACTTACATATTCCTTCATTTGCTTAAATAATTTTTATTTTGGATCAAATTAATAGTATTTTAAATTCTAATAGTATGATTTTTATATAAATATATATTCCATATTATTATATATTATTGATTACCATTGTTTAGTGTCCTGTATTTAACAATAATTTATTGTTAAATATACAATTAATAATACTTTATATTTTGTTATTGAGTTAAAAAAGCTACTTTTGCACCCTTTTAAAATAAGACATTAAATGCAAAAAATCAGAAACATAGCTATTATTGCTCACGTTGATCACGGGAAAACTACCTTGGTTGATAAAATATTACACCAAACACAACTTTTCCGTGAAAATCAAGAAAAAGGCGAATTAATACTAGATAACAACGATTTGGAGCGAGAACGTGGAATTACCATTTTAGCTAAAAATATTTCAGTTCAATACAAAGGATATAAAATTAATATAATCGATACACCTGGTCACGCGGATTTTGGTGGTGAAGTAGAAAGAGTTTTAAATATGGCTGATGGTGTATTGCTATTAGTTGATGCTTTTGAAGGACCAATGCCACAAACGCGTTTTGTTTTACAAAAAGCTTTGGCTTTAGGCAAAAAACCTATTGTTGTAATTAATAAAGTTGATAAACCAAACTGTCGTCCTGATGAAATACATGATGCTGTATTTGATTTATTTTTTAACTTAGATGCAAATGAAGAGCAATTAGATTTCCATACACTTTACGGAAGTTCAAAACAAGGTTGGATGGGAAGAGATTGGAAAAACCCAACAACTGATTTTACCACTTTGTTAGACGATATTATTACTGAAATTCCTGAACCACACGTAGAAGTAGGTAATTTACAAATGCAAATTACTTCCCTAGATTATTCTTCATTTACTGGTAGGATTGCAATTGGAAGAATTTTAAGAGGAAGTGTAAAGGTTAATCAACCTTTGAGTTTAGTGAAGAGAGATGGAAGTATTCAAAAATCGAGAGTAAAAGAATTGTATACTTTTGAAGGTTTAGGCAAATTAAAAGTAGAAGAAGCTTTTGCTGGCGATATTTGTGCAATTATGGGTATTGAAGGGTTTGAAATTGGCGATACAGTTGCTGATTTTGAAAATCCTGAAGGATTAACTCCTATTAATATTGATGAACCAACAATGAACATGTTGTTCTGTATTAATAACTCACCGTTTTTTGGAAAAGATGGTAAGTTTGTAACATCTCGACATTTACGTGACCGTTTGTTCAAAGAGTTAGAGAAAAACTTAGCATTGCGTGTGGAAGAAACCGGACAAGCTGATTCATATTTAGTGTTTGGTCGTGGTATTTTGCACTTATCTGTTTTAATTGAAACAATGAGACGCGAAGGCTACGAATTGCAAGTAGGACAACCACAAGTTATTGTAAAAGAAATTGATGGTGTAAAATGTGAACCAATGGAAATTTTAACTGTTGATGTTCCTTTAGAAGTTTCGGGTAAAGTGATAGAATTGGTAAGCCAACGAAAAGGTGATATGATAATAATGGAACCTAAAGGTGACTTAATACATTTAGAATTCGAAATACCTTCGCGTGGAATTATTGGTTTAAGAAATAACGTTTTAACAGCAACTGCTGGTGAAGCAATTATGGCACATCGTTTTAAAGCATTTGAGCCTTGGAAAGGTGTGATACCAAGTAGAATGGCAGGTGTAATGATAAGTGGTGAGCAAGGTACTTCAATTGCTTATTCAATTGATAAATTACAAGATCGTGGAAGCTTTTTTGTAGAAGCAGGCGATGAAATATATATGGGTCAAATTATTGGTGAAAATAACCGCCATGATGACTTAGTAGTAAACATTACTAAAGAGAAAAAATTAACAAATATGCGTGCTTCTGGTACTGATGACAAAACTAGAATGGCTCCTAAAATTAATTTTTCATTAGAAGAATGTATGGAATATATACAAGCTGATGAGTATGTAGAAATTACACCAAAATCGTTGCGTTTACGTAAAATTCATTTGAATGAAAATGATAGAAAGCGTTTCAAACAATCAATTGGAAGTAACTAAATAATTAATAACATTTTTTTAAAAAGCCAAAGTAATATACTTTGGCTTTTTTTTTAATCATTTATAATTAAAAACCAAACACTTGGAATAATATATAAAAATAATATTGTCTTTTTTTGAAAAAAACGTACTTTTGCAACCCCAAACAAATAAAATGGTGGTTTTAGCTCAGTTGGTTAGAGCGCCTGATTGTGGTTCAGGAGGTCGTGGGTTCGAGCCCCATATTCCACCCCATTTAAATTTTAAAAGCTTTACTTTTTAGTAAAGCTTTTTTTATAAATTATTAAAAAAAATTTATAGTAAAAGTATTTTACCCTGAATTTTTTCAAGAATTTCAATACCTTTTTCTTCAATATTTGGTAGTTTTTCTACTTCTATTTTATTTTCAAATTTTTAAACTCAATAGAAACATTATTACTTAAAATAGCAATGGAAACTATTTTTGATATTGGTAATTTAAAGCGTGAACCAATTTCTGTTTTCAAATAATTATAAATAGAAAATAATCCAATAGGAAGTCCAATTATAAGAAGAATACTTATACGACCATTAACCATATTTAAATACAGTAAAAATATCCCTATTGCAAAGCTTAGAACCCAAAACAATTTAATTTTAATTTTTCGAATTATATTTGATTTTTGTAATCCTTTTTTTTCTAATTCAATTGTTTCAGACCAATTGCCAGAATTTGTAAAATAGATATTATCAGTATCAATATTTACAAAACCATATTCGTATTTAAACCATTCCTTCATTTTTTTTTAATAAATATCAAAAACATTTAATTAAACAAAAATAAAATAAATAATAAAATTTTTATTTGTTTAATATTATTAGTCCCAATACTAATGCTGATGAGAGTTTACATGTTTTTTGTTTAGCTTTCCAAATAAGCCAAAACGGATATGCAACTATTAGCAACTGATGAGGTTTTACAAACCTTACTTAATTACCAGCAGACATTTGAATACAAATAATAGCAATAACTTTTAATACATATTTATTCATGAAAGGCATTGTAATGTGCGGATTACAAATCCTTGTAGTAAATAATTTGGATTTGCAAATCCAAACCAGCGGAAAATGTATTATTTTTTTTCTCGTCAGGTTGCTATCGGACGAAGGACAAAAATCAAAACATTATTTCCCTCTTCCTTGAATTATTATTAAAAAGGTGTAAATAATTATTCTAAAATCAATAGCTATGGAGCGGTTTTCAATGTATAAAATATCAAACTGAAGGCGTTCTACCATTTCATCAATATTTTCAGCATATCCATATTTTACCATTCCCCAACTAGTAATACCAGGTTTTACACGTTGCAAGTGTTTGTAGTGTGGGGCAACTTTTATTATTTGGTCAATAAAAAACTTTCGTTCAGGTCTTGGACCCACAAGGCTCATTTCGCCTATTAAAACATTGTAAAATTGTGGAATTTCATCAAACCTATACTTACGAATAAAAACACCAAATTTGGTTCTTCTGTTATCGGTGGTGCTTGAAAGTGCGGGTCCATCTTGCTCCGCATTGGTATACATGCTTCTAAATTTTAATATGTAAAATGGTTTGCCTTTATAACCAATACGTATTTGTTTAAATAAAATAGTTCCGGGGCTACTTAATTTTACCCCTAATGCTACTAATAAAAACAAGGGTGAGAGACCAATTAAAACTACCAAGGAAATAAAAACATCTAAAATTCTTTTTATTAATTTTTGCCATTGAGGCATTACATCTTGATTAATTTCAATTAAAGCAGTTCCTACCACATTATCCAATTTTACAGAGCCACTCCTCAAATCGTAGGTATCTGGAATTATTCTTAAAATTACATTTTCATCTTCCAATAAATCGGTAATAATATTTAATTCTTTGTGGTTATTGCTTTCAATTCCAATTATTACCTCTTCTATTTGATATTGGTTTATTATAGTTTGAAGTTGGCTGTAATTTCCTAAAAATGTTAAAGTATTATTTAGTTTGTGTTCGTTTTTGTTAATATTATCGACACTTACATAACCTTTAATTAAAAAACCTTGTGCATTGGTTTTATTGTTAAGTTCATCTACCAAATTTAAAGTTCTATCGTTATTGCCAATAACCAAAGTGTTAAAACCTAAAATACGTTTACGTAACTGATTAATAATATATGTTGCAAAAAATACCCTCAGCGAAACAGTAATTACATAGTGTAATAAAAATAAAGTAACAGTAGTTCGGTAATAGGCTTGGTAGTTGCCCACAACATCATCGAGCAATAAAGTAAAAAACAATAAAACTACACCAATTATTGAAATACTAAATGTTTTTGAAAGCTCTTTAATACGCGATTTGCGCCAAACATCTTTGTAATTACCGGCTAAAAAATATAAGAAAACCCAAAATACAGGAATATAAATTAAACCTAAATAAAAGTTTTTGTCTATTACAATATCAATTTTACCATAAATATCGGTTTCAATAAAAAGTTTTCTATAAGCAAAAAATAACGACCATGCAAATGCAGCAGTTACTGCATCCATAGCAACTAATAAAATTACATGAAATTTTCTTTTAGTTCTCAAAAGTGAATAAGTTTAATATTATCTAAATGCAAGTTGGTATTGTCTTTTAAAGGTTCCCCACTTTTTTCAATCCTAAAAAACAGTTGAAATTTAGTTCCAAATCCTCTTTGAGCAATTTCAGACCCTATTTCAGTAGCCAAGTCTAAATAAATTTTTTGCCATAATCCGTTTGTCGAGTTTGCAGTTAAAACACTATAACCTCTCGAAGTTCCATCGGTATATAATACATTTAAACCCATAAAAAAACTACTCGTACATTTATAATCTACTTCTAAGTAAATAGGAATTCCATTTGAGGGTAAATTTTGAAATTCTTTTGAAATATAATTGAGCTGATATGTGGAGTCAGCCAATTGAATTTTAACACAATTGTTATTTAATTTCCATGCTTGATCATTACTAATTCTTATTATACTATCGCCATTTTTTTTCTGAAAAATAGAAAAATATTCTGTGTTCCCATCATAATCCTGAATTAAAGGAAACTTACAATTTGGCAAATAGGAAACAATAGGAAAAAGGGTATCGCTTTTTAAATTTGCTAAAGTAATTGTTGTGTCGTAATCAGTAAAAAGTGGATATTGAAGTCGTTGGTCATCTTGCCCCGATCGTTTTACTCCAGCTCGTAAAGTTAAATTGGTTTTATCTTTTTCAATTAATGGAATGTATGCGGGTAAGCCAAATGAACCTTTAAATTCATTGTTTTGATAAAGCCATACATCTTGTACATCTATCGATGTATCTCCCTCAGAAATAAAATTAGTACTTAACTTAAATTTATTAACATAAATGTAGGATGGAATTGTTGATTTTTCGGTAGAACAAGCTACTAAAAACAATGATATAATTATAATAATCTGATTGCGAAAAGGCATATAACCACAAATGTATTACAAAAGCATTAAAAGCCTAATAATTGAATTTATTTTTAATTTAAATAAATACTTAACGTTTGTTTTTCATTAAATCTTCAATAATTTGATGGGCTACTTCTATGGCTTGGTAATTATCGTAATATGTTCTTAGTCTTAACGATTGGTATGTAATGTTTTGAGCAAAATGTTCCAATTCGCGTTTAATCATTTCGTTGGTGTTTTTGCCTGTATTTTTAAGTATTTGTTCTTCTTGATTTTCATTTATTTCCTCACTCGAGTTCAAAACTGAAATTCTAAAGTTACTTAAATCGAACCCATAAGTTTTATTTTTTTGAAAGAAACGTATTTTATTTTTTTGGTCCGATTTAAAACTACCACCTACCATATTATATACACAGCCATTATCAAATTCAATTCTTACATTTATAAAATCAATTACATCGCTGTGCATACAAGCCCCGGTAGTTCGTATTTTTAAAACATTGGCTTTAACTATATTTAAAACTAACTCTAGTTCATTTAACAATAAATCAAAAACTAAGTTATCAGGTGAAAGGTTTATTATATGTGGATCGAATTTAAACGACTCAATATATAATGGATTGTTTAAAAGCTTTTTTAATAATTGGAAATTAGGATGAAATCTTTCGTACCTACTTACATGCAATTGAATATTTGCTTCAAAAGCTAAGTTGGCTAGTTCTTTTGCTTCCTCTAAATTTTCGCTTAAAACTTTATCAATAAATACGTGTCGGCAACTTTCTATGGCTTTTAATGCGTATTTATAATGTGTACCAACTGGTGAAAGTATATCAATTGCTTGTGTGTTAGCCAATAAATCGGCATATGAATCAAATTTTTTTAAACCAAAAGTATTGCTAATATAATTACTGCTTTGTTCATCATGGTCGTAAAATCCTACTAAATTAAAATCATTAATTTCTAATATTTTCTCAATGTGTTTTTTACTTAACTCGTTTGCACCTGCAATACCTATTTGAATCATATTATATAAATTGGTTGTTAAATCAAAAACAAATCTAAGGGCTAACCCTAATTAATAATAAACCTAGAGAGTCTAAACTTTAAACAGCGACATTGTTTTTAACATAAAAATTGAACACATTAAGTATAAATTGTTGTTTTTGTATATTATTATAAATTGTTCACATATAAATTGTTTTTAAACTTAAAATGAAAAATTAACTATAAAAATGCTTCATTATTTTGCAAAGCAATAATGGAAGATACTTACAAAGACAGAGGAGCAAGGAAAAGATTGGTTGAAGAACTTAGAACAAAAGGTATAGTTGATGAAAAGGTATTGTCAGCTATGTATAAAATTCCTCGCCATTTTTTTATTCAACCCGAGTTTAGAACTCACGCTTATCAAGATAAAGCATTTAAAATAGACGCTGGACAAACTATAAGTCAGCCATACACAGTTGCATATCAAACACAATTGTTGCAAATTGAAAAAGGCGATAAAGTATTGGAAGTAGGAACAGGTTCAGCCTATCAATCTATTATTTTATTGGAATTAGGTGTTGAGTTATTTACCATAGAAAGACAAAAAGAATTATTTAAAAAAGCACATAATAGAATTGCAAAATTTGGTTATAAAGCAACGTGTATTTTGGGTGATGGCAGTAAAGGATATGAAAGTGCTGCTCCTTTTGATAAAATAATTGTAACAGCTGGAGCGCCTGTTTTGCCTGAATCTCTCATTAATCAATTAAAAATAGGAGGCATTTTAATTATTCCGGTAGGGGATAACAAAATTCAAAAAATGCATAGCATTATTAAAACATCTACAAATACGTACGAAGAAATTGTTTTAGAAAATTTTAAATTTGTACCTTTAATAGGTGAACAAGCTTGGTAAACTTTCAAATATTACTAATTACTTAATTCATTAATTGCTAAAAAAGCCATTAATCCACTTCCTATTTCCAACGCATTTTCATCAATATTAAAAGTAGGAGTGTGAACAGATGAAGTTAGTCCAAGTGCTTCGTTTCTAGTTCCTAATCGGTAAAAACAAGCAGGCATAATTTGGGTATAGTATGCAAAATCTTCAGCTGCCATCCAAGTATCCAAATCAACAACGTTTTCACTTCCTAAAAATTCAATTGCAGCATCTTTTGCTTTTAATGTCAATGCTTCATTGTTTTTTAAAAATGGATAACCTTTGCGCACTTCAAACTCACATTTTCCACCCATACTTTCAGCTATTAAAGTCACCATTTTTATCATTTTTCCATGGGCATCTGTCCTCCAGTTTTCATCTAAAGTTCTAAAAGTACCTTCAATTAAAACTTCATTTGGAATTACATTGGTAGCACCATTAGCAATTACTTTTCCAAATGATAGTACAGTTGGAATAATTGGTTGAGCAAACCTGCTTACAATTTGCTGAAGCGATACTATTATTTGAGCTGCTATACTTACTGGATCAATATTTAAATGTGGCATTGCACCATGACCTCCTTTACCAATTACTTTTATAAAAAGTTCATCGCTACTAGCCATATACAAACCACTTTTAAAACCTACTTTTCCTACCGGAATTAAAGGCATAACATGTTGTCCGAAAATAGCTGAAGGTGTTGGATTTTCAAGTGCTTTATCAGCAATCATTAATGTAGCTCCACCAGGAAGTTTTTCTTCGCCCGGTTGAAAAATTAATTTTATAGTTCCTTCAAATTCATTTTTAAGTTCAATCAAAATTTTTGCTGCTCCAAGCAAACTAGCAGTATGCACATCATGTCCGCAGGCATGCATTACACCTACATTTTTTGATTTATAAATTACATCGTTTTCCTCAATTATTGGCAGGGCATCTAAATCAGCTCTTAAAGCTATGGTTTTTTTGCTTGGATTTTTTCCTTCTATTAAAGCCACAATTCCTGTTTTCGCTTTTACCTCAATATTGGTAACTCCTATATTTTTAAGCAAATCTAAAACGTAATTTTTAGTATTATATTCTTCAAACGATAATTCAGGATTGGCATGAATATGTCTTCTTACATTAATAATATCTGTTTTATTGTTTGATGCTAATTCTTTTATTTTAATTATTAATGGAGTTTTCATATTTTTCAATTTTAATAAAAAAAATCATATAATTTTTTTTGAAATAATTAATCAAAAAAAAATCAGCATTAAAAAAATGCTGATTTAATATTTTTGTGAATTGTGCTCCGGAAGAGATTCGAACTCTTACACCTTTGCAAGCACCACCCCCTCAAGGTGGCGTGTCTACCAATTCCACCACCGAAGCATTGGCTTAAGCAGCTTTTGTATGAATTCTGTTTTTGGCAGATAATGCGCGCTTGTTGCGTAATTTACCAAAACTTTTATTTTTCATTTTACCTTTTTTCGATCTTAAATCACCTTTTCCCATAATATTTGTTTTTATTTTTTGAATGTGGCAAATGTAATAAAATTATCCACCTTACAAACCTTTTAATAGTGATTTTATTGGTTTCAATACGAAATCTACTGTGTCCACAACAAATTGGAGCCCATCTATAATCGATTGAAATGAAACAACCGTGTAGGTGAGTAAAAAAGTAACTATGAGGACTTTAAAAATTCGTGTGATACTTAACATTTAATTTTTGTTTATTATTGCTTTTAAACATTACAAATATATTTTATTTTCAAACACATGTCTACCTATTATTAACAATTTTTTGGAGTTGTATGCATGGTATGACAAGTGGTGTTTTAATTTATTTAAATTGAGTATGAATGAAAGGAATTATGTACTAAAAAACAATAGTTTTCAACTAATTGTTGATAAAAAAGGAGCCGAAATGTCGCACTTTTTTTGCTTAAAAAAAAAGTATGAATTTATATGGAGCGCAAATCCGTTAATTTGGAATAGGCATGCACCTGTTTTGTTTCCTATTGTTGGAAAATTAAATAAAGACATTATTTTAATAGACCAAAAGGAATATGTGATGGGTCAGCATGGATTTGCTCGCGACCATGATTTTGATTTAGTAGAAAAAAACGAAAATAGTTTAACCTTTTTGTTAAATGACAATGAGGAAACCTTTAAAAAATATCCATTTTTGTTTAAGTTTTATATCATTTACTCTTTTACCGAAATAGAAAATCAATTGAAAATTACTTACAAGGTTCAAAACTTAAATAATAAAGTTATGCCTTTTAGTGTAGGTGCTCACCCTGGATTTAAATTGCCAAGTGATAATTTAACCGAATATGAAATAGATTTTTATAGGCTAGATAATATAAATAGAGAATTATTAAAGGATGGTTTATTTATAAACGAAAATGAAATTTTATATTTAAATAATTCTAAACTACAACTTAGTAAAGAATTATTCGATAAAGACGCAATTGTAATTAAAAACACCACGTTTAAAAAAATAAGTTTGATACACAAAAAATCTAATTACAAAATAGATTGTATTTTTGAAGATTTTAATGATTTAGGAATTTGGGCAAAAAAAGGGAATGAAGATTTTATTTGTTTAGAGCCTTGGCTGGGATATGCTGATGAATTAGATTTTAATGAAGACATTGATTTTAAAAAAGGAATAATTAAATTGGCTCCCTTCAAAACATTTGAAGCATCATACTATTTAAATTTTACAATATAAGTGAGTCGCAATAATCAATTATTTTACCAAATAGCAATAAAACAAATTCCTAATGTTGGAAATGTAATTGCAAAAACTTTGATTAGTTATTGTGGTGGAGTAGAAGAAGTTTTTAAACAAAATAAATCAAAACTTTTAAAAATTCCTGGGGTAGGAATAACCATAGCCGAAAGTATAATTTCATTTAAAAATTTTGAAAGGGCAGAAAACGAATTATTGTTCCTTGAAAAAAATAACATCAAACCTTTATTTTATTTAGATAAAGATTATCCAAATAGGTTAAAAGAAATTGAAGATGCTCCAATGTTACTTTTTTACAAAGGCAATGCCGATTTAAATAATAGTAAAATAGTATCAGTTATTGGAACCCGAAACGCAACTGAATATGGTAAATTATTTACCGATAATTTATTAAAAGAGTTAAAAACAACCAATGCTTTAATAGTAAGCGGACTTGCATACGGAATTGATGTTCAAAGCCATAAAGCTGCAATTACTGAAAACTTGCCTACTGTAGGTGTGGTAGCGCATGGGTTAGATGAAATTTATCCAAGAGAACATAAAAATATAGCCAACCAAATGATAAATAATGGTGGAATATTAACTGAGTATTTAAGTAAAACAAAAGCTGATCCTCAAAATTTTCCTGCTCGAAATAGAATAGTAGCTGGCATTTGCGATGTATTAGTTGTGGTGGAAACTGCTTCGAGAGGTGGCTCAATGATAACTGCTGAAATAGCCAATAGTTACAACAAAGATATTATGGCTTTGCCCGGAAGAGTTAATGATACGTACTCGCAAGGATGCAATTATTTAATTAAAGCAAATAAAGCCAGTATGATTACTAAACCATCAGATTTAATAGAATTAATGAACTGGGATATTGAAAAAAAAATAAAACCAAAACAACATAAGTTAATATTGGACTTAGACCCTGATGAAACTAAGATTGTAGATTATATTAAACAAAAAACTAAAATAGGTATTGATGAAATTTCTATTGATTTAGAATTTGAAAGTGGTTTTCTTTCCTATAAATTACTCGATTTAGAGTTTAAAGGATTTATACGTTCATTACCAGGAAAAGTTTATGAAATGGTTTAGGAAATTTTAAATACGAAAATCGAAATACGAAAATCGAAATATGAAATACGAAATACGAAAATCGAAATACGAAATACGAAAAACGAAATATGAAAAATCGGAATTTCATCTTATATATTTTTAATCTTTCAATTATTGTAATCTTTAAATCCTCAAATCAAAAATCTCCAAATCAAAAAAAATTAAATGAACTACCAACAAACTCTAGATTATTTATACCAACAATTACCATTGTTTACTCGCATTGGAGCTGCAGCATATAAAAAAGATATTACCAATACTGTATTGCTTTGTAATGCATTAAATAACCCTCAAAATAATTTCAAAAGTATTCATATTGCAGGCACAAACGGCAAAGGTTCAAGCAGTCATTTATTAGCATCAATATTGCAGGAAAATGGATTGAAAGTCGGTTTATATACTTCACCACATTTAAAAGATTTTAGAGAACGTATCAAAATTAATGGTGTTATGATTCCCGAAAATGAAATTGTTGATTTTGTTCAAGAACATAAAACTTTTTTTGATGAAATTTCACCTTCATTTTTTGAATGGTCAGTGGCTTTGTGTTTTAATTATTTTGCAAAACAAAATATTGACATAGCTGTAATAGAAACTGGACTTGGTGGAAGATTAGATTCAACTAATATAATAAACCCTATATTGAGTGTTATAACAAATATAGGCTGGGATCATACCGATTTATTAGGAGATACTTTACCCAAAATTGCTTTTGAAAAAGCAGGAATTATTAAACCATTTACTCCAATTGTTATTGGCGAAAAGCACGAAGAAATAAACCAAGTATTTATAACCAAGGCCAAGGAGTGTAATGCCAATTTAATTTTTGCTCAAGAGCAAATTGATATAGAAAGTTTTAACACTTCAGTAAATGGAGCTAGGTTTCAATTTAAACCAAACCAATTATTTGAAAACGAATTTGAAACTGATTTTAATAATACAAACTATACTTTAAATTGTCCGCTTGGAGGCTTTTATCAAAAAAACAATTTTAAAACAGTATTAGTAGCGAGCAAACAATTACAAAATTTAGGATTTATAAATAATTTTGAAACAATAGAAAAAGGATTTGAAAATGTTATAGTTAATACTGGTTTAATGGGCAGGTGGCAAATTTTAGGAACTAACCCAACCATTATTTGTGATACTGGCCACAATGTAAATGGTGTTGAATATATTGTAGAACAAATAGCGATACAAACTTTTGAAAAACTGCATATGGTTATTGGCATGGTAAAAGATAAAGACATTACAAAAATTTTAAAATTACTTCCGAAAAATGCCACTTATTATTGGTGCAAAGCACAATTGCCTCGTGCTTTAAATGAAGTTGAATTACAAATACAAGCCAAAGAAATAGGACTGGAAGGTTTTGCTTTTGAAACAGTTGAACAAGCAGTAAATGCTGCAAAACTAAGTGCTCAATCTTCTGATTTAATATTTATTGGCGGAAGCACTTTTGTGGTAGCAGAAGCAATTTAATAAAATTGTGAATAAAAAAATATTTATTCAATGTGTATTATATAAATATCAATATATATTGCCAACTAACAAATTAATAAATTTAAATATTATGAAAAAAACAATTCTATTATTAACCATTTTAATTGGTTTTGGAACATTAAGTTTAAGTGCAAAAACCAACTCAGTAATTAAAGGATATACTGCAGAAATGTTGTATAATTTTACAGCCAAAAACATTAACACCATTACACCTGATGCTTTGAAAACTGAAGTTAAAAAGCTTTCGCTTAAAGAAAAAAAGAGATTGTTTAGCATGGCTTACAATCAATTTAATCAAGCGCAAAAAAACGGAACTGAAGTAGATAAAGTTTTATTGTATGTTTTAGCAGTTTTTATTCCACCAGTAGCGGTTGGTTTGCATACTAACTGGGAAACCACTCCAGTTCTAATAAATATAATACTTACACTTTTGGGTTGGTTACCTGGTGTTGTTCATGCCTTTTATGTTATATTAAATTAAGTTTATAACTTTATAATAAAAAAGCTGTTTTTTAAAACGGCTTTTTTTATGCAAGTTCTATACTACTTATTCCTGTTGATGCATTACTCATAAATATTTTATCAGCATTTTTTAAATCTTCAATGGTACAAATTTGTTCAATAATTGGTGTGTTATTGGCATTACAACTTTCAATAAATACTTCTCTCGAAACGCCTGCAATACAACCTTCCGATAAAGGAACAGTATATATATTATTTTTTTTTTTCCAATAAATATTCGAACTAGCAGCCTCAATAATATTGCCATTTTGGTTTAAAATTAAAGCATCATCCATTCCGTTTTCTTTTGCCCAAATTTTGGCCATAACATAAATTAATGCATTGCCCGATTTTAAATTTGAATATGGTCCAATTGCTTTTTTTTGTTCAGTAAAAACACCTACTTTTTTTATTTTTTCATTTTCCTTTTTCCAGTTTTCTGGTAAATCAAATACTTCTATTATAAAGTCAGTTCTATTGGAGTTGGGTAAATAAAATCCTAAACTATTTCTGTGTAATACAAAACGAACCCTACAATTTGTTTTTCCATTTATTTCGTTTAAAATACTTTGGGTGAAATTATCAAAGTCAAATTTTTCTGGAAGGTCCATTTTTAATATGCCAGCACTTTTTGTCAACCTTTCAAAATGCTTTTTTGAGTATTGAATTTCGTTATTAATAACCAACATACTTTCAAAAAGTAAATCACCATAAACAAATGCCCGTTTTATCATGTTTCAAGTTTAATTCATTATTTTTAAAACTATTACATAAAAATCATGTTAAATTAATAACGACAATTCATATTTTTGAATGTTAAAATCAAACAAAAAACACATAAAAATGGTAACTAAAGTAACTGATTTAGAATTTAATAACATAATAGAAAACAATTCGAAAATAGTAATAAAGTATTTTGCAAACTGGTGTGGAACGTGTAGGTTATTTGCTCCTAAATTTACAAAAATATCAAATAAAGAAGAATATAGCGATGTAATGTTCTTAGACATAAATGCAGAAGAAAATCCTGAAGCAAGAAAATTTGGTGGAGTTACAAACTTACCTTACTTTGTGGTAATTAAAGATGGAAAAGTGTTATCGTCAGACACAACAGCAAAAGAAGAAGGAGTTGAAAAAATGATTGCTTTATTAAACTAATTTATAAATGAAAATACCAGCAATTAAACTATTAGTCGAAAATTATTCGCTAGAAGAATTGACAATAGCCGAAAATAATATTTTAAATGAAGAACCTTTAAAAATTGAAGTAATAGGCGATGATGAAGGAGAGCAGCTAACACACATTTTAGGTGCTATTGAAGTTTTAGAAAAAGTACAAAACGAAAATAAAGATAAACCAACTGCGTTGAGAGAGTTTTTTCAAAGAGTTCGCAATTCAATTAATTAATATTGCAACGAAAAAAATTGAATGAAAGAAGTAAAACCAGATTACACCTCAGATAAATCAAAGAAAATTCAAGTTGAAGAAATGTTTGACAGCGTTGCACCTCGCTACGATTTTTTAAACAGATTCCTTTCATTAAGAATAGATACTTTATGGCGCAAAAAAGCAATTTCATACTTAATTGAATCTAAACCTCAATTAATATTAGATGTTGCAACAGGCACTGCCGACCTAGCTTTAGAAATAAATAAACAGTTAAATCCTGAAAAAATTATAGGATTAGATTTGTCGGAACAAATGCTTGTGGTAGGCAGAAAAAAGATTTTTAAAGCAAATTTAGATTCAAAAATTGAGTTAGTAAAAGGAGATAGTGAAAATTTAAATTTTGAACAAAACTACTTTGATGCTGTAACAGTTAGTTTTGGAGTTAGAAATTTTGAAAATTTAGATAAAGGACTTTCTGAAATAAATAGGGTTTTAAAAGTAGGAGGGAAGCTTGTTGTACTTGAGTTCTCTAATCCTAAAGCATTTCCTATCAAGCAATTATTTGGATTTTATTTTAAATTCATTTTACCCAATATTTCAGTTTTAATAAATAAAAATAGCGGCAATGCATACAAATATTTGCCCGAAAGTGTAAAGTATTTTCCTGAGGGAAATGATTTTGCAAATCATTTGCGTAATTGCGGTTTTAACAATATTATTGTAAAACCTTTAACATTCGGTACTTGTACCATTTACGTAGCCCAAAAATAAAAAGTGAAAAATTTGAAATTAAAATTAGTTAATACATTCTTAGTACTTTTTTGTGTAGTAAATTTAATAAAAGCACAACCCAATTTACCACAATACGACCAACAAAAAGTTCATTTTGGATTTACTTTAGCCTCAAACATTGGAAGGTTACAAGTGGAAACAAGACCTAGTTTTTTTGCAACTGATACCATGCGAAATGTTTCAGTAGCCAATTTTCCTGGAATAGGATTAGGAGCTGTAACTAATTTTAGGCTAGGTAAATGTTGGGATATTCGTTTAATGGCTCCAGTTATTTCATTTGTACAACGTAACTTAACTTACGACTTTCCAAACTCACAAAAAGTAGTTAAAGTGGAGTCGGCTTATTGCGATGCTTCGCTACTTATAAAATACAAATCGGAAAGAAGAAAAAATACAAGGGCTTATGTTGTTGCAGGTCCACGTTTCAGTTATGATTTTGGTAGCACCATTGACAAAACTAGAGGAATTCAAAATCCGGTGGTTTCGTTAAATCCAATAACTTTTGGTTGGGAAGCAGGAGTAGGGTTAGACATTTATTTTGAATATTTTAAATTCTCGCCCGAAATAAAAACTTGTCAAACTTATGGTAATACATTGTTCAGAGATGCTTACCCTTATACTCAAGCTTTAGAAAGTATTTATCCTCAACTAATTCAAATTAGCTTACATTTTGAATAAATAATTTTTTTAAAATTATACATTCAATCTTCTTATTTTTTATTTCATGAAATTTAGTATTAATAACACCGATGTTAATTCAAAGGCACGTGCAGGTATAATTGAAACCGAGAGGGGTCAAATTTTAACTCCAATTTTTATGCCTGTTGGAACGCAAGGAACTGTAAAAGGTGTTAATCAAACTGAATTGGCTGAGCGAATAAAAGCGCAAATAATTTTAGCAAATACTTACCATATTTATCTACGTCCTGGAACAGATGTAATAAATAAAGCAGGTGGCATCCATCAATTTATTAATTGGGAAAAACCAATGTTAACTGACAGTGGAGGTTTTCAAGTTTTTAGTTTAAATGAAATTAGAAAAATTAATGAACAAGGTGTAGAGTTTCGAAGTTATTTAGATGGTAGCAAACATTTTTTTTCGCCTGAATCTGTAATGGACATTCAAAGACAAATTGGGGCAGATATTATAATGGCTTTTGATGAATGTACACCTTATCCTTGCGATTATAAATATGCCAAAGATTCAATGGGACTAACACACAGGTGGTTGAAACGATGCATAGATAGATTTGATAGCACTGAAGAATTATATAATTATAAGCAAACACTTTTTCCAATTGTTCAAGGCTCAACTTATAACGATTTAAGAATAGAAAGTGCAAAGTTTATAGCAGACCAAGGAAGAGATGGGAATGCCATTGGCGGACTTTCTGTTGGCGAACCTGCAGAAATGATGTACGAAATGACAGAATTGGTTTGTTATATTTTACCTAAAGATAAACCTCGTTATTTAATGGGCGTTGGTACTCCCGAAAATTTATTAGAGTGTATTGCCTTAGGTATTGATATGTTTGATTGCGTAATGCCTACTCGCAATGCAAGGCACGGATTTATATTTACTAGCCAAGGAATAATAAATATTAAAAACGAAAAATGGAAAAACGATTTTTCTCCTTTAGATGAATTGTTTACTCCACAGTTTTCAAAAGCATATTTAAAACATTTAATAAAGTGCAACGAGTTTTTAGGTGCCAGTATTGCTAGTATTCAAAACTTATCATTTTACCTTTGGTTAGTTGGCCAAGCCCGAGAACATATAATTGCTGGTGATTTTACGAGTTGGAAAAAAAGCACTTTAGAGGTAGTGAATAGAAGGTTATAGAAGTAGCCGGTGCGGTTTTGCAAACCGCACTTAGCTACTATAAGCATTTGTAATGCTTAAAATACCAATGCCACTTTATATATTTGTATAATGCCACTTAAAACAATAACAGATAAAGAAGGAATTTATTTTCTAACATCAACTGTAGTTGGATTGGGTTGATGTTTTTACGCGACCTGTTTATCTGCCGGTGCGGTTTTGCAAACCGCACTTAGCTACTATAAGCATTTGTAATGCTTAAAATACCAATGCCACTTTATATATTTGTATAATGCCACTTTATTTAAACCAAACTCAACTTGAAAACATTAATTTTAACAAACCGAATTTATATAACATGCTATTTTATATTTTTAATTTTAACAGGATTTTATTTATTAACTTACACAAGTGAACAATTTTCATTATATATTAATAGTGTTCATACCCCTTTTTTCGATATTTTTTTTAAATATGTGACTCATTTTGGCGAAGGTTGGTTTGCTGTTCCTATTTGTTTGTATTTGTTTTACAGGAACAAACAATGGGGTATATTGGCTTCAGTTATTAGTATATCGAGTGTAATAGTTTCTCAAACAAATAAACAATTGATTTTTGAAAATGCGCTTCGCCCTTCGTTGTTATTAAAAGATTATAAACTTAATTTTGTAGAAGGAGTGGAGATGGCGCATTACTTTAGCTTTCCTTCTGGCCACACTACTTTTGCTTTTGCCATTTTTACCTGTTTGGCATTAATTTATAAAAAACCATTGTTACAAATTTTATTTTTATTAAGTGCTATTTTGGTTGGCTTTTCAAGAATATACTTACTTCAACATTTTTTAAGAGATGTATTTGTAGGCTCTATGTTTGGTTTTACATTAGCTTTTACATTGTATTGGTTTATTATTGAAAGAAAACTTAAGATTAAATAATAATCAACTTTTTTTATACCTCTAACTTTTCAACTTCTATTACTTCGCCTGCTTGCATATTGTGTAAATGAATATTGCCTATACGCACCCTAAACAATCGTAAAGTGGGAAAGCCCACCGCTGCTGTCATTTTGCGAACTTGCCTAAATTTTCCTTGCGTAAGTATTATAGACACCCAACTTGTGGGGCCATGTCTGCTGTCTCTTATTTTTTTTACTCTTGGTGCAAATGGTGGGTGAGTATTTAATGCAAATGCTTTGCAAGGAGTGGTTATAAATTTTATTTTTTTTGTGACAATTTCAACGCCAAGTTCTAATTTCTTTATAGCATCTAAGGTTATTAATCCATCTACTTGCGCGTAATATTCTTTTTCAATATTTTTTCCTCTTATCCTTTCGCTTTCTTTGCCATCGGTAGTTAGCAGCAAAAGGCCTTCACTGTCTTCATCTAATCTACCAATGGCCATTATACCTTCTGGAAAATTGTGTAACTCTCCTAACAATTTTTTCTTTTTAATATTTACCACAAATTGGCTTAAGTAGCCAAATGGTTTATGAATAATAAAGTGTTGGTGTTTTATAATTTCCAAAAGTTAAAGATGTTTTAAAGGGGTTAATAAATCGTCTAATCCATTCAGTTTTATTTCAAACATAGTTTCGAGCTGAACGCCTAATTTACCTTTAGGGAAACCATTTCTTTTTATCCATTCCAGATAATAAACAGGAATATTGCAAAGCAAAGTGCCTTTGTATTTGCCATAAGGCATTTTGGTATTTACAAGGCTTAATAAAATTTCTTTGTGGTTGTATTCCATTATTAATTTAGCGTGATGGTAAAAGTATAAATTATGTACTGAAATAAATAATTAGAAAAATTTTAAGATAAATAAAATACAAAAATTAATTTCAATTCGTTTTAATTTCAATAAATTATAAAAAATATGAAATTAGAAAATTATTTTAAATTGCTATTGGTATTATTTTTTACCAACAACTGTTTTGCTCAAAGGCAAACATTTAACTATCGTGTAAATTTTGAAAATGATGAATTTACATTAAACGAAAATGCGCAATCTGTATTAAAAACCATTATTGAAAAAGCAACCAAAAACACTTATTACGAAATTACATTAACCGCCCACACCGACAACAATGCCTCCAACCAATACAATAATAAACTGTCGGTAAATAGAGCAAATGCAGTTAAAACTTTTTTAATTCAAAATGCTATTAAATCAAATTTAATTGTTGCCAAAGCATTTGGTGAACAAAAACCATTAATTGAAAACAACACCGAACAAAACAAGGCTTTGAATAGGAGGGTGGACATTACTTTAAATGCTTTAAAATTTAATAACATGTCGGAGTTAATGAATCAAATTTCGCCCGAGTACAAACAAGAGTTTACTATAAACACCGCTAATCAAAACATTATTACAGGTAAAAATGGAACAAGTTTTACAATTCCGCCTAATTCGTTGGTAGATGAAAATGGGAAGGCAATAGAAGGGCAAGTTACTATAAGTATTTCGGAGTTTTTAAATCCTGCCGATGCGGCTTTTAATAATTTAACAACCTTAAGCAACGAAAAAATGTTGGAAAGCGGAGGTATGTTTACCATAAAAGCAAATATAAATGGGCAAGAACTAAAGTTGAAAGAAGGAACCAATGTGGAGGTTTTAATGCCTACCATTAATATGCAAAATGGAATGAATTTGTATACTGCTGTTACTAATAACGAAGGTATAAAAGAATGGAAACCCACTACAGTTCCATTTACCCCAAAAGAAAAAAAGAAGATTGTGCTTCCTTTTGTAAAGCTAGATTCAAAGTATTTTAAAAGTTTAAAGGTAGAAATAACTGAAGTAGAAGATAGTATTGCTTATAAATATAATTTACCAAAACCATATTATAAACCAGGCAATATTGGATCTATTCCTAAATACGCTATACCAAATCCTGATATTGAATTTTCGTGGTTTGAACGTACATTTTATCCAAAATCATTATTAGAAAAAAAGTTAAATACTTTGATAGAAAACAATAAGATAAAATTTGAAAACCGGATGAAAATGTATGTACTAAAAAAAGAAAAATACGAACAAAATTTAGCCAAATACAAATTAGATTCAATAAACTTTGAGGTTAAAGAAAAGGAAAAATTAATGGAATGGGCAAATAAACAATACAGTATAAACCAACAATTAATTGAAAAATTTTATAAAATGAAGTGGAACAATGGCATTAATAAATTTGTGGAAGAAAACGAAAATAACCAGTTAACCATGGCTAATATTAAGGCTAATTTTATAAGTAAAGTTAGAGGTAATAATATTAAAAATAATTTTTTTTACAGGCACATGAATATAAAAAATTTAATTGAAAAAATAAATGATATGCCAATGGCAAATATTATTAAAAATTATGGAAATAAAAACGAATTGAACTTATTACAAAATGCAGATAAAGAGTTATTTTATTATAATAACGAAGAAAATGAATTTGCCTCAAACCAAATAAACGAAAACGAAAAATTGAATGAAATACTTTCAAAAGCCGACAATGAAATTTATACTTTAAGAGTAAAAGCGGGTGTGTATTCCAACGAAGCAATAGGTTCGGTTTACCGCACTTCGTTAAGTAGTTTTGGCGAATTTAATTGCGATAGATTTAGCAGTTTGCCCGAAAACCAAATGGCTAATATTATAATTCCATATAATGGAAATGCCAGGGTTTCGTTTTACATACCTAAATATAACAGTTACTTAACAGCCTATAAAAATTCATCGAAGCAATACGAAGTAAAAGTGCCAAGAGGACTTGAAATAAAAGTTATTTTCTTGGCTTTTGATGAGGAAACAGGACCATTGCTTCAAATTACTAAAGAGGTTTTTAAAGACAATAAAGTATTAGAATTAAACCCAAAAGAAGTTAATTTAAACCAAATAAGAAATGCAATTGCTAGTATTTAATTAAAAAAAAAGAGGCTGTGTAAATTTTATACAGCCTCTTTTTAAAATGTATTTTATAAAAAATTAAGCTTGTTTTACTAATTGAATTTCGCAATTAATTCTTACTTCTTCACTTACTAAAACACCTCCAGTTTCTAATGCAGCATTCCAAACTAAACCAAAATCAGTTCTGTTTATTTCACCTAAAATACTAAAACCTGCTTTTAAATTACCCCAAGGATCTTTCATAAAACCACCATTTTCTACATCTAGTTGTATTGATTTGGTAATGCCTTTAATGGTTAAGTTCCCAGTTAATGTATAATCATCTAAACTATTTAATTTTAATTCGGTAGCTGAAAAAGTAATAATAGGGAAATTTTCAGCATCAAAAAAATCAGCACTTTTTAAGTGACTATCTCTTTGCTCGTTGTTAGTGCTCACTGAATTTACATTTGCTTTAAACTCAATTTTTGCATCCAAAAAATCATCATTATCTGTTTCAGCAGTTACTTCAAAACTGTTAAATGAACCTGATACGCTTGTAAACATCATGTGTTTTACTTTAAAACCAATCTCTGAATGTGTGGGGTCTAATACCCATTTTGTTGTTGTCATGTTTTTTTTAATTTTTTAATTGTTTAATTGTTTAATTGTTTAATTGTTTAATTGTTTAATTGTTTAATTGTTTAATTGTTTAATTGTTTAATTGTTTAATTGTTTAATTGTTTAATTGTTTAATTGTTTAATTGTTTAATT